>Ga0126336_10001748_pt1 | contig 11745 bp, 8 predicted proteins | sample SidCmetagenome_FD_92530 | JGI IMG/M metagenome (GOLD analysis project Ga0126336, IMG submission 92530) | Coral microbial communities from El Islote,Puerto Morelos, Mexico - Siderastrea C C metagenome | ecosystem: Host-associated > Invertebrates > Cnidaria > Coral | place: El Islote,Puerto... | reverse complement strand
TACTTACAGAAAATGTCTACAAGAGAAGGCCAGTGTATTACGAGCATATTCATGTGCAAAGTCTAAACGTTGAGGGGAGGTGTAGAACATGTTGAAAACACTCTTCAGTAGGGAGAAACATTGCCAAATTACCAAGGTACAGAAAAAAGCTCAGGAGACACCAAGGCTAACAAAATACGCTACTAATAACTTAGGAGAAGCGTCAGCAGACAAAACTAACACTGTTAGAACATGCTAACCTACAGACGTAGGGAGAAATGCCGAATGGATAAAACTATTACTGTGCAAAGTTGAGTACAAAGAAACGTGGAGAAGACAACTAGTATCCCACTAAGATAAATGCTGCAAAAACAAAACTAACATTTTATGAGCTACTATCATAGGAAAATATCAACATAAGGGACTAGACTAATATTGTATGGATGCACTAATGTAACATTCGAGGAAAGTTTGGAGAAATGTTCTGAAGACGACTAATATCGCATGACAGTACCAACATATGGAGAAAAGTTGCCAAGACAAGTATTAGTATGGAGAAATGTTGAGAAGATGAAACTACTATTATACTAACAAAATGACATCCTTTCACAGACTAAGCATTAGTTTCTATTCAGTAAAATTCAGTTTGCTTTCTGTCTGGTCCTCCAGTGCTTTGAAATTCTCAGCACCAGTCAAAATGGCTAGTGAGAGCAATTATATCTACTAGCCTAAACAGAATTTTTTACTAGTCTATGACTAGTTGGTTACTGTTGGTCTTGAGCCCTGCTTCATATGCCATATTGAAAGTACCACCTTCTTTATTCATTTCTAAATTAAACCCTCAGGGCTGATTATTCAATCAAGGTCTGAGTTTAATGGGTTCAAGCATTTTAAATTAGGTCATAAACTGCTCATAAGATGGTCCATCTGAGTTACTAACTAGTTGACTTTTTAGTCTGTTACATGCCTTCTAAAAGTTGTTTACAGAAAGTGACACCAGCTCATATTCAGGTTGACCCGTTTAATTTTGAGATAAGCCATGGTTTTGTTAAACCCTGGCCCTCTTTGTTGGCATGACAACAAATTGAGCCCCAAGTCTCCTGTTAGCAGACTACTAATGTCCTGCTAACTGTGCTAATGGGGTGCTCCTATCTCTCCTTACAGTTCTAATTGGTAATAAAGCAGACCTTGAAGATCAGAAACAGGTGGATGAAAATGAAGCCAGAACTCTTGCAGAAAATCTGGGTCTGAAGTACTTTGAGACTAGTGCATTAAGTGGACATAACGTCAGTGAGTCTGTAGAAGCCTTGCTTGACCAGGTGAGGAGATTGAGTGGCTCAATGCTGATAAGCCATTATTAAAATGCATTGTACTATCTCTTTTCTAACCCATTGATGAAAAGGAATTCCCATCTTGAGGCACCTAAGTGTCTGTGTTAAGGGGGGGAAGGGGGGCTCCCTACCTGACATCCTTTTCTCGGCTGATCTACTGAAGGATGCATATTGTGTTTAAAATCGCAGCTCAAAAATTACTCTTGCAAGCGATATAGGGAAGGATTGGAGGAAGGGATGTGGGGGAAGGGGGGCTACAGGATACTTTTGGTTCACATAATCTTAACATAAGTTTAAATATATGTTGTTATCAATTAAATACTGTTTAGCCATCCCTGTTAGATTCTGATATATCAAAAATTTATGTTTGTGAATTTGTTTCACACTGTCCCAAAACTGCTGATTTTTTTTCTTTGCAGGTCATGAAAAGAATGGAAAACTGTGTTGATAAGGCAACATTACCAAATAATGTATTTAACAATAACCCGAACAGGGGCACAAAGCTACGAGAGGTTGATGAAGCAAATGATGAATCACAAGGGGGTTGTTCATGTTAGAGAACACTGCAAACCCCATAAAATTCTGCATAGAAGACTTCCCCATCTGCCCACCCCAAATCACATTTAAAATCCTTTCTAGTTTTAGCACTATCTCCCGGGTATTAGCTTGCTGGTTAGCTTGCCTCTTCCCTTCCTTCCCTCACCCTGAAGTTAAGACTGCCACAAGGTACAGAGTAACTACTTTGCACTAAACTGTAACTTTAATGTATTGAGTTATTTAAGAACTAATTTTACATATTAATTAACAAATGCAGTAGGAGAATGTGAGGTAGTGCTAGTTAAAAGTTCTTTTTAGTATTGTGGGTGTTTCTAGACAGGTGCTCTCTGAATTTTCTCTTGTGCCAATTCAGCAGTCGTGTAGGTAATAACAAACCTCCAATGACTAAAAAAACATTCTAATTAAAAGCCTTTTGGGGGAAGAAGTCCTGTAAAGTTGCTAAGCTACAATATTTCATGGCTTAAGACTTGGATTTTACGGTATGTGGATAACAATAATGTTGTTACACAGACAAAAATGTTACATTTTCTCTAGATGTACACTCATCAGTTAAGTGTCTGTGAAATGAGACTTTTTTTAAATGAAAAGTTTTTAGTCAACATATTTATTAGAGCAAAAAATTGTCAATACACTCACTTTAGAAAGCAGGTTTACTGACTTTGTGCAACATACATTGAACCACAACCATTGCACAAAACTGTTGAAATTACAATCATAAAATCAACATCAACTGGAATATCTAAATTTTGAGTATTAAAACAGTTCATTATACAATTTAATTTGGTAGGGTCACACTCTTCTAGGAAAGAAACTGTTTTAAAAATTTATTTAAGCCTTGAAGTATGGTACTGGTCAAAATGGATTGCTGGATCATCAAAACTGGAATCTAAAAAGAGATCACAGAAGGCAAGAGAATGTGTTAAGATCAGTTTGCATCAGACTGTGCCCATGAGTAATTTATTCTCAGATACTGTCTTTGTTGTAAGTTTATCCAAGGTCAAACGAGGACACGAATGGGTGGAAGTTCGAAATCTTTTCATAAATTTAATTGAGGGCAGGTCAGAGTCAATGAGAGCACAGGAGAGGTGTGTGAGAGTGCCCAAAGAAGCTTGAACAAAGGTTGGAAGTTTTATCAAATCAAAAATTTAAGCAAATACAAACTCTTTGAGAAGGTTTGACAGTTGATGAGAGTACATCATGATAACCATAGAAACAACAAAGAGCTTGTGTCAATTCTTTTGAAAGTTCAACCAGAATGCTAACCCTATAGAAACACATTAGAGTAACTTGACAATATCAGAATAGCTGACAGTCTGAACGTTCATTGAATCTTGTGAAAATTAGCAGATTCAAAGCCTGATACAAACACAGCAGATGCAAACAATGAGAGCTCATGCCGGTAACTTGAGATAAACCAATGAGAATTAGAACTTTTACCTGACCATGTGAAAACTGAGCAGATACAAACTCTTTTGAGAATGAGTGAGAGTCAATAAGAGCACCTGAGAGTAACTTGAGACATGAGGAAATATTAGTGATACGTTAAATTGAGCAGATACAAATTATGAATGTTAGAGCCAGTGAGGGAGTATGAAGATTGCAGTTCAAACAAGAGTGAAAACGCTAATTTTCGTTACAAGTGTTATAGGGTTGCTGTTTTCTGAACCTTAATTTGTTTTTCATATACATTTTTGCAATTATTAGGTAAGTTTGTGTACATTTATTTTCAGTGAATTTTTTACTTGCTGGTTTTTTTTAGCCTACTTAGAACACTGCCAAAAAAGGCTAAAATTTGGCATTGCCATAAATGTGCCTTTTACAATTCTTTGTTTGCTACTGTTTATGAAAGGATAGTTTAATTCACCAAAATAGTGTGTAAAACCGTGCCCTTCAGTAGAACAGTGTACCTAAAAAGGGCAGTGTAAACGAGACAACCTAAGAAGGGTAGTAGGAGTATTTATTGTGTGGAATGGGACAGCAAGTTCACAATTTTCAATTTTGGTCAAGCCTATGGAATTTAGAAGTTTAACCAAATTATGCAGAATGTGGCTTATTTTTTTTCCAGTTAGGTGCAATTTCTATACAGGTGTATATTTCTCTAAAACCTTTTAAAAGGCACCACTAATATTTTGAATAATTAAGCTAACACCTTTGCTAGTGCTGCTACCTTTTAAGGGAAAAATGGTTTGGTCTTTCTTCGTAAAAAAAAAAATATATATATATAATTTATGTATTTAGCAGACTTCAAATAGTTGTGCATATGTTATGGCAGAAGATTCTCTCTCTATTCTGCAAGCTTGCAGATTTTGGAAGAGGGAGCTGGCTTCATTGCACCGTTCATGTTAGGTAGTCAAGGATTAATTACCAGGCCTATCAAGCCATGACAAATGTTAGCTTACAATGAGACTGTTTTACTGGAGCTTTTACGTGATCATTGAATATTGCCGAAAGTTGAGAAAGTTACTGTCCTAGTATGGAACACCATTTTACACGCTTGTGAAAAATTGAAAACAATCATTTGTTTGTCGGTCATTTTTAGCTAGAAAGAGAACAAATAAGCCACTACAATTGTATCTGTATAAAATAACAGAATATTAACCTTTTAGGAATGAATATTTGCTGTCCTATAGCTTAAAGAATAATACAAAATTATTTGTTTATTAAATGTAATATTCTTAATTTGTAAATTATTAGCCATTAAGCAGTTATTTATATTACCATTTCATTATGGTCAAAACCATTTGACAACTGAAAATAAAGAATGTAAAGATGTGTTCTGTTGATAGACTGCTACAGATTTCATAGTTTGTTTAAATGCTTGATCTCTTGAGATCTCATTTTTGAGTGCCAAGAGAACTTCACCATTTTCTTATCTGTCCGATTCGTGGGTATGGGCTCTAACATAACCATAAATTTGATTCGTTGTAAGTGACCGCTGCCTTGGCAAAAGATGGTTTGGAAAGCCTAGGACGATCTTTTACGGCCCACGCTGGCGTCTTAAAAAGATACATCTGTGAAAATTCAACGCCATTGTGAATCTTACAGTCAGTGATATAAAAAAAAAAGCAAAGAGGTATAAAAAGAGCAAAGAGGTGATAACTTCTGCTTATTTTTGGAGCAAAAATTTGCCTCTGCATATCTGAGAAAGGATTCTTGAGTCTATTGTATTGGTAGCAACCGTTTTCCGGATGGTTGCGTTTTTCTGTTGGGGTAAAATCATCTTCGGTTGGTTTGGTTGCAAATTTTTAACCTGCACTCAGAAACTCGATTGAAATATATTCTTCACTGTTATCAAAGTTGTCACTCTGGTCAACCAAAAACGGTCGTGATGGTTGATAAAGTGTTCTAGAAGGACATATATAAATCAAATTTATTCTAAAACCAGTGTTCCCTGCTAACAGACAGCTCTTTCGCTGGGGCTATCCAATTTTAAAATTTTTCCGTTTAGCCCGTCGAAAGAGAATCGAATTTGCTCTGGCGAAGGGCTAATGCTCGAAACGTAAGCTTTTGAGTTTCCTTACGGTGGCCAATTTACCTTATCAACTTAGTTGACGAATTTAATCACTTTCCCATGAGAGATTCATGAATCCGGCAATACAACACCAACAGATTTTCAGTGCCGTTTTCTCATACCCGAATATATCAGTCTGATTTTGGGGACTGTGTGGCATAATTCCCCAACTCACGGCCGACCCTAGAGAAGATTCCTTCAGGTCACAAACTCCTTTTAAATTTATCTATCCTTTTTTTTTTGGAAAATGAAAATAAATTCCAACAACTTCCTTTTGCTTCTAAATTTCATTTTTGCTTTTTCGAAAAAGGAAAAATAGATTCATAAAGTTCAGAGGACGACGACGACGACGATAATGATAAATAAATTGAGGAGGGATTTTCCTAGGAGTTTTCTGTTTTGTTTTGTTTTAGTTCTAGTTTTTGTCACTTCTCATCTTCCAGTTCAGTAGCCGGAAAATGCTCGGGAAAAAAATAGAGTGAGTTTAAAAGAACGAGTCATGTAACTAATGTGTTGTTTTGTTATTCTTTTGTTTTCTAATGAGATGCAAATGAGTGTGAGGCGTTTTTCTGCAACCCGCACCTCAGAGGAGAAAAAAAATACGAACGCATTGCAGATCCTTCTCACTTTTTGCATACGTAAAGGTATTTTAGGTATAAACCGTACATTTACAAAAAATCTATACCCTATCTCAAACAGGCAAGTGAAACACACAATTTTGGAGTGGCACATACCATAGCTTCAGGAGCTCCTGATAGCATATAGACGGTATTAAGCTAGTGCCTACTGAGTATTTTTATTCAACGTATGAAAAATCTATAGAAAGCTACAGTTAACCAGGCTCATTTCTAGGTTGGTCAATTGTATCGATAGCTTGTTTGCAGCGCACCTCAAATTTTAAAGTTTATAAGTTTATATTTTGCCAGAAGGCTGATTTGTGAATTTGTAGCCTGCGAGCAAGCTCTCTCTGAGGTGGGGGCGCGAAGGAGGAACAAATGCCATTTTTCCCTCCTTCGCGCCTCCACCCCCGCAGGCAAATTTTGAATGCTTGATTCCAGTAAGTTCTTCCTCCTCGACTTTCAACAAGGCCTGGTTGCTTTTCCATGTCACTCGATCCAGGTTCTTGGTTTCACAGCATTTCACGAGGATCCATGAGATTTATATTTATTTTGACCTTCCAAGAAGTCGGTTTTTAGCTCATAGTCCGAAAGCAAGCAGCTGTACAATGACTTTTTCTCCGGGTGACTTAATCTGGGCAAAGATGCGTGGATACCCGCACTGGCCAGCTCGAGTAAGTGTAAATTGGAAATTTGTATCTGGGAGTGAGCTTGCGTGAAAACAGTGTCTTCGTCTCTGATTTATTAAATTAGCTTATAGTTTTGTCATTTTATTCAAGCTGATTATTGTCTTCACTCAGATTGATCTTCCAGCAGAAGATGAGAAGATTCCACCCAAAAAGTTTGCTATATTCTTCTTTGGGACTCATGAGACGTAAGTATTCTTGTTTGTTTGGTGAAAGTTTAGATAGGGTTTGCAGTTTCAGCTCGCGATTGCATATAAGCTTAGGCATAGTAGGCGCGTTATCGTCGTGCAAATATGCGGAAAGACTGTGACAACATCTTGTGTTTTGACATAATGTAATGTGTTTACGTGATGTGATTTCATTTGGTTTCATATGTATTGTTTTCAATTTTGTTCATCCGTTTGTTTCTCAATCTTCTGAAGTATTAGGCTTAGTACTGATATCTCTCTGCTACTATCATCTGTACTTGACAGGGATATTAAAAGTTGCTTTCCATTTCACCAAATTGACTGTTTGTACTACCTTTTGAAAGGTGAAACCAAACAGTAGCTTTGGATTAATGGCAGCATTATTAATACACGGGCCCATTTCAACTGTTGTAAAGAAGCTGTTGTGACAACTAGGCACCTTTTGTGTTCATAATGACAGAAGTCTTAATCACCAGTCATTCAAAATGAATGTAAGTAAAGAAGCTGATGTCCAGTTTGCATAGACACCACATCTCAAGCTTTCGATGTGGTTCTATTATCCTTGCATTTGTTTTTTTTCTTGTTTTGCATCTCAAAAACTTTGAATTGGGGGTGACATGTTTTGCTTTTATCATTTATGGAAAAAAAACTTAATTTTCCTTAAGGACCTTTGCACCCAAAATCTTCCCACGTTCAGATTTTTTCCAAACTTTTGCTGCAGTTAGATAATGACCAACTCATGTCAGAAAAGCAAAAAAACTAAGGGGTCACCGAGCTCGCTTCAGGGATAAAGCATGTTGGAAATGTTGTGTCTTTAGAAGCTTTGGTTATGTAAGGTGAAATTGGCTTTCTTACTACAAGGAATAAAATAAGTTATGTGGAGGACTCTAGCTAATGCTGATTTATTGATTTCATCGCAAATACCCCTATTTGGTACATTTTTGCAGGTAATATCCTTTCTTCAGGTAAAATTAGCCTCACAGAAGGATAATTGTAAGGCAATTATACCTGCATTCATAGAAAAATTTGATCGTTTTTGTGCAGAAATAGCAATAAAATTAAAACTTCTCACATTCAGAATTTTTTGAGAACCAATAAAGGAAGTGATTTATTGAAAAAAAGAATGGGGTCATGGTGCATTTAAGAGAGTTAAGCACATTTATAGATCGCCTGCCCCACGGTTGCTATCGCCAAAATTAGAGACCACTCCCAGTCATAAAAATGACATCCTTCAGACACTGTGTGCTTCCAGAATATATCCAACCCCCATGGCAGAGTTTCATTGGAAATTCTGAGGAGGAGGGGGTTTTAAAGGCCAAACTTTTTAAAGAAAAATATGAGCCTTTACTGGAATAGGGGTTCAAACCAAAAAAACCCTCTGTCGGGGGAGTATGAATATTTTCTGGAACAACACATTACAGTTCACTGGGTATGAAAAGACAAAGTGTTATCTTGTTTTGTGGAGGTGGATAATTTGGGTAAACAGTGCATGTGGAGGTAGAGTATTTTTAAAAGAGTTACAAGGAATAATGAAATGTCTTCAGTTTCCCTGTTTCCTGAGTTGCTCATGTCTTTGGCTGCTCATTACCTTTGCACTAGTCTGCTTTGTGGACCAGTTACAAGTATACATGCAGTCTTGTTTAAGGAGACTCAACCAAGATTCTACTTCTCACCATGAACTGGTTTAGCCACATATTGTAAAACATTTATTTCATGTGAACTGTCTAGTTGCCAGATCGTTTTGATCAGAAAAGTTAAATTTAAATCAGTTCTAGCTGATTTTTTTCTTTCATAAATGATTGTTTTTAGAGCTGTTATGCAAGCCAAGGATTTGTTTCCTTATGAGAAACACAAAGAAACGTTTTTAAAAAACTCCAATCGATCACGGCGAGGATTTAAGGAGGCTTTGGTTGAAATTGTGGAGAATCCCAAGGTTAAGTGGGGAATGCGTGGTAAAGAAGTTGATGAGGATGATGAAGATGAAGAAGAAGATGATGAAGACAATGCAAGTGAAGAAGAGGAATCTGAGGAAGAGGATTCCAATGAAGAGCGTATGGATAACAAGTCTAAACCAACTAAACAGGTAGTGTTTAAAGTTTGGGTGCTTTCCATCATGCCAGACTGACCGGTCAGAGACCAGTGGAACTAACCAAGGGAAAAGGGAACGACATTGTTTGAAATAAACAAAAATTCCAACCAGACCAAAGCGTTCCATTTACGTTTTGACCAACATTTCGATTACTCCTCAGTGACGTGGGTCAGACCAGACCAACTGGTCAAAGAGGACCACCTCTGGAGGTGGACCACTTTTTCCTGGAAAATTTCCACCTGGACCGAAGCGTTCCATTTATGTTTGACCAAAATTTCTGGAAATTTTGGTATACATGAAGCGACATGTACAACCATTGTCAGGAGTTGTGGGAAGGCTAATGATCGCCCTGTGCATTCAATCCTTGACTATCCTCGGCTGAGTCTTGCAAGGACTCTCAAAAAATAGTCTCTGAGATAGTTGAAGGGCTCCGTGGAAAAAGGGCGTAAGTGATGATTTGAGGTTAAAATCGAAATTGCTCCTGTTTAGCTGAACATTGGCACACAGGCTGGGTTTCATGCGAGGAACGCTGTTGTGCACTTATTTCTTGACCTGAGATCTAGAATTTGAAGAATTAGCTATTACTTTTGCTTAAAAGTGACACAAAGAAAACAACAGGACCACGGATTCTTGGTTGAATTCCTTTGTTTTAGTTCAGGCAGAGAACAAAAGAAATCTTTCACGCATCACTTGAGCGAGTTCAGTTCAACAAAACTTTTCACGCAAAAGTGATATGCTAATTCTTCAAATTTTAGATCTCAGGTCAAGAAATAAGTGCGCAGCAGTGTTCCTCACATGAAAACCAGCCTGTGTGCCAATGTTCAGCGAAATAGGAGTAATTTCGATTTTAACCTCAAATCATCACTTACACCCTTTTTCCACCGGGCCCTTCAATTGTGTCTCGACAAGCAGAATAAAACAACAAATTAATGTTTGTGGGCATACATAGAAATGGAATACACCTTCAAACAACAGGGGTTTCAATAAAATTTGAGGTAGGCAGCTGGTTTGAGTACAGTAGCCGACTTACATCAACAAGGTTTGAAAGAAACCTTTCTTTAATTAGGGATAATAGTAGCCGACTTCTTTGAGTGAATTTGCAGACGCTTTTCGTGGGTCATTGGTGCTTATTGAAAGCACTGAAACAATACATTACTCGCCAAAGGGATCACAGCACTTACACGCGCGTAAAATGCAAGCAATATGGCGGATTTACGCACAAAATACATGCAAATTACACGCAAGAAATACGTGAGTAAAATTTTACAGGAGCTATTACACGCACCTCAATTACACTTGAATTGCATTGTATTTTGGCAAGGGATGAAACCTTTTGTTATTCATACACGCAAAGTGCGTGTATTTCTTCATAAAGGAAAGTACAGGTGCCACAGTAGACTGCAAGAAGTCCCTCTGGATTGTTGGACAGCAAGGATGCTTAATGCAAATGTCATGCGCTTTTGAATTTCGGACTGTGTTCGCTATGTCGTTGGACGATCTTCGCTAGTTCTTACAAATTCTTTTACACTGTTGTCTTTTAATTTGAGTTTCAATATGAGCTTCATTTACTATTTCAATTCAAAACGAAGGATAAAGTGCGCGAAAGAAAAGATTGATTTGTACCCACATTGCTCGTGCAATTTATTTTGAGACTAACAGTATGCAAATTTAGTCCACTGAGAACTATTAAAATAATCCCTAGAAAAACGCTTGTTGTTTTACTCTAACTCTCTCTCTAACATGACCTTCGATTTTTAGTATAAGTTCTATTCAATAGTTTCCCTTTTGACAGCAGGTTTGAGTCTGACAAATTCTGAAAATTTTAGCTTCCTTGTTCGCTTTCCATCTCAATTCTGAAAATCTTAGCTTCGTTGTTTATGTTCCATTCGGGATGCGACCCTCGACACCAAATAGTCATGTTTTCTCTGCTTTCTTGTTCATGTTGATAAAAACTGTTGTGGCGTCTGAAGTTATTATTTAGGATGCTCAATTCAAGTTACAGAAATAAAATTTACGTTCACTAGACAAGAGCGTGAATAGCCTCAGACATTCCTGCCAACAATGTACACTGAACTTGTGTTGTTTATCTCTACACGCACTTTATGAGCTTGTCTCCAACCTTTGCGTGTAAATTTTAGCTAATTTTACTCGCGCTTTGCGTGTAAAATTTACTTGCACTTTGTGAGTATTTTTTTACACGCGCGTTTTGCGCGTGTAATATGCGTGTATTTTGCGTGGAAATTGCGTGCAATATGGCGTCTTTACACGCATGAAACATGCGTGTAATGCTGCCATCCCTTTGGCCAGTACTGTATTTACTAGACAATATTTAGATGACATGTTGCAGGGCTCGAGACTAATGGTAGCCAACTAGTCACAGACTAGTAGAAATTCCGTTTTGGCTAGTAAGTTTTACGCTTTCACTAACCATTTTGGCTAGTGAAAATTTCAAAGCACTAAAGCACCGGATGGAAACCAAACTAAATATTGCTTCTTGATGATCGCACCCCAAAAGCAAATTGAGTGAGCAGAAACTAATAAAAGCTTATTCGGTAGAAGGATATCATAATGTTCGTATGGTACTTGTTTTGTCCTCTCAACGTTTTTCCCTCTAATTTTTGTCTTAGATGGCAACGCTTTCCCTGTCATTTCTACGTTCGAACGAAATTAGCCGTCTTCAGAACACTTCAGCATACGTTTCCTTGAAAGGTCCATCAGTGCGTTCATATGACATTTGCCTACACGTTAGTAGGTTCACACAATTCTTTAGTCTTCTGTTATCGACT
>Ga0126336_10001747_pt1 | contig 11745 bp, 9 predicted proteins | sample SidCmetagenome_FD_92530 | JGI IMG/M metagenome (GOLD analysis project Ga0126336, IMG submission 92530) | Coral microbial communities from El Islote,Puerto Morelos, Mexico - Siderastrea C C metagenome | ecosystem: Host-associated > Invertebrates > Cnidaria > Coral | place: El Islote,Puerto... | reverse complement strand
GGCGGACTATTAAATCGGAAAATTGCAGTTTAAATAAACAGTCTTCTTGTCGAAATTAAGGCTTAAAATTTCGCTTGGGGAGTGTTTAGTAAACAAAGTTTCGAAATCCGAAGAAAAAATAAAGGTGATTTTTTGATCGTAGTACCACTTTAAGTGTTAGGTGCAAATGATCAAGGACGCTTATTCTCGCTCAAAACGCTTTAAATCACCCCAAAAGGCCATTAAATAGCAATCAATACAACACAGAAACAAGGTGAACCATTTATTATTGTGAGTTGTTTTGCATTTATGGCAATTCAAGCGTATTTGTTGCATTTTTCATACAAACTCTTTAATATTTCGCCGAGGTCATAACATATGCAAAAAGGAACAGGTTAATATATGCGTCCCCCTCAGTAGCGAGCTTGCACCGAGCCTCGCTTTGAAAAAGAGGCAGAAGGCAACTCGGAAAAGGCCAAGAATTTGGCCTACTTGAGTTGCTTGGTTCACCTTGAGTTGCTCCTCTTACTTGAATTAGTTAGGGAAAATGACTGTCCCCAAAAAAAGATCTCGTTAGCAACTTCTCTCTAGCGTTTTACCATGTGGCCGCCTACAAGAGCCCATTCTTGTAAGCGACCAGCTCTAGTTACGACCACTTTCGAGAGCTTCTACTGTATAGCTTAATCATTTAACAGTGCTTCTGGTTACAACTGACTTAGCGTTTTACAACATGTTTCAAAATCTCGTCATATTTTTTATGTCGCGCACTACAATCGTAAGCTAGTTGTTGCTTTGGCAAAGCTTGTCGTGCTACACGGCAGTAGCACAACTTCGTTTGAAACGGGCCTAAGACTCGAACTTCCCGTATAAATGGCGTGTCTTGACTCAGCTAAGATGCATCTCATTTGCTCTTATAAATGGAATAGTTTACATTGTTTACGTCTGGTTTAAGATATGTCTTGCGTAAGACGCATAAAACGTTTACGTGTAAAAGGCAGTAGTGTTTACAAACGCAAACTACCCGCTATATTGTTGAGACCTAAGTGGCCATTAATTTGGATCATTCACGGTTTCCGAATGTTGGATCACTCAAGGTTTCTGGGAAACCCCCAATCGTTCCTTTTTTTAAATCCACTCGATCTTAATACCACTCGTTTTACGTTTCTCTCATTTTCACCAATCAAGTCTCGATTACACGATCGTGTAAATCAGGACTCGATTTATACAAACGAGACTCGTTTCTACAAAGGGAGACAAGAAAGAAAGAGAAAATAATGAATGAAAGAATAAATGAATGAATAAACTTTGTTTACACACGGAGTTTACGTCAGTAAAAATTAACTGCTTTACAGAAAGCCGTTTTATAAAATTTACTAGTCCTGTTACATAATAAAAACTGTAGTACACTAACTAGAAGACAGCGAAATTGTTAATCTTTGTTTCAAAAGTGGAGAGAGCGGTTGCAGATCTGATATTGAATGGAATGGAATTCCATATTTTGGCTCCAACAAAAGCAAAACCTATAGTACTTGTGTGTGGAAGTGCCATTAGTTAATTCATTCGTTTCATATACGTCAAAATACGCTAAACCGCTAAACTCCAAAGACTATTGAAATTCACATCAATTACTTTAACACACTGCACACATTTTCTTCTCTTGCTTGCGTGTTTACCGGTTTTTACACCACTCGGGAGTCGGGACTATCCTCTGCAGGTGGTTCTGGTTCCGCAGACTCTGCACTGGCAATCTTTATGGCAAAGTCGAGGCTTCCCCTACCCATGGAGAGAAGGTTGACTAGAATCTTGTCCTTTTGACTGGGTCAAGAGTAGCCAAAAATTCCTGAAAAACATAATTTACAATCCCTTACCAAATCACCCCAGAGGACTTTGCTTTCCCATCCTGGGCATTTGGATGTAGTTTTTGTTATGAATTCAGCATGTACTTGGGGCTCAAAACTTATGAACTCGCACGTTCCTACCTAATGTCAGTAATGTCTGTCAATCCCTCGCCTGATATCAGGCCACTTATTTGGGTTTCGCACACAAGTGTGAAGTGAGCGGCAAGCTTCAAGTTACGAGCCGGCAACCGAAGCGAAACCAAAGCAGAGGACCTGCTAGCAGGATAATCTATCGCAATAGAACAGCTCCAATCAAACAAAAGTAAATCCTGTTTGCGAATTTTGCCTTTATTTCGTTCTGGGCATCCTGTATCTCTTGTTCAAACCTCACCTTGCCATCAGCAGCGGGTAGGGGTTGCAACTGCCCTCAATGTTCGGTGGCTTGATCTTCTTTTGACTGAAATAAGAAGTGAACAATTAGAAAGAGCATCAGACAAGTATACAGGCCTGCAAAGTATCAAAAGACTCTACCTTGTTCTTGCATTTTCCTTTGCCGCAAGCACAATGGACGTGACATTTGATGTTGGCCTCGTGACACTTGCAAGCACCTCTTCCTTTCTTCCTGGCATACTGACCTTTACAATCACAGAAAGATCGGTCCTAAAACTAATAGCAACCAAAACGACACAAGGTCAAGTTTTCGAGAAGTGAAATGAAGTGAGAAATTTTCCATCGTAGTATTGCACAAATAACAACAAACGTCCGTTGTGCTATTGTACCCAACTATCCACGCGATCGGTGGCGATCAACTGTTTGCTGCAAGAAAGGCGAAACCCGATGCCTCACTATCCTGTAGACCAAAACAATAACAGAGGCGCGTGAAGCAAAATGGGCTAAACTGGGTCTTTACGGTACACAGCACGACTTAAATTTAGGGAACTATGCAAAATTAGGCGGCAATAATGAGTCCTATTCATCACACACCTTCATGCATCCTCTTCATGCAGATTCGAATATAGTTTACAATCCAAGAATCGTCGTGAAATCCAGAAAAATATTTTATGTCACGTGCTGCTTGCACCAGCAGTCAGCCAGCGTTGGACGCTTTCCCGCCATTTCCCGTATCCGTTTTCCCCAAAATGGCGGCGTTTTGTGTCTCGTGTGGCTGTAGGGTGAATTCAAATTTTGAATGTGGCGCAAAAGTTCCAGAGACATCGCTGAGTGGAAGAGGGAGTACACCAGAAGAAGAAAATGCATAGTCTTCTTCGTCGACGAAGTCACTGTCCCAATTTTTGGTCTCTAAAGCCTAGGAACGTAGCGGATTCAGCAAGCCAAACAAAGGTTTTAAAAGGAAAGCGAGCAACACGGGATCCACTTCCAAAAGAGGTATTGACAACAGAGTTGTAATTCACGTTGGGTTAATCAGTGAAAACGAAGAAGGAAAGTTGGCGATAGCAAGAGGGAGCAAAGTGGCGTTGAGAGTAGGTATTAAGATTTTGGAGCCCGGGAGGTATGCGAAGCTGCCGTTAAAAAGACTCTGATCATAACAAATTTTTCTGTGGAGACGAAGACTACATTTTGCTGTATCCAGACCAGAAATCTGTTGTTAAAGTACCAGGCAGTGATGGAAATTTCACTGTAGCTAAATACAAACAAGAACTGGCAAAACCCTACTCGAAAGTTGTTCTGTTTATTTGTAAAGAGTCAGACTTTAAGAAGGATAAGCTTTGTAACAATGAGGTGCGATAATTTTCTGAAACGCATTTTTAAATGAAGCTGAAAGGAACATTTGTTTGTTCCTTGTTGAGATTCAAAGAATAAGTGCTTGGAAACTCGATGTTTTGGTTGATCTCCTTCAAAGCGCGGCGGTTTTTCTAACTTGATTTCGATGTGCATGTGAATTTCTTTTTCTACGAACAATTGTACGACAAGTGTAAAATTTCCTGAATTTTGCAGGTCGGTAAAACAAAAGCAGAATAAGTATGTTTTCCTGGTTCATAGCACACGCTATATGATTTTATTCGCTTCTTACAGAAGACAGAATATTCCGCATGTATGTGGGGTTATCCAACAAACCCACACCATAATGGTCGTTTCTGTGCGCTCAATTTGTTGAGACCGCTTACCTCACACATCAACACACCGAGTATTAAATTCAACAAAATTATAAAAACAAAACGTTTAACTGTTTGTTAACAGTTAGTTAACCTATTACAATGTGTAATAATTTACTGAAACGCATCAAATGAATACATTGAAATGAAGCCGAATGAAAGCACAGTTATATAGCAACAGAGATCAACATCGTTGTATCTGCAGCAAGATGGTGTCAGTCCAGCTATACCCATCCGTTATCTCAGTCAACTGAAAGAAGTGGAAATACGAAAGCAATTGATGAGGATCATCGATGGTGACGCCTTTTTCCCACTAAAAGTCGTGGCCAAAAAAGATGAAGTTCATTTTCTGGAAAAAAGTGATGAAAGATGAAGAAACTTTTTAAAAAAACTACAGTACCGCTCTTCTAATTCCTGATGGAATATGGCTGCTCGCCAGTTTGATCCGGCGCTGAATCGTGCTGGCCCAATACTGGGCAACTCATGGCAGCGGGCAGAAAAGAGGGCTCGACAAGTGGATTACGTCTTGAACAACGTGGACCAAAAGCGGAACTCGTGGTTCTATTTCGACGTTGATTACAATCAACAGCTCTATTTGAATAGACTGCCAAAAAGACGTTAGCAACCACACGCGACCAGTCGGGACAACAAAAAAGAAAAAAAAGGAAAAAACAACAAAACAAAAAACATCAAGACCCCTGCATTGCACATCGCAGAGAAAAATCCTGCAAGTCGACCTATGATTAGCGAGAAATTGCACTCTGCAGATAAAAAACGGTGTTGTGACTAAAAAAGGAACCGGAAGCGAAACCGGAAGCGGAACTGAAAACTTTAGGGACCCCTCGGCTCCCATGGTACTGTGCAGCCGAGTTGGCCATGTGCAAAAAAAGTCCGACATGTTTGTTTTATTAGCTAGTTTAGTGTGAAAAACTGAAAGAAGTCTTGAACCGTGTCATTTTTGGACATTTATCACCCGGACCTGTCAACATATGTGAGTTATTGTAGAACATTTGCAGTCGTTTTGAACCGATTTACCACCTTGCTTAAGTTCTATTTGTACGAATTTTCAGCAAATCTACAAAAAAAAAACAGCAGATACCAGTTTAAGGAGTGCACGTGTACTTTGGAAGAGAGAATTTGTGGAGCTGTTTCTAGAATATCGATATCACGGGAGCCGGGCAAATATTCGATATGGAGCAGGATAAAGCTGATCAACGTGACACGGAGATGAGTTTGCGTGGCGAACAGTTGGACAATGTTGAAACTGTGGAAATGTCTTCCCAAGCGCCCGTGAATCATACCGGTGGAAAGTTTCACCCCGAAAATGCCGAAGAACAGTTAGCGGTTGAAAAAAATTTACCTGCTGTTGGGAGAACAAGAAAACCGAATTCGAAGGACCGTGAAGAAGTGGAAGCGGAGGACAATTACCAAGCAAAGCGCTCGCTTGGCGGCTATTTGTCACGTGTAAGTACATGTATTAATCAAGTTAAAACATGTCTCTCCGAATTAGGAGAGCCTGATGACATTCGTGAAGCTGTGAAGAGCCTTGAGCTTGCATGGACTGGTTATAATGACATGTATCAGTGTTACATACAAAGGAATGTGTCTGTTAACGAATTTGAGCGTGTTGAGAACATATAAAGTAAGATTTACGAGGATTACTCTCCATGTGTGAAAGCAGTCGATGATCAGTTACGCCTCCTAATGCGTCATTCCTCGAACAGTGGCTTAAAATCTCGTGACAAAGAGCCCAAACTACCACCGTTAACCTCGTAGGTCAGGCACGTCGAGATCCTCAAAATCTTCCAAATTAAAAGAGTTGAAGAGAAATGCAGAGATGAAGAAGCTTATGGCAGAACAAGCACTAGAGTTAGCAAAATACGAAGCACAAATGGAAAAGAAAAAGATTGACATTGAATTGCAAAAACAGAAAGTGGCTAAAGAGATGTTGTTTAAAGCCCAACTGGAAGCTAAACAGCTTGATCTACTTGCTAAAGAGGAAGGCGAGACCAACTCTACTGTCGGAAGCTTACAAAATGAGAGAGAATGCGGAATTTCTCTCCAACCCCCACTAACAAAAGAAGAACGGACAACAACTTGGGTTGCCAGCTGTCTTCCGAACATTCCCAAGGAAGCATTGAATCATAGTGCCAGGGAGTTTCTTCCAAGTCGTACGAATGGCTCTCTAGAAAATGCCAAAACCCCTTCCCGAAGAGCAACTCAAAGTTACGGAAAATGTCACACCCAGTGGTGAAAATGAGAAAGTTGCAGACAAAAATAAGCTGACGAACGCATCTGAAAATTCTCAAGCAGTTCTGTTGAAGGTGACCACACTGCAAGCCATGCAGGCTGTGAAGTTCAGTGGAAATCCCGCAGAGTTCCCGTTTTTTAGGAGAAGAATCCGAGACAACCTAGAGGATGGGTTATCGTCGGACGCTCAACGAATTGAATTTCTCCGAAAGTTCGTGTCTGGTGAGGCATATGAGGTGGTTGAAAGGTCAGCAGGATGTTCGTATGATGACATTGTAGCAATTTTGGAAGAACGTTCTGGTCAACCAGCGGCAGTCGCTGCAGCTTGTATTGAAATGCTTACTACGGGACCCAAATTAGGAAACCGAGATTTCAAAGGCCTGCGTAATTTTGCAGAACAACTTCAATGTGTCTCAAAGAGATTGGAAGGAGATTATGAGTGCGAGGCAAGTACCATTTCTAACATGAAGATGATTGTAGCACGATTGCCTGATTACCTCATCAATAAATGGGCCGATGCGTCATATGCTATCAGAGAAAAGGGACTGACCCCAAAGTTAAAGGACCTCGCCCAATTTGTTAAACGACAAGCTGCCATCAAGAACGATCCTGATTTGCTGGAGTTTCTGCCATCCCGACAAATGAAGTCAAGACAAACAGAACAAAGCCAAATAAAGTAAACAGAGCATTGATTCCCCCAGTAATAAGGCAGACTTCATCCTATGCCACAGATATCAAAGCTAAGAACCCTGGGAGAAGTGAAAGAGCAAACGATGGACATAGCGGTAATCCACACAACTTACCAAGTTGCCTTTGCTGCTCAGGATCCCATGAACTAGCTTCGTGTCCTGATTTTCAGAGTAAGGATTTGCAGAACCGCTGGGACATTGTGAAGCATAATGGTTTGTGTCACGTGTGTTTGAGATCTGGACATTATCGAGGGAAGTGTGAGTCACCAAAATTCTGCCGGTGTGGAAGTCACAAACGGCACCACAAGTTGCTCCACAATCCTCCGAGTTCAAGGAGAGTGTCTGACAGACATAGCCAACCCCGTGTAGAAGAAATGAAGCCGGCGGGAAGCAGCCCATATCCGGTATGTTCTAGTGAGCCAAGGCCTACTGAAACTAGAAGTACTGCACAGTATGCAACTGTGACTCAACCGGCCACGATAAAGTCTGTGTTCCTTCATGTGATACCAGTGAAAATCACGTCACCCGACGGAAGGTTCATTACCACTTACGGATTGTTAGACAACGCCTCCCATGGAACCATGATCAGCCAGGATGTCGCTAACGAACTAGGCCTGAAAGGTCGAAAGGAGGTGATTTCTGTTAGCACACTATTGCAGCAAGAGGAAGAAAAGTTTGAAGTGGTAGAATTTACACTGCAGAAGGAGAAATTCTTACTGCTGCAGAGGGACTAGTTACAGAGAAGATTCAAAATTGCAGAGATGTGTCTCCCTGAAGTTATCGACAGAAGGTCACACCCGCACTTGGTGGACATTGAAGTGCCAGAGGTGAAAATAAAGAAAGTGTCAGTACTGATTGGAAAGGATGTTAGTGAGGCGCACGAGGTCTTGGAAGTGCGGAAGTCAAGCAAACCAGACAACCAGTTACATGCTCAGCGAGGCCCGTTGGGTTGGGTCATAAGCAGAACTATTCTGGGTTCACCAAATCAAAAGGAACTTAGTGTTAACTTCACTACGTGTGAAAGAAAACTGCATGATCAGGTTGAAAACTTCTGGAGGATAGAAGGATTTGGAACAAAGCCTGTGTGCAAGCCAGGAAATAAGGAGCCAGTTCCTAAACATCGAAACCACAACCTATCTAGAGAGGACATGCGAGCGGTGGACATTCTTGAGAAGACAACAACACTGAATGATGGTCACTATGAGACTGGCCTGTTGTGGCGGAGAGAAGACATTCAGTTACCAAACAATCGCAGGGAGACAGAGATGAGATTGCCGAGTTTAAAGCGAAAGTTCCACAAAGACCCTAATCTCGAAGAGAAGTACCGCACAACGATGAATGACTACGTAGCAAAGGGATATGCCCTCAAGTTGACACCAGAGGAAGTATCCAAATCTGGTCCCAGAACCTGGTACCTACCCCATTTCGCAGTCACCAATTTCAACAAGCCAGATAAAGTTCGGATAGTCTTTGATGCTGCTGCAGAGCACGAGGATACATCCCTGAATAAGAACCTGTTGCAGGGGCCTGATTACACTAATAGTTTAGTTGGTGACTTGCTGAGATTTCGTGAGGAAAAGATTGCATTGGTCGGAGACATCGAGAGCATGTTTCACCAAATGAAAGTCCGTCCAGAAGATCAAGATTCCTTGAGATTTCTGTGGTGGAGTGGACGTTAGAGGAAACGCCTCAAGAGTATGCAATGACAGTGCACATATTCGGTGCAACAGATTCCCCTTGCTCAGTGAACTTTGCCTTCCTGAGAACTACTGATGACAATCAAGAGCATTTTGATCCTATTACCATAGATAGTCTTAGGCACAACTTCTATGTTGATGATCTCCTTAAGTCCATGCCAACACCTGAGAGTGCGAATAGGCTGATGCAGCAGATGACAAGACTTTGTGCCAAGGGTGGATTTAACCTTACGAAATTCATGAGCAACACCAGAGAGAGCGGATCCATCCCTGGGTCTCAACTTTGACAAGCTTCCGGTTGACAGGGCCCTTGGGGTACGATGGCACATGGAATCTGACGCCTTCGGGTTCAAAGTTGTAAATCTACAAAAGGCTGACACCATGAGAGGGGTCTTGTCGACAATTTGCTCAGTATTTGACCCACTGAACCTCACTGCCCCAGTAATGCTGCCCGCAAAGCGAATCATGCAAGATCTGTGGAGAAAGAAAAGGGCGTGGGACCAACCACTTGATGGAGAAATCCTCCAGAGATGGCAGCAGTGGAAGAACAACCTTCCCCTCTTAGCCTATGTGAGAATTCCAAGGTGTCACTTCACTCGAACCAACCATGAGAAAGGTACACTACAGCTTCACCACTTCTGTGATGCCTCGGAAGTTGGATATGGTACCTCCACATACCTTCGAATAGTCTACCAAGATGGTACTACTGAGTGTGGATTTGTAGTCGGAAAATCTAGGAACGCTCCAATCATAACTGTCAGTATTCCCCGACTGGAATTACAGGGAGCTCTTTTGGCAGCACGTGTCGACCTTGCATTGCGTCAGGAACGTCACTTCCAATTCCAAAGAGTAACTTTCTGGACCGATTCAATGATCACCCTAAACTATATCCACAACGAGGATCGTAGATTTCAGACCTATGTAGCGAATCGAGTTACAGAGATTAGAGACCTCACTACCCCAGAACAGTGGAGGCACTGCCCAGGCAAGGAGAACCCGGCAGACGATGTTAGTCGAGGCCTTCAAATGAGTGAATTCCTGAAGAATGGGCGTTGGTTGAAGGGGCCAGCCTTCTTGTGGAAAACTGAAGATCACTGGCCAGAGATCAAGCACGACAAGGTGCCCCTGGATGAGCTTGAGATAAAGAAGGAAGTGTGTCACACCAATGTTGAATTGACTGCAGCACTGAGGAACCTCTTAACCCGATTCTCTAGCTGGATTACCCTTCTACGCACATTTGCCTGGATACTGAAGCTTATGCAGTGGGTGAAGTGGTCCTTAAAGAGGAAGAAAGGAGCGTCAGATACATGTAATGTTGTAAAGTATATCACGCAAGAGGAACTTGAAAGGTCGAAGATAGAAGTAGTCATCCTGGTCCAGAATGAAGTATTCCCACAAGAGATACAGGGTCTCACAGCAGGGCGACAATTGAAGGCATCAAGCCACATTGTGAAGCTTGAACCGGTGGTTGGAAATGACGGTGTTTTGAGAGTAGGCGGTAGAATCTCTAGAGCCCCTATTCCATCTGATGCTGCAAACCCTATCATCCTGCCAAAAAACTATCACGTTTCTAGAATCCTGATACGCCATTTGCATGAGAGAAACGGACACTGGGGACCCGAACAAGTATTTTTCTATCTCAGAGAACAGTTTTGGGTGATAAAGGGAAGAGCAGCAGTAAAGGAAGTCACTGGAAAGTGCGTGTCGTGCAAGAAACGTATGGCTCGGAGGATGAGTCAAGAGATGGCCGAGTTGCCCAAAGTCAGACTGACACCGTACGAGCCTCCTTTCACGTTCAGTGGAGTGGACTACTTCGGCCCTTTCTATGTGAAGAGAGGGAGAGGAAAAGTTCCAGAGAAACGATGGGGAGCAACCTTTGTGTGCATGAACTCTAGAGCCGTGCATCTGGAGGTTGCTAAGTCTTTAGAAACCGATGATTTCATTCTGGTATTGATGAGGTTTCTAAATCGAAGAGGACATGTGAAGGAGCTTCGCTCGGATAATGGGACAAACTGTTGGGGCGGATCGCGAGATCAAAGAGGCCTTGATCGAATCGATAACGATAAGATTCGAAGAGAGTTGGTGCAGAGAGGCTGTTAGTGGGTGTTCCAGCCTCCAGGGGCGTCCAAACATGTCCGACGTATGGGAAAGACTAGTGAAAACGGTGAAGAGGAGCTTGAAATCCATTCTCGACAAGGACCCGATCAATGAAGAGGTTTTGCAAACTGTGTTCACTGAGGCTGAGCGCATTACCAACTCCAGGCCATTGACACGAAATTCATCCAGTCCAGATGACAACGAAGCACTCACACCTAATCATTTCCTGAACGTTCGTCCCTCGACGAATCTACCCGCAGAAATTGTAGAAGAGAGTGACAGATACAGCAGGAAAAGATGGAAACAGGCCCAGATTCTTGCCAATCATTATTGGAAGCGATGGTTGAGGGAATGCCATCATTGCAAGAACGCCAAAAGTGGAACCAAACCCAGAAAAACCTGCAAGTTGGAAATCTGGTCCTCATCGCTGACGACAACGTTCCAAGGAACCACTGGCTTCTTGGACGGCTCACAACCGTGTTTCCCGGCAGTAACGGATTGGCAAAGAGTGCTGAAGTCAAAGCTAAAGGATCAACTTACAAGCGACCAATCACCAAGATTTGTCTACTCGAAGCGGCAGACGAAGAAGGAGGACAGTGAGCCATGACGGATGATCAACGTGAATTCAGCAAAATTTAGATGTGATGAACCCCTTTACAAGACTGTTCATGGGGGGGGGGGGCAATGTTGTGACTAAGAAAGGAACTGGAAGCGGAACTGAAAACTTTAGGAGCCCCTCGGCTCCCATGGTACTGTGCGGCCGAGTCGGCCATGTGCAAAAAGAGTCGGACATGTTTGTTTTCTTAGCTAGTTTAGTGTGAAAAACTGAAAGAGGTCTTGAAGCGTGTCACTTTTGAACAAATTACCCGGACCGGTCAACATATGTGAGTTATTGTAGAACATTTGCAGTCGTTTTCAACCGATTTATCACCTTGCTTGAGTTCTATTTGTACAAATTTTTCAGCGAATCTACAATAAACAGCAGATACCAGTTTAAGGAGTGTACGTGTACTGTGGAAGAGAGAATTTGTGGAGCTGTTTCTAGAATATCGATATCACCGGAGCCGGGCAAATATTTGCG
>Ga0126336_10001746_pt1 | contig 11747 bp, 6 predicted proteins | sample SidCmetagenome_FD_92530 | JGI IMG/M metagenome (GOLD analysis project Ga0126336, IMG submission 92530) | Coral microbial communities from El Islote,Puerto Morelos, Mexico - Siderastrea C C metagenome | ecosystem: Host-associated > Invertebrates > Cnidaria > Coral | place: El Islote,Puerto... | reverse complement strand
TTTTCATGGGAAAGAAAAAAAAGAAAAGAAAAAAAAAAAATTGGTCGGATCTGAAGAAAAAGCCGTTGCAAAGTTTGATAAGCCGTAGCAAATTAGTATTAATGAGAAAGCCCCCCCCCCCCCCCCCCCCAGAAACTGGTAGACCAAATTATCGTGCGTAGACAAACCATAGTAGACTAGCTGCCAAATGACACTAGTCTAACGGGCCTGAAGGGGTACTATAGGAGAAGCAGACTATGTCAAGGCTGGTTTTAGTTTATCTCCCAATTGTTTGAAACACTAGCTTGTTTTCTCCTATTGATTTGGGTAACATATGATATTTTAGAAATTTTTTTCATAGACATCAGTGTGAAGAAAAGAGTTAATTACGTGTTTTCCCACCAGAGCAGCTGCATGGTTGTCCATACAGATGCTTGGTGCTAAACGTTTTTAACTAATATCGTCCTTTGCCAGGAACACGGTTACAAACCGGGAAATGTTTCAGAATTCCAATTTAACGAATTAAATTTGGTATAGATTTGACGATTCACGGGGGGTCGTCACAATTCCCACCAGCTGCTTCGAACATTGTCTCAGTGTCTCACAACCTAGTATCCATGAATGGCTCAACCTCATGATCAATTAACCAACAATGGCTGACATTCGTCCTTCTTTGCCGCGTAGGTTCCCCAAGGTTTCCCGCGTCTCCTCCCGATGAAGTAACTGGCTTTCTGGGAAAAGACACAAAATTACAGTGTGACGTCATAGGTTACCCTATCGCTGAGGTTAAGTGGACCAGATCTCCCCAGGCACCCCTCCCCCAGGGACGCACTACAATGAAGGAGGACGGTCTTTATATTAACGACACTGAAAGTGATGACGGAGGTTTATACATATGTACTGCGACAAACAAATATGGAATGGTCCTTCATGGAACGTTCCTCAAAGTCAAGTCAGCTGGTAAGTGAAAATGTTAGCAATTATACCTTGCTTCGAATAGTGGTTGATATATAGAGAGGCTAATATCCACCCGAAGTCACCCGGACAAGCTCAGCAAAGCATGATCTTGACAGGATCATAAGAAGAGAGGCTTGAATTGTACCCATCGTTTCTAGTGCAAGCTGATTATAACTTGGAAACTGACTATTGGCAAAATCGAAATGTAAGTCCACAAGTGCAACTTTGAATGCGCGCTGAAGAAATTGTTAGAAAAATTGTATGTTAACATCGTCTAAGTATATAGATCGGTAGCGAAGGCACGCTTAACCTAGCAGACGGTAGAAAGCTGGGTAACTCTTGCTTGGACTGGTGTCTAGCGGCTTCGATAGTGCCTCTGCAATTCGCTACAATCAGCAGATAGAAACCTTGATATTACGGACTATAGTCCCGTTTGTGTTTTAAAAAAAGCGGAAACAGAGCTCGTGTGGAAAACATAAGCACAACATATAGCTAAATCCAACACAAACGCAACTGGCATTACTACTGTTTTATCTTTCCTAGAATCCCCTGTTTTCACCTCAACACCTCCGGCGTCAATCACTGTGTCGAGAGTTACAGCTACGGTCCGAGTCAACTGTTCCTCCAAAGGTTTGCCTCTACCCACAGTCACATGGTACAAGAATAACGTCAGCATGCACCTTATCAATTACGTCAACAAACGCCAGTTCACCAGCGAGCTTGTGATTGAACAGTTCCAGCCCTCAGACCAGGCCACGTACACATGTGTTGCTCGTAACGTGTATAACGATACAATACAGACAACTTCAAAGATAGGTAAGGCCACTCTGGGTAAGGCAACCAAAGATTTCTTCTACCACCATCGTAGACAAAATTGATAAACCTGATTATTATATTGCATTTATTGGGCCTAATCCGCAAAAACATTCCCTTTTCACAGTCAGCTGCAAACTTCGAATTCTTCGGCTTTCCCTTGTGGTTCTCAGGAAGTCTATCACCTCACCCTTACCTTCCCCCTCCTGCCCCAGATGCACCCAAACCCCAGCAGCAGAAGGTTACACTGTGATCTCAACAGACAACAAAATTTAACCGGACACCAGCTCGAATTCTAGAGTGGTCTCTTAAGTCACCCGAAAGGTTTAGCACTTCTGGTCTCTCTTCGAGACAAATGAAAGGGCAACCTATTTTTTCCCCTTTGGGTACATGCATAACTGTAAAAGTATTCCACGAGGGCTCTTTGGGTATAAGGCGATAGATAATGTAACCAACAAGGCACCTAGCGCCTTCAACAAGCGGTGTGGAATAATTCTTTTATCAATTCCTCAACTTCGGTAATTGCTGCTGCATTTTTTTTTTTGACGTATATTTTAACAAAAACTTTGCTTCGCGGCGAAAACTTGTGGACGCTGTAGCAATTGACATGGCACTCAATTTCCCTATAAGGAAAAAAGCAGGTTATTCGCTGATACTTCGGCGGTAGACCCGTCACAAAGCTAGAAATCCAATATAACCGTGATTTAAAATTTTAAAAAAAGGCAACAGCCATGACGCCCTAATAACTTTTTTGTAATATATTTTGTGAGCCGTGCAAAAATTACAAAAGGTTTTGAAATGATAAAGCACATGACCAATGGAAACGTCCCTGTTAAGCAATTCAGCTTATAGCTTTGTAGTGGGAAAACCAAACAGAACGTGTGATTACTCGTATCCAAGGCTTAAAAAAACGATTGTTATATCGCCTCCTAGCCATTCCAGAATTGAGTGACTCTCATATCTTTTCTTTTAAGTTTTACCCGACTGTGGCGATCCAGGCAGACCTGCTAACGCAACGGTTATCAGCACAAGTCACTGGGCAGGAGGGTATGTTAGGTACCTCTGTCATCCGGGATACACTATGTTTGGTCCCGCCGTCAGAATGTGTTTGCCCAGCGGAAAATGGAGCGGAAATTCACCGACATGTAAGAGTTTGTATCGCTCAGAGAGTTCGGTAAAAATAAGACAGTGATGCGTAAATGTCAACTAGGCAGGCAGGGAGGCAGGTAAAGAAGTAAACGGTCCGCTAGCAGCCCACACGTTCAGGGCGTAAACTCCGGTTTCTCTAGGATAAAACAACCAGGAGTATTAATACTAACACCTCTCCCCCACCCCCTCCTGGATGGGATGAGTTAGCCCCTACATTTTTCGCCGGCAGCCATTCATACACCTGAGTGGAGAGAGACAATGTGCAGTAAAGTTTCTTGGCTACAAAAACAACACGATAGATAGATAAATGGACTCTCCTGGAATCAATGACTCTTCGATCTTTCAATCGAAAAGTCCAACACGCTATCCCCTATAACACCACACCTTCACTGTAAACATAATCAGTTACAATTACAGTGACCTTCGTTCTTTATCTGCAGTTCAGATGTGTTTCCTTTACGTACGCACTTTTACGTGAATAAAATCGAGATTCCATCGATCGATCGATCGCTTGCTTGCTTGCTTGCTTGATTGACTCATTCATTCATTATTCATTCAGGTAATGACAAACCAGAATGCGTTCGTTACACGGCGATAGTTGATGAAACAAGAGATGTGAAAAACTACAATAACTACTTTTGGAAAAATGACCGAAATCTGGCTGAGGGCTGGTTCAGGTTTGTGTCCGGAAAGCGCATGAACACAAAGTGCGCTAATCACAACTATTGCCAAACAGGATACATTGGCTGGTTAAATGGCAAACATCCCTCAGTTGAAGAAGGCAGGGTCACTCGGCGAGTGTGTTTCAGCTATACAACATCATCTTGTTGTAACTACCAAACATACATCAAGGTGCTCAACTGTGGCTCATTCTATGTCTACAAGCTGAAACCCACACCACAAAATAATCTTCGTTATTGTGCCGAATAAAAGTATGCAAAGTCTGACCCCACGTCTTTTGTTATGGAAACTTTCGTTTTACCTTGTCAGAACGTTTAAATTTTGAATCAGGAAAGTCGATCATTTATTCAAGAAGCAAATTCTTCAAATTAGCGAAAATTTAGTGTAATCGCAAAATTAAGATGTCTCGAAAATTTCCTGTAATAAGATACTTGGCTGTTTGTAGAATGCGAATTTACCAAAATAAACCTTTCCCCTCCACTGTCACAGCCTTGTTGTTGTTGTTGTTGTTGTTGTTGTTGTTGTTGTTAAACATAACATAACATCACCTTTATTTCACCTCGGATTTACAAGGGCAGCTGTATAGCTAATTTATCCCAACTTCGTTGATTTAGCAAAAGAGGTGTTGTCTCTAGCAGACGGGCTTTGACGACCTTTCGTTCAGTTCATCTTCTCTGCCGTGGGTGTGTTGAACTATCCTCAGCGATATGCGAAACACACAAGCGCGTTAAGTCTCCTACCGTGTGGAAACTCGACACGCACAAAACGGGGACGAGACCGTAATCAAGAGCCATATTTGGTGACTCCTGTCCAAATCTAATTTATCCGCGAAAAAAAAAATGGAACGTATTTTATGCTTTCATAGTGTCATTTTTTTTTAATTAGAAGGCCGACAGGGCTTTATTACTTAAATCCAGCAGATAACACTAAATTCACTATGTTCTAGTTGATTAATGTTGTCATTGTGATAAAACAAATAAATTATTTGCTAGCCGCGTGTGGTCCTTTCCTCTTACTGCGGTTCATACAACGAGCCACAGTTTGCAAGGTAGAGACTGAGTACCTATCTAAACGACACTGTAAAGTACGTACCAAGACTAAACAACTGAGAAACGACAACAAAAACTCTGCACTGATGTCGTAGCATTACTGCGTAAGGATAAGTGGACGTAACATACTAGGAAGCTTAAACAGTCAAGACGACGACAGCTACGAAAACGTCACTTCAAAACATAAATCCATGTTATCTGAGTCACCAGTACTTCGTGATTATCCCAACTTGTTCAGCTTGTACAGTGTGACCACATTATTCAGGAACTGTACTGGTAAGGACTTCTTTCAAGTTGAAAAAGAAAACAGGCAAAAAACACTGCCTTGTTCACGCTCTCCACAAAAACTTTGAATCTGGTCATTTTTACGTCGTTGTTTTGTAGGGGGCGGCAAAGAAATGTACTAGCATGAATAACGCACGTGTAGAGTCGTTGCTTTGCTAATAAAACCTTTTGTTTAGTGCCTCTCTTGATGCCGCTGTCGTCGTGCTTGCTTAAGGCTCTCTTACATCGAACGAGTCACATGGCTCACTAACGCCGCCTTTTGTGTCCTATTTCCGTAGCACGAACTACAACAAGGCGGTATTACTATTCTCCCAGAAGATGGCGTGCGAGTCCGTCGCGAGGTTACCCCAGCATTTTGTAAGGAAACCGGTACCCATTTATGCACCCCAGTAGAGAGAGAGAGAGGTACTTTGGAGTAATGTTTCTTGGCTCATGAAACAACACAACATTATTCAGGGGCCAGTAATTGAATAATGAGCCTTCCACTCGAATATCCGACGACCTACTAGCCACTATACCACAGTGCCTCTTCTCTTCCTGTTGATTTAAATCTCAATTTCGTCGCCTTTCATCTAACTCTCTTCCCCCTCCAGAACACTGGTCCTCGTTGTTCCTTTCCCACAATACCACTGGCTGACCGACGAAGCTTTTTCCTTTCCTTGACATGAGCACGGATTTCTTCGTTTCTTCGCACCTCTTTGTTACTCTACCCAGAGAAAGAACGAGAACTAGTTCATCAACTTATTAGGATTGCACAATCTTAAGTTTGAAAATCACTGGGATTATAGAGGGTTCTTCAAAACTCTTTGGGCTGCAAAAATCTTTAGTTCATTCTTTTACTTCAATTTCAAACCTTGAATCAGTTAATAATGTTCTGACTGTTCAGGCTGTGCATATGAAAGTTCAAATGAAAGCTACTGGGCAGTACTTTCCTGTGGTGCCGTTCATTATGCTGTAAAAGGTGCAGATGCTCCTTCAGTGTGACCTTGTAAAAGAAAGCTATCAAGCGGTGTTTTTTGATATGGTGATGTTTATTATACTGCGCAACAATACTTTCCTGTGGTGCTGTTAATTGTGCTGCACAAGGTGGTTCTAACGTTTAAGCCTATGGATAAAATCCTAAAGTGGGACCACTCAAATGAAAGCTACTGAGGAGTAATTTCCAATGGTGCTGTTTGTTAATCAATATTTTACATAATGACTAACACGTTCTCCCTGGTTTGAACATTTGGGAGTGAAGTGAAGTCGTGGACATTCTTCGTACCTTTTTCACTTGAAAAGTAATCTCCTTTTCACCTAATGTCGAACCCGTGGACCTAACGACACCAGAACGTTCTTCCCGTTGCAGACGTTCACCGAGTGATACCCTAGGTACAGAAAAAAACGTTAAACGTCATATAACCTTCTTTCGACATCAATGAAATATTTCCCTGGGTAAAAAAGGTTTTCTCGCAGTACAAGTACAAAAGCTTACGGGAAAAGCCCTTTGGCACTCAGGACAGGGAAAATGATATGTAACTTGGCTTCTCGGCAAAACAGATTAAACATTTCCATTCGACAGCGTCCAACAAAGTTGAATTCCACGAGTTAAACGCTTTTGGGAACCTTGTTGAGTGATGTTAAATAATTTGGAAGGATGATGAATGACAACCCCCCCCCCCCCTTCAATTCTCCTTTCCCCCTCCAAGCTCCAATTTATCCTGAGAATGTGGCATGGTTTTATTCGAGATACTTTTTACTGAAGAGGTCAATTCTATTACCAAACTGCAATCTGCCTCTACTTGCGTAAAAACATTGAATTAGATTCTCGTACACTGAAATCCCGTTTCTTGTCAATTTTCAACTTTACTGCCACTCGGGTTTAAAGATGACGTTTGTTACATGAAATTTCGGCTCATTTAAATTTTCGCACTTACTTCTTTTGCTTCAAAGCTGGTGTGGCTTTAGCAGACTTCACAGTACTGAAGTTTTCGCCGGATTTCAATTCATAAAATTTTGGTTTACTGGCTAGACGTTTCTCGTCAATGTTTTTAGCTTCTTTTCGCTGCCTCTTCAATTCCTCGCGCCATTCTCTCTCGTCCTCTGAGCTGCTAGATTCTTCCTCTTCGCTCGGCCGGCCTTCGGGTTCCTAAGAAAATATATGCTATAGTTGATTAACAGTCATTGACAGTGTACCCTTATGACTTATTTTCACGAGGATCAGAATTCGAGAAAATCGTAAAAGCGGTCAGTTGAATTTTCGAGGGCAAAGTTTGCGCAAGAAAATTGTCGCGAAGAGTGCAAAGTAAAAAGTTTACTCCAGTCCAAGAAATACAAGAACTCGTGTATAACACGTGACAGAAAGAAAAATGAAAGAAAAGAAAAGACACTAAGCTATACACTTGTCCGTTTGAATCACTATGACGAACGAACCAAACAACCAAAAAATGAACGAACAAAGAAGGACCCAATGAACCAAACAAAGAACAAACGAACCAGTCAACCACGGAAACAACGAACCAACGAACGAACGGATGGGTAGACGAACTAACGAACCAACAGACGAACCCATGGACGAAACGGTCAACAGAGGTACGAGTAAATAAACCAGGGAAGAACACTTCAGCTATCTTTCCTGAACTTTGTAAAACTGCGCTGAACAACTGTTTAAAACGAGTACGACGAGTTATCCGAGACCCTTCGTGCTACAATCTGAAGTGGGAAAAGAAAGATAGATACTTTTGGCATAATTGATCTTAGCAGTAATATGAATTGCAGGACATATTGGTGTGTTAAATATGAATCTATGTCTTAGCCAGTCAAGATTCTACCTGCAGTTCAACTTCCGATTGGTGTGCAAAAGTAGGCGGGTTCGCACCCGTCAGGAACTTGGATTTTTTTTTTTTGGTTAGTCTTAACATCGCAAAAATCTGAATACAGCTACGATCGAGTTTGACTTTCTTTTTATGACAAAAAGAGATGCTCAACTCTCTTACATTCGACCAAAGGTGCTAAAATGTTTAGAACTTACCTCAATTTCATCAAATTGTTCCAGCAAGGTCTCCTTGTCCTTCTGCCGTTTCCGTCTTTCTCTCTCGTGTTTGGACACAACTGGATGAAGAAGCTTGTATTCCTAAAGAACAAAAATAGGACTTGTTTAATGCTTTCATAAAAAGACACTATTAGACAAGAGAACCACGTCACAGGTAACTTTTTCTCACCCGACCACGACCCATTCCTACACAATGAATGTTTAACCAAAATGTAATGAGATTGGCAACGACTTCACCAGAGTAAAGTAACTACCACGACTGTATTTGTCAGACGGCTTGTATAAGGTATAACCAGTTCGTTCCAGGCCCTACCTCGCTTTCCTCGTCCACCTGGAAGTCTGGGTTGGAGAACATAGCAGAGAATCTGTTATCTTCCAAAGGATTGCTGACGTCAGAAGTCTGAAAAACAACAGCTACGCTGATTAGTACAGTGAAACTGTAGCATGGAAGGAAATAATTTGGGTTCTTCGCATACTAAGAAACTTTAACTTCAGGACCAATTTATAATTTTTTCGCAAAACGTGCCTTTCCAGTTATTAGGGCCTTTCAGCAAACGACGACGGCAACGCAAGGAAAACGTCATTTAAATTGTGTATTTCGGTTCTTTATATTCTACTTCGCAATTATTCCAACTCGTTTAACTTGTCTAATGTGGCCGAAATATCCGGGAACTGAATTCGTAGGGACGGCTCTCAAGTTCAGGTAGATGGAAAGAGAAACTCACCGTCCTGTGTTCCCGTTCTCCAAAAACCCTTAAAACTGGTCATTTCACGTTGTTGTTTTGCAGCGGATGGAAAAGAAACGTACCAGAATGTATAACGCACGTGCAGAGTTATTTTGTTTGTTTTCGCTTACTAAAGCTTGTTCTTTTTTGACGTTCTCGTTGCTGTCGCCGTCGTGGTTGCTTAAACTCGTTAACGTCGATACAGCCGAATGCGGCAAGCGCAGGAAATCAGGCCACAGCTGCCAAGCGCGGGAAAACGTGCAACTGGTATCAAACGCGGTAAACATGTATGTGCAAGAGCACCCAACACGCTTATGAGTGGCTGACTAGACAACACCACCGCCTATGATTATTTCATGTATTCACTCTCACTTGAACCACTGCCTTTATTAGCTAAGGAAAACGAGAAAGAGAGTCCCAAAGGGTTGAAGGATGCGACTTGCACGACAGTTTCATTCAACTCTGAGGACGAGAGTCTTCGAGAGTTGACGCGTAATCTTTCTGTGAAAAAGATATGTCAAGAAGAATAGGTTTAATCGATGAACGCGCACGAAAGTCGTCAAGAGTCGCCAGGAGCGCAAGAGAGTTTCCGACCAAACGAAAGCCAAACTTTGAGCTCTGGTGAACTCCTTTTCTTATTTTGCTCCGGACTTGTGCACGAGCTTAAGAAGCTCAGAAAGCGCAGTAACCAAATAATTTGTATAACTGTCAATGAAAAGCGGTATAATGCTCTAAAAATAATGGAAAATTTATAAATATAATAAAGAAATATGTATATACCTTTTTCTTCGTGTCTTTTTTCTCCTCAATCAATTTCTCAGCTAGGCTTCTGTTCACTTTGGGGAGTTTCTAGTATGAAAAGAACGAAAATGAAAATATATTTTTAAAAATGACCGCTTCCACAAGTTTTGTTCCCCCTTATTTAGAGATCGTTACGTCTGGTTTGCACTGTATCTCTTTTTCTACAAAACTCAAGATAACTTGACAGTATAAAACATGTTCGGCCGCACCTTCAGCCTGACTCGGTTGGCGCGCTCCTCTTCAATCTTGTCCTGGATTCGTTTCTTTCGATATTCTTCAAACACAAAAGGTTCGGCTATAGATTTAGCCTGGAAAGAAATTCAATAGAAAAAAGTCTGATAAGCACAATGTAGTTCTTTCTCACAACAAGTTAACAATAACGGCAAGCCTGCAGCTATTCACAGAACTATTTTCGTTGGCCACCTCGCAAGAACAGTAGAACATGACGTAAATGATTCCTCCTGTCCTCTTTCCTGTATATTATACACAGTTTAACACGCAACTACATGTACTTTCCTTTCACGGTCTACATCATCGAAAAACGGAGACGAAAGTAGGCGGAAGAAATTCGTTTCTAAATGCATTTTCTTTAAATGGGTAATTGCAAAAGACGTGCATAGGTTTGCGTTGTTCGCTTGACCTGCACTGTAATGCCATGATTCAAACAAGTACATGTAGTATGGGGATTCCTAAGTTGTAGTTGTACGTCTGGCAGTGGTACAACTCCAAAAATTCACTCAGCCTGATGATTAATAAGAGAATAATTTATATTACTGGTGTTTCGTGCATACTTCTTTTGGTTCGTTGCGTATCGTTTTTAGAGGGACACTATACAGTTCACGTACATGTGACGTGATCATGGCTAATCATTTTTCTTTTCGTCTACAGTGTAATAAGTGCTGAAACTTGCTAACATGCGGGTGATATTCAGAACAGATTAACCCAGAAGCTCCACTTTTCAATTTTCCCGGTATACAGACAGTGTATGGTTAATCGCACCAGCCTACATATATATTATTAACTCGATCAGCATATGGTTACCTTGTGGTAAAGGCGAATGTCTATAAAATATCCATGCATGTAGGCCCGCAATAAGTTTGTACCCATCAAATGTAACAGTCCTAAACAACAAAAGAAAAAACACAGCCTTAAAGGCTTAGATTTAAACGACTTACTACAGACCCAAAACGGTGCAGGCTACGATAACGTCAGCTGAGAAATAAACAAGACACTATACAAGCTGTGATTGGACGAAAACTGTCCACCATGATTCTATGCTAAGAGAAAAATGAAATATTTTAATCACAAAACTATAAACTCTCTAGAGAGAGCGGTTGACACCCTCCTTTAACAGCTTTTCTTGTTCACCAGCATCTCTCAATCTTACACTTGTGTCAAGATATCTCGGTAGAAACTCAGAAACAATTGCTACTCTTAAATAATGGGCAAACTGTTCTCTACAACAGCTTTACGCTACCTAAACTCTCCAGTTCTTGCTTGGTCACAAACTTGTAGTCATCATACACTGTAGAGAAAGGTGTAAAAAGCTGTGAAATTTAAGAGTTCTGATAAGAACATAACAGTAAGAAAAATAAGAAAGGGGAGTGACAATCAGATGAATGCAACTGGAACAACAGCATCGAAGTTTCATCACATTATTAGTGTACATGTACATGTTGTCAACCTTCATCCCTAACTATTTCCACAGACCATTCTGTGATGACTAAACAAACGCCAATTTTTTCCGCAAGTACAACTAGTTCATGAGGAGCGTGAGAAATGAAGGTCTACATGTAAGTTCCAGAAGATAAAACATGACAATATCCCAATAATTAACTTGCGAACGCATGTGGAGTCCGGTTGATTTACATCACCAATATTTCTTTTTGTACATGTCGGTAGCATGAAACAACAACCGGAAATCTGTCTGTGTTGCAGGCTACCCACTAGTTCAATTTTTGGTTTGCTTTCAAAAACACCTGTTTGCTTTCTACTCTGTTGACAAGTGGTAAGGAGAAATTAGACGTTGATCAAATCAAGTTCACTCACCAGTTGGCTGCTGATCTTCCTCTAACTCCTCTGTCAAGTTGTCCAGGAATGAGCACCATCTTGGAGCTGGACCTAGGGACTGAGAAAGGAGCAAAAAAGAATAACTAGGTTATTCAAATAAACGCTCCCTTCAAATTATAACTCTCTTTAAATATCAGAAAAGAAATGAGGGATTGTATGCCTGGGTCTGTACGACATAACAATGTCTGTATCACATATTCAGTTTTT
>Ga0126336_10001745_pt1 | contig 11750 bp, 6 predicted proteins | sample SidCmetagenome_FD_92530 | JGI IMG/M metagenome (GOLD analysis project Ga0126336, IMG submission 92530) | Coral microbial communities from El Islote,Puerto Morelos, Mexico - Siderastrea C C metagenome | ecosystem: Host-associated > Invertebrates > Cnidaria > Coral | place: El Islote,Puerto... | reverse complement strand
GTTATTCACAATAAACAGATTGAATTTACGACAAAATGTGTCAAATGTGTGCAACACTGTGCAATAATCTGTAAACAAAACCAAAAGAGAATTTCTAGTAGTTTCGAAGCAAACACGCGTCTCCAATTACAAAATACAAAGCGACAAGCAAAATAACAGCAATCAAAACAAACGAAAAATCCGATAAACGATTGAATGAATTTGCCTAGCGAACTTAAAGTGAAAGCACAAATAGTTACACTAGATTTGCTTGAATCACGAAACAGAATTTTGACTCTAAGTTTATACTAAAATGATACGCTTAATAAAACTATCCAGTAATTAACGAGGTCAAGTACCTAGGTTAATAACAGTAAACAAGAAATTCTGAAGAATTTATAGGCGGCCGATGGTAACAAGGTAGATATGGAGTTCCGCTTTTAGGCTTGGCTAAATCTATATATTAGTGGTTAACGATGACTTCGACTTTGTTTAGCCAGGGGCCTTAAGCAGTCAAAGGTTGCGCGGGCCTCTCTTTTCGATGTCTTTATACATTTTGCTTTGAGATAGAGCTTCCAATGTCGCTCTGCATTTATATATTTGGAAGGACAGGCAACAGGGAGTGCGTGATTCTACATGGGCAGAAGGCTAAAAATACAGAACAAAATGTCATCCTGGTCATGCATAACGGAGAATAAAAATGTTTACTTGAAAAAAAGGGGCTGCTCAGGTTGCCAAACCTTATGCTATATGACTGAAAAATAATAATAATAATAATAATAATAATAATGATAATAATAATAATAATAATAATAATGTTTATCCAGGGTGCCCACATCATCGAGGTGTTTCAGTCTGTCAGTGGGGCCCAGCAAATTATAAGGAAATAAAAATTACAAAAACATGTTAAAAACCCTTTAAAAAAGTTAAAAATTTCAAATTATCTAAAATTGTGAATGCTTCTTTGCTAATACTTTTCTCACTTGCCGCTGTCTGGGGCATTAGGTTCGCTATTCGAGCGAGAATAAACATCTTTTTCAATTTTTGCTCTCAACAAGTACTGTAACTATGCAAGGTTAAACACCCACCCTTCCGTCCTCCAGCACGACGAAAGCAAACCTCCTTTTTTTATTAAATGAGCTACAACCCTTAGAATGCGCCATTTCCGCTCTTAATTTTCCGCATTCGTGTCTTGAGATAATTGGCTACCTGTGGGCGCTGTAATATGTTTAGGAAGTTAAATGTCCCAGGGAAACTAAAAACTAGGAGTAACGACCATGAGCATTAAGATATAGAATTATTGTAATAATTGTCGTGGAAAAAATATATAGCTTTTTCTGAAATGTGGACTATGCGTATCCGCAGTATCTAACGGAAGGATTGGCTGTGCCGCGGTAGTGGTTTCTTGGGGTGTGGGGGAAGCTGAGATGTTTTTGTCTCAGAGTTCGTAGGAGTCCACATGAGCTGCTGATGAAGGATTTGTTAACCTCGCATTTAGGTAGGCAGTTGTAAAAAGAAAGTCTGCAAGTAGACATGAACCTTACGAAAAGAGCTATATTGGTCCATTAAAACTAAAGCCAGAAATTTAAGCCAGAATAATGGAATGGTCCATTATTCTGGCTTAAATTTGCAAACAGTGGCCTTTTTTTGTCAGCGACGCTACCGAGAACAAGCTGAAGTGTTTCTGTGGATGACTGGAAGATTTTCGGCGTGAAAAACTTGTTGGTGAGTAGAAAGTTGCTCATGAGAGATTCCAGTTTCCACGGTATACGCAAGGGACGAATTTGCTATCTGCGACTACGCTGGGATCCGCATGTTATTTCTTGCAAACCATTTTCTCTCGAAATTTGAAAGTCTAGTATACACTGTTCGTAGCGTACTATTATGATTATGTTGCAGGTACATTGCTCTCGTGGTAAAGAATTTGTCGAAACTGCAGGGAAATGAATAAAAAAAAACTTTTTAAATAATTGTTCTTGCTGACGTCATACGGTTGATCGAGCGAGCGCAACATTATGACACTTATCTATCTTCAACCTTGGCTGAAGTGTGGCAGTTTTAACCAGGGGACGATGGAATTTACATGGAGAAACGTGACATCCGTGAATTCTTAAAATAGGAGTACAAAAACTCACGGAAAATAGCTACAGAACTCTCAGGGAGAAGAAAATAACACTTTATTACTTTGAGTTGTAAAATGTGTAAGCCGCTTCCCTCCCGACACTGTTTGAGTGACTACGTGGCATTAAAATATACCAATAGAAAATATTTCATTTCCGTCTATTCATCTCCCACGGAAATACTCCGAGCTGACATCATCGCCAGCTCCAACTTGGCTCGGTGATCGCATGATCGTGACCTGTTCGATCCAATCACGTTCAAGTCTGATTTTTTTAGGGTTGTAGGTCGTCTTCCACGTGTATTAAAACCTTTCATTTGTTGATCACATACATGATATTTCATATTTCGTAAGCTTTCTTCTATAGGAGATTGTGATTTCTTTCCAATTGATTTCTTCCTTTCCTTGCTGAGCCTTGTAATAGCAATTTTTCGATCACTGGTTTACTTCCCGAGGTTTTTTTTTTTTTTGCAACCACGTATTTCTGTTTCTTTGGCAGGTGATCAGGGGATGGGACACCACGCTGGTCGATAAACGAGACAATGGACGAGTGAAGGTGTGCCGGAAAAGGACAACAACTCGCGTCCGTCAGGTTTCTCTTCCCGGTTTGCGCACTAAAGAATTACAACCGTACGTGTACACTAAAAAGTGGGGAAAAGACGCACTCTGTTCGCAAGGCAGCCCATACGGACGACGTTTAACTTTTTAAGTTCCAATAGTGACAAACATCTAATTTCTTCTTTCAGAATCACGAATTGAACAAACTTAAAAGTCTTGATTATAAAGGAAATGATCAGCAAAGACAAATGCCTTGATGTTTAAGGAAATTATCCCAACTAGTGTTATTTGTTATACATGCAAAACGGCGAGGAGAACATGCATGTTGATATTGGGCAAGTGATACGTGCTAAGCACCGAACTACTGCGCCCCTGAACGAAGTGTTGTCCAGACAAGATCGCGCTTATTTTTTTCCACATGGTGGATGGTGGATGGTGGATGGTGGTGATGGTGGCGTTGTTTATGTTAAGTTTGCCTGTTTTCTCACGGCCTTTCTATACTATTTGGTCGTTTCTAAATGGGCAAATTCCAACTTTCTGTAATACCCTGCACGCATAGAAAACACGCAATCTTTACATGTATAAGACTTTTTTGAATACTTCACTCTGCTTTACACTGAATTTGGCAGCGATTCCGACGGTCGAGTGTAAAGAAAACTTCAAATGCGACTGCCTACTTCGCAGCATGTCTGTCAGGGTAGTATTAGGCATAGTTAAGCGCGTAATGTAGACTGTACCTAAACGTTTTACTGAAATTGTTCGGAATCACAAACACAATCACCATAGCGGTAATCGTGAATTTTAATTTGCAATAGGCATATATTTGATCGTGAGAAGGTCATCCCTTAAGGTGTTTCGATACAGTTTTTTTGGGACCATACCCAAAATTCTGTATGTTTGTTTTGAAGTAAACTGCAGAAACAAATATTTTAAACCTTAGTTTTTGCATAGTAATAAAAAATGCACCGAAAAATAATCAGTGATTTGATGAGATGGCTAGAAAATACTGTTAAAATATGTCTTTTACTTACTATTTTAAAGGCCTAGAAAGTTTTGTTGAAATTGGCGTTTGCGATCTCGAGAAGGAATTGTTTTTTCTAAGATCATTGGCGTAATCATTTTGTGGTAATTTTTGAATTTGAGCGCTTTTGCGAAAATTTTAAGAACGGCTCGATAGATTTTTTAAAAAAAATTAAACACGCCTGCTTGACGATGTGACCAATTTTAAAGAGGACGTATGAACCGACGGAAAAGCTTGCGTTAATATTAACAGTTGGCAAGTAAATGCTAATATATTCAAAGTAATGCGCAATGCATTCCTCCGTGATTTTTACTTTTCGTTGTAATCTACAGTGCAAAAAAGAACAAAGAAACCAGACAAAAATCACGAAGCAATGAATTACACATTACTTTGAATATATTAGCATTTACTTGCCAACTGTGAATTATAACGCAAGCTTTTCCGTCGGTTCATCATCGTCCTCTTTATCGTTAAATTTAAAAGTGTTCCAGTAAATCAATGTTAATAAGGCTCAATACTAAAATTTAACAGTATTTTCTGGCCATTTCATCAAATCATTGATTATTTTTCGGTGCATTTATTATTACTATGATGTTGGTATTTGCTTTTCAAAGTGAAATCTGGATCGTGCAAAATTTCAATTTTACTGTTTTCGAGTATTTTTGTTTGTCGTTGTCATGGAAATATCGATTTTCACAAAATGTAAACCACGCTAAAGTTCAATCCAAAACCAACAAGCAGTGTAAATTGCACGTTGATCTGACAAGGAGAAGACTGTCTAAGAGCCGATTCAAGAAGTTAGGTATGGTCCCCAAAAAACTGTATCGAAACACCTTAAAGTAAGCAAAACAGAAAAGTGAAAAAATCAAGATTGCCTTGTCAACATTTTTTTTTAATTTCATCCCTTTTTTAAAACAGTTAATAATTTTGTTCTAGTGTGGGGTCTATAAGCTGCTTAATTTGTAGTGTCCCACTGAATCCTCTCTTCATAACCCTGTTTAGTTGTAGTATCCCACTGAATCCTCTTTTAATTGGAATCGACCCATTCTAGAGCACTGCTTTTCTCTGCAAAAAGAACAATTTACATCATTTTGAAATACTTTGTCGTCGTCATCATCATCATCATCTTCATCATCATCATCATCATCATCATCATCACTACGCGACGGCGTTAGTGCTTTTCCAAGAAGTGTTTGAAGTCCAGACCAAATATGGGAATAGTAAATTTGTTTTAAGGTTTGAAATCTTTGCTGTTACATAGTACAGCCTATTATTTCGAGTGGCATTTTCAGATTTAGGGTTAATTGTACGTAGATCACTCTGGCAATTCATCAATAAATAAATAAATTAATAAATTTATAACTAAATGGAAAAACAACATATGAACCAATCATAATTCATGTAACACAACCCCGTAACTGTTGCCAAGAGCCGAAACTCACGCAAGAACAAGTGTCACGGTTGGTTTTGGTTCTAGTTCTTATTGGTTGAGAAAGTAGTAGAAAGTGGTACATTCCTTACTTTATAACCAATTGAATCACTGAACATAGGAAACAAAACCAAAACAAAAGGAATTACTTTTCATATTCAATTAAAAATGGTCATAGCAGACTAAAGCACATTTACCCTACCATACTTACTAACGCACCAAACAGACCTTTTGAGTTTGCTGTTTTATGGCAATGGGCTGGGCACGGTTTCATTGCATGCTGACTCCAGAATATCAGGGATTCTTTCCTTCATGTTAAGGAAATTGTCCACGTAGAACCAATTCTTCTCCCCGGCCATCTCGTTAAGATCCTCTTCGCGAATAGAGGGACCAACACCGAATGCTAACACCTTGGCGTTTTTGCCGTCCTAAATTTCAATTAGTGAAACAAAAAGATGTCAATGAGCTCAGTTAGGTAATAACTTGATAATACCTGACCGATCTCAACAAAAGCTGACACAGTGAATTGGACAATCAGAACATGAGGCTTGATTCACACGGTGTCTCAAGCCGGCAATATTGGCCACGATTGTAGCTAAATTGTGCAACTTATGCACTACATGCACATTCAGTCCAACCAAACATTACCACCGTATTACAAAACTAATGCAAATTTATATTTTTAAAAATAACGTGATAACAAAAAACAAACCCTCAGCGGAGGAACAGTAACGTTAAACGGCAAAGATCCCTTCATGGTTTTTCCATCAGTAATAACCATGATCAGGTTGGAGGCATCCGCTCTGTCGCCATTCTCTGGTGTGTAGACAATCTGGTTAGCAGCAATCAAGGCTTTGTCGGTGAAAGTTCCCCAGTAAAGCTTGTCGAGTAACTCTGAAATCAGATCGTGCGTACCATCTGCGGTTTGGCACTGGCTGTCTGCAAACTTACACTGCACTGTAGGTTCCTTAGCGAAGGTAATGACACTGAAATGTGTGTCAGGATCAAACTGATGAATGAACTGTATTAGGAAGCTCTTCACACGTACAAAGTTTGGCACTTTTACGCTCATTGACCTGTCCACTATCAAACAAACGTCCCGCTTCTTACCTTGGCACGGTGTTGGCTCTAGAAAGAATCCGATGAAGAAAATGTTAACATTACAAACTATTCGTGAATTTTATTGGCACCATTTTGCAGTTGACCAAATCAGCATTTATTTTCACTGATCACGTGTGTGTCGACAGATGACTGGCGAAGTCGTAATATCTGTGACACTAGGATAGACAGTGGATGAACAGCAAAGGAAAGGTATAAAATATACTTGCAGTAGTTTAACAGTCCTTTTGAAACATAGACTTTGCTACTATTGGTCGAAATGAAAGTAGTCGAGCCCGGATTGATTTTGTGATTTTAATGAAAAAGTAACAAAGTAGTTACGAAGATTAACTTAATGGCAGTAATTTTGAAGGAGAAAACTTGCAAAGACAAAAAACTGGCGTGGCCATTATATACATTATACTTGTGTAAGACATGCAGGAGCGTGAAGTTCATGTTTGCCCAAGCTTTCAGCCTATACAGGAAATGCCTTGTAAATGAGGACCAGAGAGAATTTAGTACAGATCGACAAGGTGGAGTTCTCAGCAGGTTACTTTACTGACCTGTTGGGCATTCTCCTGCATTACATTCAACTGTTTCATACGGGTTTCCCAATCGTGTACAGTCCTGTCCCCCTTTTCGAGGTGGAGGTGAATTACAGACCCTGCTTCGAACCTTGACTCCAACTCCACAGGTGGCACTACACATTGACCACATGCTCCACTGATTGTAGCCTCCATCAACATCTACAGTAACAAAGGTTTGTTCTCAAGAATAGTAGCTAATAAATACAAACGCCTAGCTTACATGGAGCAACTCTGCAATGAGGTTCAGAATGGGATTAGCCTTCAGTGGAAGGTATAGTAAAGAGATAAGTCGACAAGTTGAAGAAATTTTAAAACGTAACATGGGTAAGGCTATTTTTTACCCTGCGCCAAGAAAGTTTCAGTGGCCGAAGTGGCTGATTGAAGATGGGACATTTATTTGTCATCGTCAAACTGTATTTCTTGTTCTGGCAAAGCCATGTCCCCATCAACACCTTCAAAATAAAAACCCCTTTGTGACGTATCCACCTAGGCCTGTTTTGTTCAATTTCCTCCAGTATCGAGTTAAATCCCAGCGGAAACCCCCTCTGAAGACTTCATGTAGATAAAAATGGCTAAGGGCTTCATTGATTTGCTCTTGATAATGAAACAAAGGATCTACTTACTGCAGACCATGTTCTTGATTTTCCTCACTACTCTAGATCTTGTTATTCTATTTGGTCTCTTAACCTTGACCACGTTATCACTAGCAATTTCTCGGAGCTGAGTCATATTAAGCTTCCTTGGCACACCGTATCCAACAGCGACCATGTGGCATCTTTTCCTTTGCTGGAAACAGAAATGTTAAATTCCGTTTTGCAGTCTATTATGCGCATAACTTTTTTGGCAGATAGATAGCATTTTGCCGGACCATCCATTAAGACCCTCCTTCGATTATCCGCCCTAACAAATGTCCCTAACCGTGCGTGAGTTCAATATCTACTGAACCATTTATCTCTTATTTCTTTGATACATTCATTATGTTACTGCTAGGGCTTTTTCCTTCTCGTACGCTTTTCCAAAGACAAAAATTAATAATAATAATAATAATAATAATAATAATAATAATAATAATAATAATAATGTTACTATGGTAGCAATTCATGCTAATCTTACAGGATTTGAACCAGTTTTTTTAAACCAATTGGTGAAAGAGTATGGACACACTAACCCCCCCCCCCTACTTCCATCATTTTGCATCAGACTGAAACCTCTCTTAAGCGTTATGTTAACTTGTTTTCGTACAAGCTGGTGAGTAAGTCAATATACAGATTGGAATCGAAAGCAAATCGAAACCTGAAGACCTACCGTAAGCGGAGGCACCGTTTCTGAGAATGGCTTTATATGTTTCCTTCGATAAGCCCGACCATCTGTAAACGTCAGGAGGACGTTTTGTTTTTTGCCCCTGTCACCATTTTTCTTGACAAATAGTTGGCTATACGCCAAAGTCAACCCTTTGTCAGTGCGTGTTAAAGAAGCAACTCCTGGATCAAGGCTTTTGACGAAAGAGATTGCCCTCCTTCGTGATCTGGATTTTGGCCCGTTGAAGGGGGCGAGGATCTGGGCCTCTCTGTTGTACATAATGATACCAATGTGTGTCTTCTTTCTTGAAACGCTCATCTGTTTTAGAAAGCGTGGCATGAACCCTTTAAGAAGTCGCTCGACGTTTTTCCGTCTAATGCTGAGAGAGCGGTCGATTAAGATGCCGAGGTCAATGCCCTGGTCACATGGTGCTGGATCTAATAAGTAAAAGGAAAAGGCATTGTTAATGCAGCAGTACATGGTGACATGGCATGTGCTCGCCCATCTATATTTAACTCTTCGTCAGTATTTGTAAGCCAAAACGTAACTCGAATACCCTTTAATAACAATGCCTTCAACCCATCGCAACACTGGTTCTAGTATTTTAAGCTACTAACATTAAATTAAGGGTAATAAATCCGAAATATATAAGATTATCTTGATATTTTGTAGACTTAATTTTTGAACGTCATGACATGATGGCCACAGATTTTCTATTTTGCCACCATCATTAACATTTTCAGTTAGCCATTCTAATCTAAATTGGATTTGTCTTTTATCTTACCTTCTTTACAAGGATTCGAATTACACGCAATCATTTGTTGTGGTTCACCAATTTCATCGCATGATTTGCCATTGCCATTCGGTGGCGGATTGGTGCAGGCTCGGAATCGTACCTGCTGTCCTTCACCGCATGTTTGACTACACTGGGTCCAGGTAGTCCATCTGGTGTATCCCCCGTCAATTGCTGTAAAGATGAAATTTCCTGAGATTTATCAATCAGCTTTATCAAGTTCTATGTATTTTGAAGCGAACTGCTCACTGCAAGGTTTAGATTCCACCATTTCATAAGACGGTGTTAGTTTAGTTGTATCTCTATACCAACCCATATTCATTATTTTTCACGACGACAACCACTGCCACCTCTTATCATCCTTATCCTCAACCTTACCAGATCTACCACTAGCATCACCACTATTCCTACTAAGGTCAGCGCATACAAAAGCCTTATTCAAGCAACATTCAAGCTGATAGTGATACAAGTTGCCCCATACGTCGTTTCGTGGCTTGAGTTTAAGGAGCCTGCATTTATTTTTCATTTCTTTAAGTCGCCGTCAGAGCTTCGATTGGCGTCCCTCTCCTCCCTAGCGCGGACTATTCTGTATTCATCTAATCCCTTAAGGTTCTGTTTCCTTTTGCATTCGTTGTCATCTCTCATATCTTATCTATCTTAAGACAATTTTTTTATTTGCTACCAAATGAACATTACAGATTCTTGAAAAAGAACTACAGAAAGGAAGACGGCAAGGAAGCCTAAAGAGACCACGAGGCATATACAGCTTGGGCTTCCTCAACTAATATTAAATTACAAAGATCAATAGAACGACGGTTAAGAGATAGGTAAAATAACAATTACTGATAATATACGATAACAAGAGGCGAAAAAAAGGAAAAACAAAAATAAATAATGGAAAAGGAAAATTTTGATGCTAGTGAAAATGTAAAACCATGAAGAATTGACAAGGCGAACTTACATTCGTCGCATGCTGGAAGGTCGCATGCCTCGTGCTCTTCAGGAGGTCCTATTTCGTCGCAGTTTTTCCCTCCTCCCATTGGCTCTGGATTTGTGCAGTTCCTGAAACGCATCCTGGTCCCATCTCCACAAGTTGTGCTGCATTCTGACCATTCTGTCCACTGTGTGTAGCCGCCATTTATAACTAGAAAGATCGTACAATGTTGTTCATAATCAATCAATCAATCAATCAATCAATCAATCAATCAATCAATCAAACGATCGATCGATCGATCGATCGATCAGTCAGTCAGTCAGTCAATCAGTCAGTCCATCAGTCACTCAGTCCATCAATCAATCGATCAACCAATCAATCATTTGATGAGTCAGTCAGTCAGGCGGTCAGTCAGTCAATCAATCTGTCGTCAGTTATCCAATCAGTTAATCATTCCATCACTTAGTCAATCACTCAATAGCCCTTTTCACAGTTGCCTTTTCTCATTTGCATTTCAATGTTTTTGAACGTGGATGTGAGGCAATTTCAGGCAATTTCTGGGGCAGAAATGTGAGGCAGTTTCTGCCCGAAATTGCCTCACATCCATGTTCAAATACATTGTCATGCAAATGAGAAATGTTAACTGTGAAAAGGGCTATTAGTCAGTCATTTTGTCAGACTACCAGATTATCAGACTGTCATCCATTCATTCCGTCAGACAGTCAGTCAGTCAGTCAGTCAGTCAATCAGTCAGTCAGTCAGTCAGTCAGTCAGTCAATCAGTCAGTCAGTCAGTCAGTCAGGCAGGCCGGCAGGAAGGCAATTATCCTAGAAACACTTACTGCAAACTTCAGCCACTATCTCGTTCAGTTTGCCGGAGAGAGCATCAAAACCCTGGACCTGCACCACAGAGCCACGTTCACCAGAAATTTTTTCCAGTTCTTCTTTTTTAATCCCGCTCCCAATGCCAACAGCAATGATATTAACACCTTTGTCCTTTTAGTAGATAATTATAAAAGATAAAAATTTTGCTCAATTATTATTGACGCAAGTGTAAAGGGTTCTCCAAACCCTTTCCTTGCTCCTTGTGTCACGTAATGTGATTTTTTGTTTGTTATTTGTGAACGAAATTTTGAGGAAATTTGCGTGAAAGCCATCTACAATGAAATTTTTTTTTCATACGCTTGCTACAGCCATATAATGAGTTCAGGCTCATGTCCGACTGGTGCCCTAAAAAAGGGGGAGAGTCACCCACTTGGCTTTAGAGATAAAGTGTGTGGAAAAATTTCCCGATTTTAAATCGTTCCTCGCAGCTCTCCATGACTTCAGCAATTTTTAGATGCGAGAGATCCACTTTCGATCTCAGTCAAATTTCATCTAAGTGGGTCTACTGATACGGGTGAGTGTAGTCCTGAGAAAGCTGGAAAACAAACATTATTTTACTGAACCGTTGCCAACAGCTACTTGCTTCTCTCAAACCTCACAAAAGCGTTCGCTACTTATTGGGCTTTCCTGTTGAAATTAAGTGTCTATCTAATCTATAACTTCACTAAAATTTATTTGAAAACGGCGTAAAGTAAAATAAAAGAGGAATTCGGAAGTGAATAAATGCGAAGATATCAATAAAGAAAGTACTCTATCGAAGGGAAAACTAAGGACTGTGCATTTCAGAGAAAAAAATCCGTACATGGATATTGGAATGCCCACCCGACGTATATTAGCCTACATTTTCTCTTCAACGCGTGCAATAAATGATGTGGCATGACACTGCGTGGATTGCGAAGGTCTTTAAATTACTGGGACAACTCTTTTCTGTAATACGCAATTTCCTGTAGTGCCGCAATTGGTATCCATACAAAGCAATAATTCCTACTTTTGAGTTTTTGGATGAAATTGTAAAGGATGATCAAATGAAAATGATCTTGCAGTATATT
>Ga0126336_10001744_pt1 | contig 11765 bp, 3 predicted proteins | sample SidCmetagenome_FD_92530 | JGI IMG/M metagenome (GOLD analysis project Ga0126336, IMG submission 92530) | Coral microbial communities from El Islote,Puerto Morelos, Mexico - Siderastrea C C metagenome | ecosystem: Host-associated > Invertebrates > Cnidaria > Coral | place: El Islote,Puerto... | reverse complement strand
TTCAATCTATTGGATACCTTTTGCTTGACTAGTGCAATAACCAAGAAGGTCCTTGAATAATGATTTCTTTCATAAGCTTGACTGTTTTGGTACTGCCACGCGAAGGAGAGCATAAACCGCTTACAGCCCTGGCGTTGTTTCGCACATTTCACGAGAAAAATAGCAAACAACACCAAAATAACCAGCCAGATGTAACCGCTATTAATTTTTTAAGGCCAAAAAAGTGAATGAAGGCCCACACTGGCCGTATTGGCGCGGATGTAGCCGGATTTCAAGTCACTGTGAAAAAATGTTGATTTTAGATGGCATAGAAAATGGCGGATTTCTCACTCGATGCGCGCAAAGCACTGTGGGTGAAAGATAGTCTGTTGAAGCTTTATTGGTTTACATATTCAGATTGTTTTTCATTTATCTCGCCCCGCGCAACACTGAATTGCAAAACCTTTTTGTTTTTACGGCTTTCGAAGGCTGAAATATAGCGTTGCTAAAAGCACGTTAAAAGATCCGATAGAAAACAAATTTATCTGATCTTAGGTAAGGCAGTTAAACTCAGGTTAAGAGCAGTTCATTCGTGGTTTTGACATGATTCAAGACAGCTTTCTACGAAGGCGCGAGGAAAGAAGTAATTTAATACTCATATTAAAAGTGCTTCGAACTGTATTTACACCTCGCTGCATTACTATGGTGAAGCGAGTATTCTTCACAAAAGAGAAGTGAGTATCCTGCACAAGTTAAATATTTTCCCCGTCCTTATTCCCATTCATGCATAAACTGAAGAAAAAGTTGACGGAGCGAAAAACAGCTGATTGCATGAAATTCTTCTTGCACTTGTCGGCTAGAGAATAAAGCAATTCTCCATTTTCAAAGCTTTAAAAGCCGTTATTCCCGATGACCACTATTCTGATCCAGGTTAATTTTACACCAGAAAACACCGCTAAAATAACGGGCTTTTTTACTTGAACAAAAAACAAGAGCTAAACTTGTTGTTTCCTCAGCGGTCCGCATGTTGTTTTGATTCTTCTCGTCAATAATTCTCAAGCGTTTACAAGTATTACTGACTTCGTTTATGACCCACAGAGAAACGCCTTCGAAGACAAACACATCTGTAATTCTTTATTATAAGTTCAGAAGGAATTCATATTGAACAGCGACAGGAAATCCACAAATTCCGACCTGAAACTGAAGTATTATAATACGGTTCCAGCTCATAATTCTTCCGTTTCAAGACAAACTACTCAGTCATTTGCTCAAGCATTTTACTATCAATACAAAAATTAAAGCAAGACAATGTTTCGATATCGCTGACATCATTATTAAGACTGAAATAGTGATAAAGTGAAAAATTGTCAAGAATAAGAATACCGCGAATCTGAATCCGTAAGTCTGCTTATAAAGCTTATGAATCAGTTCGGTCGTAACAATGGATTACGCACGGATCTAGTGATAGCACGATGGCAAAATCGTTGTTGTTCGTAGCAATCAGTGTTCGTTGAGTGGTAGTTTTGTTTTCTCATCCATTCCGTGCTCAAGATATTTCAGAGACCACTCTTCCAGTTGACTTGTAGACTTCATTTTAATACCGGCTCTTACCTGTGCGGCCCGTCACAAACAAAATAGATGTCACCCAACTCTAATAGCGAGCACGTAGTTTGTCCTGATAAATATTTTCAAACAGTCTGCTTTTTCCAAGTTGAGAGCTATCCGTTTTTCGAAGTAACAATAAACTGACCTTCAAGTTAAATGTTAATTAAACAGAGTTCTTTAAATGTTTCACTCAAGGTGATCGAGACCTCGAGGGTTCATATCTGAATAGCCCACTGGCCAAAAGCCGCAAATCGTGGGCTCAGTCTTTTCTGGGAGAAAAGATTTCGCCATCAAATGGCACTTTTTCCCTCGACTAGTTCAGGAGCGTTCATTTGAATGTAACATTTTCGCAGTTTAGCTGATTTCGTTTACAATCTGAGAACTAATGTCAGTCATCATCATCATCATCTTCCATGTGTCCCCAAGTGGGGAATTGGGCCGCACTAATGTCAGTACAGCATGTTAAATACAAGCAAACCTGTGGTTCATCAAAGACGGGCCCTTACAAGCAAGAGTTAATTTGTGAGCCACTTGGTTCATGAGCTACATAAATTCTTAACATTTTTCTGTTTTCGAAATAGCAAAAAATACATGTAGCAAAAACGAAAACCCGAAAGAACTTCAAACCAAGCCGTAGTCGCTATAATTAAACCTCTGAATTCTCCTACAGCCCTCGCATGTTCAGTATTTTACAGTAAAGTAAGAAATGCCATGCGTTTTATAAAATTGCGTTACCTCTATATTTGCGTGACTACTTGTCAAAAGGCTATCCCAACTAAACGGGTTAAAGGTTGCTCTTAATTGAATGTTTCATGTCATATTTTGTGGAAGACTGAGCTTAGTTTGTTTTTACCGCTAAATTGTTTGACTCGACAAAATGAACCCAGTGTAGATTCGAGCGTTTTTGTTTCCTCTTTTATGAACCAGATTTCAAACGCGTGAATTGAATCAAAAAGCTGAACTTTGTGACAGACTTTTCATAACCAAATCAAATTATTGTTTTGAGGCTGATTATCTGGTGTAATTTACTCCAGGAATTTCCCATTTGTTTCCACCTTTTAAATGGCGCATTTTGATCCGTAAAATGTGCAAAACCCGCTTGAAAATTGTTGCCTACAACAATCGGTAGCGCCTCCATTTTTCACAGGGTCCTCCAAAACCTCCAAATATAAGCGTCATGGAGGCATTGCATTCACCTACCCATGTCCCCAAAGAAACCACGGTCAAAAAATAGGCCCTATTCCGTCCCCACCCCTATAGGACATCTTTAAGCAACCAATCAATCATCCAGTGACCATGAACAACCTACTACAACGAAAACTCCGTATAACTATAAGACGGTGCCCTACAGGCCCTTCTTAACACGCACTTAATGTAAAAAGTACTGTTCGGAAGTTATGTTATTTCAACGGAATCAATTCATGAGTTCATCTTTGTTGACTGCTGAGCTGACATGTACGTTTACGTATACTAAAACTAATTCTACTTAAAACGGCAGCTTACTGTCCGATTTAGTTGTTTGCAGCGCAAGACAGCTAATCGTAACCACAGTTGCAATTCTAAATTTCAATAAAACGTACGCTTTGTAGTAGAGAACGATTTTACACGATATGTTTGGCCAATGCATGGCAAAACCCTTTGTTCTTTTGTGAGTATATATTATTTTAACTCTGCAGATGATGCTAGCATGTTGGAATGCCAAAATATCATGATTATATTTTTAATAATATGACACATGTACATGTGGTACTTTTCTCTGCGAAAGGTAAAATCGCTAACTAAAGGCTAGGGCCAAAGGTCGAACTTAACAGTTGCCCACCCAATGCAAATTAGCAAAAACAATAGCTTTTGCTCATTTGCATTAGGTCCGGCCTTTTCCTAAGCCTCTTAATAATACATTAGCAACGTATTTGTGCATTCAGTTCTCTTGAAGAGAACCGCACTGAATGATCAGATATACAATGTATACACTGAGTCTTATTATTTGCATGCAAAAGCTATACCATAGGTTCTGCCTTGTACGTGTGTATTTATTTCTTAGCATATATTTTACAGGGCTACATAAAAATGGCAGAAAGCAAGTTACAATTAATAGAAGACTTCAAGAAACGTTTGTCGGTAGCTAAAGAGGCAGGCGATAGGGCTGGAGAAGGAAGAGCCTATGGCAATCTCGGCAACGCTTTTAAGACACTAGGAAAATTCCAAGAGGCCCTAGAATATTACAATCAAGATCTATCAATAGCCAAAGAAGTGGGCGATAGGGCTAGAGAAGGAAGGGTCTATTTCAATCTCGGCAATGCTTATGACAGCCTAGGAAAATTCCAAGAAGCCATAGAGTGCCACAAGAAATCCCTTTCAGTAGCCAAAGAAGTGGGCAATAAGGTTGGAGAAGGAGCGGCCTATTGCAATATCGGGAACGCTTATAACAGCCTAGGAAAATTCCAAGAAACCATAGAGCACCACAAGAAATCCCTTATCATTGCCAAAGAAGTGGGCCATAGGGCTGGACAAGGAAGGGCCTATGGCAATCTCGGAGATGCCTATAACAGCGTAGGAAAATTCCAAGAAGCCATCGAGTGCCACAGTCAAGACATATCAATAGCCAAAGAACTGGGCGATAGGACAGCAGAAGGTGGAGCCTATGGCAATCTCGGGATCGCTTATTACAGCCTAGGAAAATTCGAAGAAGCCACAGAGTACCACAATCAAGACTTATCAATAGCCAACGAAGTGGGCAATAGGGCTGGGGAAGCTAGAGCCTATTGCAATCTCGGCAACACGTATTACAGCCTAGGGAAATTCCAAGAAGCCATAGAGTACCACAAGAAATGCCTATCGATAGCCAAAGAACTGGGCAATAGGGCTGGAGAAGGAAGGGCCTATTGCAATCTCGGCCATGCTTATGACAGTTTAGGAAAATTCCAAGAGGCCATAGAGTATCACAATCGAGACCTATTAATAGCCAGAGAAGTGGGCAATAGGGCTGCAGAAGGAAGGGCCTGTGGCAGTCTCGGCAACGCTTATTACAGTCTAGGACAACTTGAAGAGGCCATAGAGTGCCACAATGAAGACCTATCAATAGCCAAAGAAGTGGGCAGTAGGACTGGAGAAGAAAGGGCCTACTGCAATCTCGGGAACGCTTATCACATCCTAGGAAATTTTCAAGAAGCCATAGAGTGCCACAATGAATGTCTATCAATAGCCAAAGAAGTGGGCGATAGGGCTGGAGAAGGAAGGGCATATGGCAATCTCGGGAACGCTTTCAGGAACCTAGGAAAATTACAAGAAGCCCTAGAGTACCACAATCAAGATCTATCAATAGCCAAAGAGGTAGGCGCAAGGGCTGCAGAAGCAAAAGCCTATGGCAATCTTGGCAACGATTATTTCATCCTTGGAAAATTACAAGAAGCCAAGGAATGTTACCAATCCAGCGTAGAGGTTTTCGATATCGTGAGGGCAAGTCTTATGTCTGAAGATGCCTGGAAAATAAGTTTTCGGGACCTATTTAGGGGCGTTTACAATGCTTTATGGAGGACCCTGTTACTTCTCGATCTAACTGATGAGGCCTTGTGTGCTGCTGAGCGAGGTCGAGCGCAGGCGTTGGTCGATGGCTTGAAAATACAATATGGCTTAACAGCCCTTCCATCAGTGTCACTCGATCCTAAAGAAACAATTTCTTACATCTCAAAAGAGTTTTCTACACAAACAGTGTTCTTAGGACTTCAAAACAACATAATCAACTTCTGGGCTATCAACAAGGGAAACAAGTGTGAGCTTCGACAAAGGAAAATAGATGGGGGAAGTGCAGATAAGGATTCCATTACTGTCTTGTTGGAAACTACTTTGATGAACATTGGAGCTGGTGTTGGTGTTAGATGCGAGAATCGTTCACTGGATGAGCCAACTGATGACTCCTCGACTAATACAGGAGATGATGAGGAACCAGCACAGGCTTCGCAGTGCACCATTGACTCTTTACAGTCATTACATGATGCAATTATTGGCCCCATTGCAGACTTGTGTGCTGGAGACGAATTGATCATTGTCCCAGATGGTCCACTGTGCTTAGCTCCATTTTCCGCTTTGAGCGAAACCATAAGAATCCGTACTGTACCCTCTCTAACCAGTTTAAAACTGATCAGAGATTCCCCTGAGGACTACCACAGAAAGAGTGGGGCGCTGCTCGTTGGAGATCCGTGTCTGAAGGAAGTCAAAAGGCCCAGGTACAAGCCGTTGCCATGCGCCAAAGAGGAAGTAGAGATGATAGGAAAAATTCTAAAGATTCCACCACTGACGGGAACTGATGCAACCAAAAAGAAGGTCCTGGAACGAATCACGTCAGTTGCTCTTGTTCACATTGCAACACATGGACGAAAGGAAACAGGAGAAATTGCTTTGGCTCCGAATGCAGGGTGGGAAAATAATCAGGTTCAAAGATCAAGAACAAAGATCAAGACCCCTCAAGAGGAGGACTACATTCTAAAAATGTCAGATGTGCTAGCAGTTCGTCTGCGAGCAAGGCTTGTTGTGCTTAGTTGTTGTCATAGCGGTCGCGGAGAGATAAAGTCGGAGGGTGTGGTTGGTATTGCTCGGGCATTCTTGGCTGCCGGTGCTCGTTCTGTTCTGGTGTCACTCTGGGCAATTTCTGACGAGGCAACCATGGTGTTTATGAAGAATTTTTACCAACACTTGACAGATGGAGAAAGCGCCAGTGTGGCTCTTTACCAGGCTATGAAAACCCTTCGAGATTCAGAGAAGTTTTGTGCCGCAAAATACTGGGCGCCATTTGTACTGATTGGTGATGACATCAGGCTTGAATTTGAAAGTCAAGCTTCTGAATGATGTAAGTAGAACGGAATTCAAACAGTGGCATAGTAGCCTTTTCTATTTTGACCTTGGTTGAAGGAAAGCTTCTTTCTAGTTTGCTTTGTACGTGGTTATCCTCCCTTACAATTAGTTCTAATTAAAGTGCTTGAACGTAAAGCAGCAAAGACAAACGCACGACACTGAAACTAGAGTAAATCCACACGAGGCAAAGAATGGCTTGCAGATCACAAGTCAAGTTGAAAAACACTTACGCAGTATAAACTAGATCAGTAGACGAAAACATGTCAACGCGAAAACCTCATTGTGAAGGGTGATAGGGTAAGCAACTACGATTTGTACCTAAAACACGAGTAGAATTTAAACCTGGGCTTTTTTGGAGTTCCTGAACCAAGGAGGGGAGCCCTTTGTGCCTGCCCTCCTTTCCCGGGGACCACTTTGTGCCCGCCATCCTTAGCTCCGATATTATTAAAGCTATGATAACCAAAATTTGCGTTCACATAGCATGTTCAAAATGTTTCCTTTGAGGTCCGCAATATGACCTCATGACGTCACTTGACGTGGTAATTAGGTAATTTTCCAAACTGCTATAAGCGATCAAAGTCAGCAGGGGAACTTTGTGCCCTCCCCCATCCCAGGCTAAATAGGGCTAATGGTGCTTTCCTTCAGACGATTCTACAAGATTTTAAGACAGTGTCCATTTTCCATGCGTTGGCAGACATAAATCAGGATACGCCTTTTCTTTTTTTATGCTATTTCACTTTTATCTCACCTGGCAATTAAGCCCGCTGCCATTGAAAATCTCAGTCACGATGGAAACAGTACATGCCCACTAACCGAAGAGTTCTCTGAATTATGTCAATCACATCACATCAAACCATTTCTTTGTTTGCTTACCTTAGTTTATTTTTTTCAATTTACAGGACGCCTCATGATCAGGTCAGAAGTGGACTTAACGGACCAAATTTGTCAACGTTTTTACAGTATGGCAATTTATTTTTAGTGCAAATAGTTTAAAGCCCCCAAAATTTGGCATACGGCATTTCCGAAACGCTTTATCGATTATGCTATTTACCTGTTTGTATCCCTGAAAGAATTCTGTGTAACTTTGTGCATTAAGAACATACGGATCATTTTCTGTACTTTGTTTGTTAAGGAGTAGTTTATTAAGTTGTCTTAAGGACGTTCGCCCTCTTTAGTAGGGCAATTTAATTATTTTTAGTGCAAATAATTTAAACCTCAAAAATTTGGCATGCGGCGTTTCCGAAACGCTTTATCGGTTATGCTGTTTACCTGTTTGTATCCCTAAAAGAAATCTGTGTAACTTTGTAGCTTTAAGAACATACGGATCATTTTCTGTACTTTGTTACTTTATTAAGTTGTCTTAAGGACGGCGCCTCCTAATAGAGATGTATTTTTTCAAAAGTTATGACTATGGGGGAAAAGTAGATCTTAGCAAGGGTTATTGGAAGTCAAAAAGAAAAATGTGGGTAGCCACACATATTTCAGAGATAATTAAGCAACCATAATGCTAAAAAAACGTTACAATACAAAGAATGTAGGGCGATTTCTTTCCAAATTTAAGCTCAATTACCTCTGAAAAATGCGTGTCTACCCCCAAGCGAGTGCACGCACTAACGTGAAAATCTAAACGATAAATGGCTGATAGATGATGCGTTAACTTTGCCTGTATTTTACTCGCTTAAATGATCGGTAAGTCCAATTTTTTTTTCGATAATTTTTTTTCAATTCTCGTCAGATTGGCAAAAAAATAATAAACACAAAACCCGGAGGTTATAAATTTTCCCTTTTTTTATTACTCGCGCCACATCGAATCCCACCAACGTGTGGCTGTCAGGATTTGCAGATACTGTAGGTTTACATTTTGAGACTTCCCCAATGAATAAATTTGCTTAATAGACCCACTCACATAAAATGTCATACAGAAAGTTGCATTCTATGGATTCATTTGCAATATTTTTAGACTTACAGACATTGGGGTGATATCGAATAAGGAAGACCGATTTTGCACAATTTGGGTGGTCTTTCAGATATCTTATCTCTAAAACGAAGTCGGTGACCTCCCATTTTTTTTCACATTTCTGACACTAGTAACTCATTACCTAGCTGCAGCAAAAGTTGCATGAAAAAATCAATGATAGAAGATTTTCGCGGGAACGTCCTTAAAATATATGTAACAACAGTTCTCATTGACTGATTTATAAAATGGTTTACACCCAGCTAGAAATATGAGTTGCATTTCAGAGAATTTTTTGTGCCAGGCCAAGCCGTAGTATCGTAGTGACATTTCCATGTGATTATTAACCCATTTGTGTGATCGCTATTAGAAACGTTAATTCTTAAGAAAACAAAACCGGTAATGACCAAAAAGACGACATAAAAATAGCGAATGTTAAGAGAGGCATAACAGTCTAACCTTTCTGAGTGATCAGAGTGTAAACAGTTAGAGCTTTCTCTTTTTGCAAAGAATACGAAAGAGTTGTGGAGACCTAGCCTAGCCGTAGTTTCGTAGTACATGAAATTATTTAAGGGCGCGTTCTTTTGGGACCATTCCAAAATGGGACTACTCGGAATAGACGGTATTTGCGTTCTTCTGGGAGCTATTCCGTTTTCGGAGTGAACGGAATATCATTCCGTTCATTCTGCTCCTGATAGCAGGATAAACAGAATGAAAGGAATGCAGTTTACTCGGAATAGATAGAATACGCGTTTTTTGGGGAAATTTTTAGCCGGAAATTCTACGCGGCTGTAGACATAGTAGTAGTTCTCAGGTCACCTCAGCCATGGGTATTCCGTTTTCAGAAGGAGCGTTCTTTTCGAAATTGAAATTCCGTGTATTCTGTTATTCCCAAACCGGAATAAGAATAGCCAGAATAGTCCCAAAAGAATGCACTTTAGGTAGGTTCTTTGTAAAAGAGGAAAGCAATTCTTCTATAAAGTAGATCGTAGTTGGGAGTAGTACAGTAGTAGACAGGTTCCCTATAAAGGACGAATTTTAAAGCAATTTATGTGGAGTGGTAGGCAGTAGTTACGTAGTAACGGTAGTAGATAGCTTCCCTGCAGTATAGCGAAGCAATTCTTGTGGAAAGTAGGCCGTAGAAGCTTTCTTCGGATTGCAAAGAATCTATCTATATGCAACAGAGCATAGCTTCTGTGCAATAGACGAAAGCAGTTAAGCAATTCTCACGGAAAGTGGGCCTTGGTCATCATTACAGCAATAGATGAAAATAACTGTTGCGCAGAGTAGGCCGTCGATGCGTATGATAGTAGTAGATAGGTTCTTTGCAATACAAGTTGCGTATAGGTTCTTTGGAAAATCGTCCATGATCATTTCGTAGCTTACAAATTGTGTGCTGAGCAAATTGTCTTGCACCTCCCGAAACTGGTGGCAAACTGATGCAGCATACCATCAGAATGGGAAATAAAGCTATATTTGAACAACACGGCGTTACTACAGCTTTTTTCAAAAATAAAACTCCCTCTTTTGGGTGTTCATATACTGTGATTTTTACCTCGTGGTCGCGACAGCAGCTAGCTACGAGATTGGATGTTTTGTGTGGTTTATTAATGATTTCACGCCCAGTATTATGCAATATGTTGCGGTAAAAATAGTGTTGGGGACAGCGATGTACATGTGTTCTTAGGATAGGTTTTTGCCAGGAGCATATCGTGATTTTACTTGCGTTGATTGTGAAGCATAGCACGGTCCATGAGAACAGTCGATTTCCGGTTTTGATTTCATAAAATAATAATAATAATAATAATAATCTTGTACGATGCAATTTTTGATTTTGCTGACGTGACTGAAAATGGAATTCTGTGTTGGAACATTCAATTCACCTTTGCGTCTTCTGTCCATTGGCGATTGTTATTCATTACAGCAGATAAGATTGTTTTAACAATAGAAAACAGGAAACACGAATGGAATAATTTGTTATTTTAAGAAGAGACGAAAACAGACATTTTGATATTCTATTTTCATGTAATACGAAGTCGCTTGTTGAGGGTGCTAATCGAAGGTTAACAGTTTCGGAAACGTAATAGCTGGCTGAAATGTGATTGAAAGGGTTTCAGACGGTCAAGAACAACACAAGGACAATATTTGGCGTGGTATGAAAACTGAATTGGCTATTATCGTCATTTTTAGTTTCCTGGCGAAACTTGAGATCACGTTCTATACAAACATATCTTCTAGTTAGTCATAGAACAATGATAAATTTAAAAAGCACGAGATATCTTTCCAAAGACATGTTTCGGCATGCTTTATTAAAATGAAGATGACATAAGTTATGCCGAAACATGTCTTTGAAACGTTGTCTCGTGTTTTTTAAATTTATCATGGTTCTATACAATCCTTATAATTTGCCACTAAAGTGGTCTCATCGTGAGCTTGGGAGCCCTGCAACAACCACGAGATCTCGTCAATCCGTGGGACGGTTAGTAAATAAACCAAATTATTGGCAAAATTCCGTTTCCAGTTTAGTTTATACGGTATTTTTGGAAAGAAATGGCTTCACAGGATGTTTTGCATTTAACTGAACCAAATAGAAGATGGTATTCCAATATTTACTACGAAAATGACGCACTTTTGACGTCTAGAAAAACTGCTGAACGAACACGCGTTGCACTCGTGCGTCCACTAGCAATTTTGCTAGACCTCAAGCGTGCATTATTTTCTTAGAAACCATGGAGCACCATCGTCTATCTTAATAATAAATTCTGATGTGGAAGCAGATTTTCAGTCAAAGGACAGTAACAAGATCTTTTCGAAATCCATGACCTCCTGTACACCAGCTGTCGTTTGCTCTGGCCACTGAGTTCATGCTAAAATGTTACTAACATCTCTATTACCATTTATGACCAAGCACGTAAAATTCTCTAACTTTGAATTTTTTTTTTAATCTAGATCTTTTCGATTGATACACTACGCTATACAGCTCGTTGCTTGACGAAAAACAAAAGCCTTACCAAATCGAATGCTGTCGCAGGCTACTTAAGCAACTGCAAGTTTAGAAACTTTGAAGTGTTAAGGAGAAAGTTTTTTAATATTTTAAGGAACGGGTTCAAAGATATGGTGGTATGCATCCACAACCGTTTTTTGTCTTGGCATCTTTATTACAATTATGTTAAAGTGAGGTCAATGTCCCATTAGAGATTGAATGGCGCCGGCACTTAGAAGTGACTATCTGGACGAACGACTGATTACGAGCAAAACTGTGTTTTAAACTGCAATTCAGCCTTGTCGTAAACTGTGTAATCGTAGTCATCACTCGAAATTATGAACCAATATCTCTACGTGAAATAAATATGATATTATCTGTGAAACGCACCCCCCC
>Ga0126336_10001743_pt1 | contig 11766 bp, 3 predicted proteins | sample SidCmetagenome_FD_92530 | JGI IMG/M metagenome (GOLD analysis project Ga0126336, IMG submission 92530) | Coral microbial communities from El Islote,Puerto Morelos, Mexico - Siderastrea C C metagenome | ecosystem: Host-associated > Invertebrates > Cnidaria > Coral | place: El Islote,Puerto... | reverse complement strand
TGCCAGGGATTCATAACAACTGGGATGGATGCGATTGATAGACTGGAAAGCGGTGAAATCCCGTCTCAGCGAAGGTGTGTAACTATTCTCTTGTACCATGAGTCAGTAAACGTCTTGCGGTATTAAGTCATAATTGTTTCCGTAAAAGATGCTTCGAATTCTAAAGAAAGTATTGCGAACTCCGACCCAGCTTGCCATTTACATGATATGTTAGCCACAAAAGATAAATAGAGGCCTTCGAGAACTAAAGCCGCGACTTGCCAACGCACTGTTCGATTCTTTGTGAAAACTGTTGCCACGTTTGTGAGAATTTATAAACGACGAAGGTGTGTCAGGCATATCGATCAGGAAATTTGCTGTCGGAAATAGAAACAGTCTCGCTTAAGAAGTATTATCCAGACCTAGAGTTACTTTACAATAACCACAATGTCAACAAGATACACAACACAACATAAACTTGTTTCCCGGTCGTTATCCTAGAAACTAACGACACGATATTTCAGTTAGTTAACTGCAGTTTTTCTCAATCGATTGTTTTATTTCTCATTGCTTCTTTAAAGTAAACGTAGGCTGGATATATGTTTAATAGTCTATGTCGGGTGTTTTCCAAAATGCTACTGTTTTTCTTGCGCTGTAAATAATGTTAACTTGGGTTTTATCTCATAAAAGCCTCATGTTTGCACTGAGCTGTCAGATCAAGTCTGCTCTTGCAAAATCTACATTTCATTTCATCCGTCAGTATGGCTCTCTTTTCCTTGTTGACTGTAAAAAAATGCCGTTCTTTACAGAACAATGTACACTTAAAGACTTTCCTCCAACTGAAAAGAAACGTGTATTCAGTTCTCCATTGTAGATAAGTTCTGTTGAAACTTCATTATCCCTACAAAGATTATGCGTGAATAAACGTCGAGTTGAAAGTAAAAGTAAGCAAAAAACCAACAAAACAAATTCAAGGAATAATTTGCATGACTAGGGACACCCAACGGTTTGGTTTCGGCAGAATATCTGTTCGGAAGGCCTAAAATTGCCTGAAATTGGGATGGGATGAAAAACTAATTTAAAAGTTTCTTTGGTCAAATATCACCTCAAACTTTAGTAACATGGGAAAATTAATTTCTTTTGTTTTCTTTTTGTTTTTGAAGTGCGAAGTAGGGTGGGCTAGCCTTCTCGGAAAGCCAAGGGCAGCTAAATTTTCTCTTTGGATGCCCCGTATTGACTCTAACTGAAAAACATAATGAATCACTAAATTTGGACAATTTTCAAAGTCATGAATCCAATCACAATTGTTTGTGATTGAAAAGACTTTTGAAGAGTTTATTCTGTTAATAAAGTACGTGCAAGCAAACCAAAACAATCGGACAGTTAAGTGATGTTATTGTGTTAGCTGTGAAAAGATGAATGACGAAGTTAAGACATTCAGTGCTATGAATCTGCATTTGATAGTGCATTCGATGGATGAGTGATTAAAAGAGGGTCCTTTCAACTCTTTTCAAACGATCATTGAAGTAAAAGGCACTCAGCGGTAGAGATCATGACGATCGTAGCGATTGCAGCTGCAATGTAGTAATCATTTTGTTCCTAGCATCAACCCTGGTACTCCGGCAAGAGTGAATAACTTCAAAACCACAGGTTGGCTAAACTTCATACTATCAAAATAAACATCCAGACCCAAGAAACCTTCTGCTCACAAGTTTTTATTTCTTTAACACACTTAAGTATTTCTTCTAGAGACTTAAAAGATACACTGAAGCACTACGGGAAAGCAATATTAAAATTTTAATATTAAATTTTAATAGTCACAGCTAGTGAATTCATCCATGAACGTAAAGGTAAGAACCGCCTTTTATAGAATGATAAAAGGTAACACAATAATGTCCTGGTCTCACAAATTGAACAGGTATACGTAGAGACACCTTAGCTATAGGATCACGAAAAGCACTTCCATACAAGAAACAAATAGCTTTCGTTTGCGTGGTCACACTTAATGCCATTTCATCCACTCACATCACATGTTATTGCAAGATCAATGAACAGCCGGATAAACAGCGCTTCAAGACAGCACTGCTAAATATCAAAGACGTCAAAAACTCAAAGGAAAGAGATATGTTCACTAAGGCAAAATACACAACTCCACAGAAAAATATGTTAAAAAGCTTTCATTTAGATGTTCACAGTTAATTATTCCATACATTTGATTGACAATGCCTTGCATAGCATTTTATACAATGGACAGAGTAAAATGCGCGTTTTGATTTTTCTAGGAGAAATTGTGAATCAGTTAAGCACACACGAAATAAATTTCATCGTGACCAACCTTTTCAATATATACTAACAGTAACATTTTATATTCGCTTTCTTTGTACGATTGACCGATAAGGCTTATCCTATTTTAACGCCTAGGTCTTTTGACGTTCACGAGGCACCAAAAAGACGTCGACCTGGCTATAGGGCTATCATTAGAGGACGAAGGAACATCTCTCATCGTATCCTCACTACTTATGAAAGGGGTTTTGAAAAATTGGGATTTTTTCTAGCTCGAAGAACATTGGCCGTCCTCTTAGTTTTGCTAATTGTTCTTGCTGCATGCTGCGTGGGGTTCATTCGCCTCCGTGTTGAGCCGCCGTCCAGTGAACATTTCACCGTGACTCATAGCCAGTCTAGACTCGACTTGCGCCAGGCAGCACAATTCTTCCCACTTCTTGAATCACGGAAAGAGCAGATCATCATGACCGCTAAACATGGTAAAAACATCCTAAGTGAAGATTGTTTGCACGACGCGTTTGTCGTACACCATACCGTTGTGAACATTAGTGGTTACAAGAATTTATGTTTCAGGCAATTGCTTCCGAGAAGTAACATCGTCAAGCAAAAATGCGTCGTCAGCAGTCCTCTGGAGTTAGCTGGTGTTCGTTTTGAACATTTGAGCAATCTATCTTCCATTCTAGCCAGTGAGTTGACAAATCCCAGAACGGTGCTTTCTACTGGACAATCATTTCAAACTTCGTTTAAGGAGATGCTTAGTGGTTTTCAAGTAAAAGCAGGTTCTCTTGCTGTGTGGGCTGACGCTCTTCGAATCATTTACTTTATCAGAAAAGCAAGAAATGAAGCAGAAGGCCAGGCGGTTCTCTCATTTGAAGCAACTTTTGAGAGTCACATTTCATCATTGAATGACCGGCTGAGATGCGCATCACTTTCCTTCAAGACTGAAAAAGCAACAACGGAGGCTTTGCAAAGCGTCTTGCAACCAGAAATAATGCCACTTTACTTGGCATCCTTGATAATGATTCTTCTTGTCTTAATTGCTATCTATATTTCTTTTAATAAAGTCAACTGCCTTACAACGATCGTACTTATATTATTATCTGAACTGTTCCCTTTTGCTTCCTCTGCTGGCATTATTGCAGTGGCAGGCATTTCCCTATCCCCAACTGTCTTGTTTATTCCCTTCCTGCTGTTGGGAAAAGCAACTTCAGACGTAGCTTTCTTCTTAGGGGAATGGGAACGGCAAAAGAATGTGCCATCACTTGAGTATCGAGCAAGCAGTTGTGTTGCCAGAGCAGGGATTCTCCAAGCAGCGTCGACGCTTTATGGAGCAATTCTCTTAGGAATTGCAATCAAAACTTCCTTTGAAACGGTTTCAGGCTTCTTCTTGGCGGTACTTATAGCTTATGTACTTTTTTCGGTAACATCTGTCAATGTAACTATGATTTTATTGCTGTCACTAGAAAGGCAGTTAAAGTCATTAAATGCTTTTGGTACAAGATCCTGTAGTAGAAGATCCTCATTTGCTAGCATCAACAGCTTGAAGACACCACCAGTGAAACATCTTAATGTTAAGCTGCGACGCTCTCTTGAAGGCGTTTGTAGAACGCTGACTTCACTTGGTGCCAAGGTTATTTCGTTCTTTATCTTGACCTGCATCATCACTCTTTGTGTGTTGTCCGCCTTACAACCTGGTGAGAGAACGAGTACCATTCTAATCTTTTATAGGCAAAATGACAACTTTAAACAATTTAATGAAGCACAAGAAAAGTTCTTTGGAAACAAAACTGATGTGAGCATTGTTTTCTCTGAGAAGGTTGACTACTCACAACAAACGGTGCAAAATGAAATGAAAAGCACTTGTACAATGATAGGGGAAGCTTCCTACAGTGAGCAATCATCTTGTTGGATGACAGCCGTGCTGCAGTGGGCAAGACATCAAAACATGAGCTGCTCAGATTTAGAATTCCACCCGTGTTTGAACTTGTTTCTTAATCAATCAGACAACATCCCCTTTCGACAAGACGTACGTTTTCTACATAACAAGGCTCCAGATCAAATATTAGCTTCTCGAGTTCATGTCCAGATGGCACTGCAAAACAGCTTCAAGAAAGATAGAAGATCGCTAGAGAGACTGCGTCATGATTTGTCAAAGCACTCCTCCATGAAAGGTGCACCAGTATCGCAGACATTTTTTGAACTTGATGACCTTTTTTTGCTGGAAAGAGAAGTAGTCTTCGTTCTCATAATTGCCTCTGTGGTAGTGTTTGTACTGTGTTTGCTATCAAGCTCGAGCTTCAGGATCAGTATTTGCATAACCGTAACATTCGACTTACTCATATTGGAGACGGCAGGTATTATGGAAGCGTGGGAAGTTCACCTGAATCATATCACCTTCATCTGCATGTTTTTGACCGTCGTCCTTTCCCTTGATTTCAGTCTTCATGTGGCCCATTCATTCGTATTTTCAGAAAAGCATGATGTAAGAGAACGCATGGATAAAGCCTTGAGTTCGGTTGTATGGCCTGTTTTAATTGCAGCGCTGCTTGACATCTCTGGGTCCATTTCACTGGGATTTATTTATCCAATTCTACAAAACATTTTCTTTCGACTCATCCCTCCAGTAGTTGCACTGGGCTTTATTCACGCTGTGTTACTTTTTCCACCGATAGTCACAATACTTTTTGAGCTCACGGACGGTTATGATTTCCTGAATGAACAGAAAAAGACGCTCACCCCAACGTGCCAAAAGGAGCAAGGAACGCTATTACAAGAACTGAAAAGTAATGTATCACAAGTTCATCCTAAGCGTCCTCCTATATCCATCGTTGGCATCGCCTGCAGGTTCCCTGGAGCAAACAGCAAGGACATGTTTTGGGATTTACTCCAGCAGGGAAAGAGTTCGATTGGGGCATTCCCCCGAAACAGAAGAGAACAACACCAAACGTTCTTTGAGCTCTATCACCCCAAGCGCTTTGTTAGTGGACGCCTGTGTGCTGTCAATGGTTCTTACTTGGAAGATATTGCGAATTTTGACAACAGGTTCTTCGGTATATCCAGTCAGGAGGCTCGTGGAATGGACCCTCAACAAAGGATTCTTTTACAAGTTGTGTATGAGGCCATAGAAGACGCCGGAATGCTACTTGAAGACCTTCAGAAGTGCAGGACAGGAGTTTTTGTCGGTGTGATGAATCTGGAGTATGGAGCTCTTATAACAGATCCAACAAATTATAATAATATTGACCAATTTTCATCAACCGGGATGACAGCATCAATTCTTGCTAACAGAGTATCCTTCTGTCTCAACTTCACGGGTCCAAGCATTGCAGTCGATACGGCATGTTCATCATCTTTGACTGCGCTGAAACTTGCATGCGATAACCTGCACAACGAAGATTGCGACGTAGCCATCGTTTGCGCACCTAACATAGTCCTCAACCATGCCATGCAAATGGTATCCAGTATGGCTGGACTTCTGGCACCTGATGGGCGCTGTAAGAGTTTTGATGCTTCTGGGGATGGTTACGGAAGGGGAGAAGGATTTGCAGCAGTTATTCTGAAACTTTCAAATGCAGCCTTGAGCGACAGAGATGACGAATATTGCGAGATAGTAGCCTGTGGTATGAACAACGATGGTCAAAATGCAGTACCTATGACGGCTCCCAGTTCAAAGCTTCAAGCTGAATTATCTAGAACGGTTCTACAGCATTCAGGGGTGAGTCCCGAAGAAGTAGGTTACTTTGAGGCACATGGCACTGGTACTGCTATCGGAGACGTTATAGAGGTTACCTCTATCGCTGATACCTACACCATTGGGACAACAGACCCCACAAGAAAGCTTCGAATTGGATCTGTCAAGTCAAACCTCAATCACACGGAATCTACTTCAGGCCTGGCTGGGCTTATCAAGGTCGCTCTCATGATTAAAAACAAGAGATTGGTACCAACTGTTAACGTACATGTGCTGAATCCAAAGTTAAAATTAGAAGAGAAACGTCTTGTTGTGCAACAAACCAACGAACCTTGGGACCCAGAAAATGGAAAGCCGCGAATAGGTGCCGTGAATTCCTTTGGCTACGGTGGGTCAAATGTGCATGCTATTCTTCGAGAGGTAACATCAAAAGAAAGCTTGGAGGAAGAAAACGTTCAACGTCTGAATTATGTTCTCACCCTTTCTGCACGTTCAGAAGAGGCTCTGAAGAAGATGGCGCGTCTTTATTCTAAATGGCTCAACGATAGAGTCCAAAAGATGGATTCAACGTTTGTGGAAAACTTATGCTATTCACTGAACGAACGCCGCAGTCAATTTCCACACCGCTTAGCACTTTCCTTTGAATTCATTTCCGAGGCGTCCACATCCCTAGCAGATTACGCTAGCGACACCATGGGCTGGGAGAAGTTGGTTTCGTACGGTGAAGTGAAGTCTTCTAATCCCAAAGTGGTGTTCGTGTTTGGTGGGCAAGGATCTCAGTGGTACGCAATGGGAAGACAGCTGATCCAAACTGAGCACGTTTTTAAGGAGGCCATCTTGGCTGTGAGCAGTTTAGTTCGAGATTGGGGGAAGACTTGGTCACTTATAGACGAGCTGATGGCAACAGAAGACGAATCGAGAATTGCTGAGAATTCATATTCTCAACCGGCCACGTTTGCTGTACAGTATGCGACCGCCCAACTACTGATGTCTTGGAGAGTCTACCCCTCTGCGGTTCTTGGCCACAGTCTAGGGGAGTTTGCAGCAGCCTGTGTCGCTGGGATCATCACTCTCAAGGAAGCTGTGCAGCTGGTATTAACTCGGTCTACTCTGCAAGATCAATGCCCCAGTAATGGAGGTATGGCTGCTCTGGGCATGTCAGAAGAAGAGACGCGGACATTACTATTGAACCTGAAGTTGGACACCACGCTTAACATTGCTGCAGTCAATGACGCAAAGAGTGTGACAGTGTCCGGTGATTCTCAATCAATCGAGGCCTTGGGTCAGCATTTAGCCACTTACGCAAAAGATAGATTCTGGCGCGTTCTTGGAACTAAGCGAGCCTTTCACAGTTCACATATGGAACTCATCAAGAAGCCTTTTCAAGAAGCCACGAAGCGAGTCAAGTTAAGCCCTCAGCTGTCCAAGATTCCAATGTACTCTACCGTGGAAGGTGAAGTCATCTCAGGTGAACAGTTTAATCGTGATTACTGGTGGCGGAACATTCGGTGTTCAGTCCAGTTCTACCCAGCATTAAAGCACCTGCTAAGAGACGGTTATAAGCAGATCATTGAGATAAGCACACAGCCTATTTTAGCACACTACATCAAACAGATTGCTCTGCAAGAAAAACTTGAAGACCAAGCAGCTCCAACTGTTTTGGCAACTCTGCCTCGTAAAAGAGTACCTGTCAGTGTTCAACACAAGTCCTTCCTCCTAAACACAGTATGCGGATTGTACACACAGGGATTTCCGATAGAGTGGACAAGTGTGCAAAGGAATTCACAGGCCAAGTTTGTCCGATCGCTCAACTACCCATGGCTGGAGAACAGATTATGGTACAGAGAACGTCCACCTCAACCTATAATCCCTCCTATCAGTGCCAACGAAAGCACGAAGAGCACGTCACATCCGTTTTTAGGCAAGGTGAAAATGACCGACCTGTATTCAGCCCTGCACTGCTGGGAAACCGAGATTGACCTCCACCGCTTTCCAAATCTGAAAGATCATGTTCTCATTCAGGGAGGCACCGTGATGCCAGGAGCTGCCTACCTAGAAATGGCCTTTGCAATGATGAAAGACCAGTTCGTGGGCGTGGGCGGATTAGAACTAAGTGATGTAAAGCTCTCCAGCCTTTTGACACTGCCCGAGACACAGGTAACTGGAGCAAAATGCTCTAAATAAAATAATCAGAGCCTTTTCGTTTGCCGAATATAACGACTGGATCTCCACAATTCCTACCTTTATCCAGTTTTTACACTCTACTCAATATTTAATTTAGTTTCTGCAATCAATTTCCACATCAGATGGTATTTGGATTAAAACTATTTAATTTTCTTTTCCTATTACAGGTTCGAACTTTACGACTGCGCATTCACAAGGCCCACAGGATTGACGAGGCCCGGTATAACATTACAAGCGTTCAGGATGACCAGTCTGAGATTAACCTAAGCAGTGGAAGAATCTATGTGGATCTTTTGCATAAACAGGAGATTTGTAAGAATGAAGGTATAATTACTGTGGAACCCATCATTTCTTATGGAATATTCTAATTTTTAGAACTTCACATGTATAGGATAATTACACTGACGAACTAACGAACAAATAGGCCATTTAGATCTAAGTTCAAAGAAAGTAATATATTCTGGTGGTTTAATTGTTTGAGCCCAATAACGTCCGTAATAATGTTTTCTAAAAAGTACTAGTTCAGAAAAAAACCGTTTTACTACGATACAAATATTTTCAAGTAGCAATGTCAAACACTGAAACGATTTTCTGAGACTGAGCGCGCACACCCGACAACCTAAGTATATATTGCTGCTTTCTTGTCCCCAGAGGCCGCGATCTTTGTGGTCAGCTCTACGGATCGAGACCTCTGGCAGGGACGAAAGCAGGAAGTCCGCGAATCACGGACTTCCGGCTTTTGTGCGCAGCCCCAGAAATTTGAAACAATAACGGTTACCATCGGTTACAAAAATGGGCAGCTATTGCGCTTTTGCGTTACCCTGGCCCTGTCAGACGTCTCGATCCGTGGCACTGGCCAAAAGGATCGTAGCTCTGGGGACGGGAATGATATTGCTGTTATTTATCTGTAGCTTCCAATGAAGCTGGCGCAGTGGTAAATGAGCTGATGAAAAAGATGACGAAAATGCCTATCGCCCGGTTCAGAGAAATAACAGAGAAGTACGGGTTCAACTATGGACCAACGTTCTCCATCATCAAAGAGATCTGGGAGTGCAACAACGAAGGGCTCTGCCTAGTTGACATTAGTGAGTCACGTGCCATTCAAAGGGAAACTGGAAGTTACGTTATCCACCCTTCCATATTAGATGCATGTCTTCAGTCATGCTTCATCCCATTAGGAAGCTCCTCAGCTGATGACAACTCCATCGTGCCAGTTGGTTTCAAAAGCATCAGCCTCAATGACGTGCCATCAACCACCCAGTTGTACTGCCACGTCACTGCGAATGTGACCGAGTTTGGGAGATATGACGTAACACTCATGAGTCCATCGGGGAATATTTTACTGACAATGAGTGACTTTCGCGTTGCGGAGCTGACAAGTTCACCTCGACAACTTCCCTTTGACCAACTTGCGTATGACATCCTGTGGAAGGAAGATGAGTTGGAAAGCCAAAGAGAACGTATGACACATTTGACGTACATAGTGCTCAAAGACTCCTCTGATTTCTCGGAGAGATTAGTCTCAAAGCTTCAGAAATGTGAAGTCGATGTCATTACCGTTAGCCCACCAAATGCTGGTTGTTTTGACGCCAAGGCCGAAGAAGCATTGCGAAGAGTCTTTGCAGACATATCACCAAACAATTCATCTAAACTAAGGGTAATCAACATGTGGCCTCTGGAAGTATCACTTATGCAGGACAATTACGAAATCATTGAACAAGCCCAACGCCTCGTTTTCAGCAGTTCCGCCTTCCTACTGAAGCTGCTGGTCGAAAAAGAGTTGATCAACTGTCGACTATTTCTCATCACTACGTGTACACAGCTGTTGGATACTTGTGCTAAGTCTCCTGAGATGATACCTATTCCGTGGGGCTCGACGGTCTGGGGACTGAGACGAACAGCGAACCTTGAGGAATTCAATCTAAGGGTCACGACTGTTGACTTGTACAACAAAGAGAGCCAAGATGAAGTAGATTCCTTGGTTGACGAGGTTTTGGGTGACAGCTTTGAAAACGAGGTGGCATTTCGAAATGGCAAACGATTCATCAATCGCCTTCTGAGGACAGAAGTGCACCAGGAGAAATCAACATTAATAGAAAGTAAACACCACCAAAAGAGCAGATCGCTGTACCTGTCAACTCTTCCTTCCTCAAGAATACTATACGTTCGTGAGCAGAGTTTCTCAAAGCCATCCCACTCTGAAGTCACAGTAGATGTGTACTATTGCTGGACCCCGTCAGAATCGCTCTCCGACCTAGCGAAACCGAAGGGATCGGTGTTCGTAAGTGGGAAAGTGACTGGTCTTCCAGAAAGGAGCGGGCACACTTTACAGATTGGAGACGAGGTTTGTGGAGTCATTCCTTCTGGACGTGTTGCAAGCTCAATTTCCCTACAGATCAGTAACGTCTTTGCAAAACCGGTCAGCCTGACAAAGGAGCAAGCCACATACATCCCTGCGTGCCTTGCCTTAGCGTCGTATGCACTTCAAAGAGCAGGATCAGATGAAGAAAATCAAAGGCTACTGATACATCAAGCTAGCCGTGGCCCTGGGCTTGCAGCAGTAGCCTTGGCAAAAGCATTGGGTCACCAAGTGTTTTGCACTGTTTCCGACACCTGCATACCGTCTGCAAACAGCCTTCTCCTTAAACTGGGCGCAGACAGTGTTATGCGACAATCGTCCCCTACCCTCGACGATGTTCCCAATGACCAGTTTGACGCCGTTATATTTTTCTTTCCTCCTCCTCCAAACGCTCTACATAAAAGTTGTCGGAACCTCAAAAAAGGAGGAAGAGTCATTATATTGAGTGCCCAAATTGATGGAGACGTTGTCTTTTCTGCAAACAAGAATGTTGAATACGTGAGGAAGGATATATCAGACATTCTACGGACTCCATTGGCATTTGAGAAACTTAGTTCGCAAAGACTGAGGTTATTGGAAAGTAAAGGCGCCCTACAAAACCTGCTGGGAATCAAGGTAGAGTCTGCTGACTTAACAGCATCAATCAAAGCTTCAAACTGGTCCCTTGAAAAGGAGTCACCTCCAAAATGTGTAGTAAATAAATCCTCCGACGCTTCATTTGTAATCCAGTCGCTTGCAACATTGGAAAAAGAAAGCTATCTTCGGGACATTCCAGTGCTTCCGCCTGGCTTAGATGAATGTGGCTTGAAAGATAACAGGACGTATTTGGTAGCAGGTGGATTGGGAGGATTTGGATTTGAAGTCACTTGTTGGATGGCGGAGAACGGTGCAGGGACCATTGGTCTTCTGGGTCGCTCCAAACCCTCAGATGCAAAACTCCAAGAGCTGCAACATATTGAAATGAGAACCGGCGCAAAGATCCACACCTTTCAGGTACATAGAGTGTTTTTATCTTTCTCGTGGCACATTAGACAGCTAGTCGCCTATTTCCTGTTTTCATGACGAGTATGGGAATGTTACCACTCTTTTTCCACGCCTTGGGTGGGATGTTAGCCCATCTCTGAGTTACCCCCCAGTCACGTCATTAGTTTCAAAGTGCGCACGTACGCATATTGGCGAAGCAATAGAAGCAATATAATGTGTGCGCGAAGTGCGTTGAATGAGGCCTGAAACGAGAGACTTAACCAATTGATATACTTGCCCAACGTGC
>Ga0126336_10001742_pt1 | contig 11768 bp, 4 predicted proteins | sample SidCmetagenome_FD_92530 | JGI IMG/M metagenome (GOLD analysis project Ga0126336, IMG submission 92530) | Coral microbial communities from El Islote,Puerto Morelos, Mexico - Siderastrea C C metagenome | ecosystem: Host-associated > Invertebrates > Cnidaria > Coral | place: El Islote,Puerto... | reverse complement strand
GCGTTTCCTTCTCCAGCCCTGTCACCTACTTCTTTGGCTATTGACAGGTGTTGACTGTGGTACTCTATGGCTTCTTGGAATTTTCCAAGGCTGTGATAAACGCTGCCGAGATTGCCATAGGCTTTTCCTTCTGCAACCCTGCCACCTACTTCTTTGGCTATTGACAGGTTTTGATTGTGGTACTCTATGGCTTTTTCGAATTTTCCAAGGCTGTGATAATCGCCGCCGAGATTGCCATAGCCTATTCCTTCTCCAGCCCTGTCACCTACTTCTTTGGCTATTGACAGGTGTTGATTGTGGTACTCTATGGCTTCTTGGAATTTTCCAAGCTTGCGATAAGTGCTGCCGAGATTGTTATAGGCTTTTCCTTCTCCAGCCCTGTCACCTACTTCTTTGACTATTGACAGGCATTGATTGTGGTACTCTATGGCTTCTTGGAATTTTCCAAGGCTGTGATAATCGACGCCGAGATTACCATAGACTATTCCTTCTGCAACCCTGTCACCTACTTCTTTGGCTATTGACAGGTGTTGATTGTGGTACTCTATGGCCTGTTGGAATTTTCCAAGGCTGTGATAATCGTTGCCGAGATTACCATAGACTATTCCTTCTGCAACCCTGTCACCTACTTCTTTGGCTATTGACAGGTGTTGATTGTGGTACTCTATGGCTTCTTGGAATTTTCCAAGGCTGTGATAATCCCTGCCGAGATTGCCATAGGCTATTCCTTCTCCAGCCCTGTCACCTACTTCTTTGGCTATTGACAGGTGTTGATTGTGGTACTCTATGGCTTCTTGGAGTTTTCCAAGGCTGTAATAAGTGCTGCCAAGATTGCCATAGGCGCTTCCTTCTCCAGCCCTGTCACCTACTTTTTTCACTATTGATAGACGTTTCTTGACAAATTGTAATTTCATTTGTGCCATTTTTCTGTAGACCTGTAAAATATATGCAAAGGAGTAAGTACACACGTACAAGGCATGAGCTATGTTGCAGTTAGCCCAAAAACATTGTTTTGTTATTCGTAAACCTTTCTGGTTTTGCCGGAACTTGGAAAAGGAGGTGTAATAAAGCTATGTTACTGTAATACAAAGCTTTGTCATTAACAAAATGCGCCAATCGTTTTTTACCCCATTTGAGGGTTTGTGTGTGCTATATCACCTCACTTGCACGCGGTGCCGTGTTAGATTAATCAGCCGTCTGTCTCGTACTCTGCTGGAGCTTCTTTTTCAACGTGAGATTTTAGTGAGACGCAATAGGGTTATAGGAAAGACGCCTGGCAGTTAACCGATCCAAACGGCGGAAGTTAATTTGAAGGACAAGAAAGGGGAGTTTTTGCCTTGACAACTAACAGATTTTTTCTCAAGAAAATTAAGGCGTGAGTGCTCTTTTTATTTCACCAAAAAGTTAGGGGTTCACTATCTTTTGAAGATTAAGACACAAGAAAGTAAAACGTTGGCAGACTGATAAGATCTAAAATGTTAACATTATAAATGGCATGACCTTTTACGGCTACATAATCGAAAAATCTTTGAACAGTCACTCAACTTTACTGCTACTAAATACGTCATGGCGTCAGCAACGAAAGATCTGTACTCGGACTTTGTGAACTTTTTTTTTTTTAATAAACGCTGTTTTGAACTAGTTCGCAGTCCCCTGGTAAAAATTATTTTCTTATTCAGGATCCTGGCTTAGAATTGATTTTACTAGTAGCCTTAACAGTATTTGGATGATTGTAGCCTCCAGGGCCTGGTTGCATAAACACCCGTAACCCGTAGGGGTGTTGCATAAAGAGACTTAAGTAACTACTTAAGAATTACACTTAATTACTAGATCTTAAGATTATCGTAAGTGACCACTTAGGTGGTTTTTATGCAAAAAATTTACGGGTGTTGCATAAAACTCTTTTAACCCCAAATTCCACCCGTAAAGTTACGGGACCTTTAGAGGTCCCTAAGTCTATACGTATCTTGTATTATTTTTCTTTCTACCAATTTCTTTACAATTTTCATGTTGTTTAATTCTTTTACTACAGCGCAGGATACAATAACAGCATAATATATTTTCTTCGCGCTTAATTTAACAATTACACGATGATTTGAAGTGGCTGTCATTTTAGCTATCAAACGAGCCATCGTTAGTATTCGATTTATTTTTCATGCAAAAAGCAGTATAAACTTCACGTTAAGATAATTTTCACTGTGTATAAGGATCACTCTCTTCGTGACCATCATACTCATCGCCGTCGTCTTCGTCATCATCATCATCATCATCATCATCATCATCATCGTCGTCGTCGTCATCGGCATCATAGTTAACTGGAAGGTCGCAACAGAAATTGTGCAAAATACAACATACTAAAATGATCTCACAATAAGTTTTCAGTTACTTTTTTCTTGTCAGTGGTGGATTTCACGTTCAAACGAAATACTTGTTTTTGTTTTCTAGTTATGCATGCTTTACAATAAAGAGTGAAATAACTGCTATTGTTTTTATCATACAATGACACCAAACGTTCAGGTATTTTAAAGGAATAAACAGTTTTACGTTTGTCCCGCAAGTGTACGCGTAAGTGGACTAGCCTGCGAACAGGCTTCTCGGAGCACTCCGACGGCTATGGCAAATGCCTCATTGCCGGCGCTTCGCGCCGCCTGAGTACTCCGGGAAGCCTGTCTGCAGGCTATAAGTGGACCCGTAATTTGTCCTTTTACGAGAAAGATACGTTTGTTTCATGCAACACACCGAAGATATCCCATAAACGTATCTTAACTACATTACTTAAGTGAGCACTTAAGAGGAGGTTTTATGCAACCGGACCCAGAAAATTACGAAAAGTGGTGACATTTACCAGAAAGGTTTTTGAGCAAAGATAGTCTTAATTGGTCACGTGACAATACATGATCCCAAAACATTCAAGGTCCTTCACCTTTCAGCTTGAAGCATACCCTGAGCTTACTCCACTTTATGCTAAATCCATCAAATGCGTGACAACCCCCTTGCTTCTTGTGAATTTACTGGAGGAACGATATCTTAATTTTCTTCAGTTAAAAAAGCTAGAGTACTTGAAGAAAATGTGATGTCATCCTTATTCGTGTACCAGCAAACCGACATTCTTGTCTTTACTGATAAGAACTTAAGCTTAAAAATCTCCAAAAATCTGCTATGCAGGTACAGGAAACACAACTACTTCTTCCTACATGTTCATCTATTTTACCGTATTCTCGCGATTAAACACCGGGCCTCGAACAGTAAACGCCGGGTCAACAAGGTCATATTTTAAATAAACGCCCCCTGCGATTATTTGAGGTCCAGCGTTTATTCGAAACTGTACCTTTATGTTACTTCTCATCAGAAATTTGCTCTAATAATTTTAAAATGCGTTCATGAACCACTATTTCACTATTATTTCGCTTATTCCAACTTCAGGAAGTTGGCGTAATGTACGGCTACACTTTACTGAGCACCCAGTTTTCCTGCCTTGTTTTGAATTTTATCGACTACAGACGAAATCGGTGATGTTTTAATCCTGCTTTATGTATGTTGTGATATATTTTGCTATGATTTTAGTGAACCTAAAGTGTAAAGACTAAAAAAAAAAGCCATCAAGAATAATGAAGAATACCCTGTTTTAGTAAACACCGAGTCTTACAGGTCTAGTTTTTAATAAGAGCCCCCGGTGTTTAATCAAGAAAATGCGGTATGTTCATGCCTGCTGTAGCAGTATGCATTTCCGTGCAATTAATTATTCATTTATATTGGTAGTACCCAGTGTAGAGGAGAGAAGAATGTTCATCTTCTCTCTTTTATCGCGGCATCCGTCAACTTAGTTCTACAACACCTTCGAATTTTTTTTAGTTATATTTATGAATGCAACAGAGACTATTCATAGCATCATTGTATGTTCGATACAGGCATATACAAGTACTCTGGTTGGGCGTTAGAAATTTAACATTAACAGTTTTAACTTGATGTCTGGTTTTCATTTTGGAGTATATATTCTTATACGGACGCGTTTAGAGACACATTTTAAACGGAATATATATTTAGTACATATCACGCTGTAGAAATGATGCATATGTTTCATACATTATCTAATGGTGGAATGTCACATTCTTACAGTTTGCTTGCAGTAGCAACAATCTGTGTAAAAGTTCACAAACATATCCAAGTTTGATTGTTGGTCTGTAATACGAGAAGAGGGTGCGTGAATGCACGATTTCTTTTAAAGAACAGCCCGCTTTGACAAAGGTGATAGAGATGTTTGATTCCGGTGGTGCTTGTCAGTGCAGCCGCCTCTGAATTTGCGGGTATTACTATACGGAGGAATGGAATATACCGGACTAAACCGGAATGAATTAAAATAAGCCAGATTGTACCAGAAAGACATTGGAATGAAACGAAACAGAACGGAACGGCAAGGAACGGAACGATTCATTCCAATGTTTAGCAACAGCCCTAGTTTTTGTGAGAAATTGTGACTTTGCTTTACCTCTTTAAAATTGCAGCTGTCCCTTTACTGAATGTGCTACTTTTACATTTGGCAGTAATTATGTTGTAATTTATACTAAAAGTCGTCAATAACGTAAGGAATTTGCACTGTCTATGGTATCGTAAGGTATTAAAAAAAATAATGTGCGATTCTCAAGCCGATGGCAATACAGACAGATCATTGAATGTTTCATATGCTTTGTTTTTCGTATCAACTGACTCACCGTTTGAGTTTCTGCCTGGTCCTTCGCTTTCTCTCCTTCTCTGTCATGCAGATTACTTTGTTGTTTGATAGACCTGCCCCTCAATTCCAACAGCTTCTGGTTATTCTTGTCCATCTTCGATAAGTCAAGACGGTAACAGGTAAGTTGCAAAAAATAGAATGGAATTTGAAAATGGGTTGAATTTGTGAAAACGCGTTGGTTTGTTTTATTTTCTTCTTCGTTTTCTCTGTTTTCTTAACATTTTATTTACTTAAATATTCACGTCACCTTCTTGTTAAAATTCACAACAACTACATTTTTTTCCATTCAAGGGTTTGAGGGAAGAAAAGAGGGAGGTCAGGTATTGGAAAGTTAAAATATTTTTTGAAAGGTGCAAACAATAAGGAACTTAAGTAAGGGAAATTAACACTTGATAAGGAAAAACAGATGGTCTTAGGATTTAAAATTTACCATATTTCTTTATTTATCATAACATATGACGCCTTTGACACTGCTGATCATAGCAATACGCGGCACGCGTGTCATAATGAACCGGTAAATATGACCCCACTGATCCTCAGTAGCTCAGCGGTTAGAGCGTTCGACCGCTGTAGGTAGGTCCTGGGTTGGAATGCCATCGATGACTCAGATTTTTTCTTTGTCCCACTCTTGTGGCAAAATGGATATAGAATTTTGCTTAGGAATAACACTTGTTAGTATAATTGCTCAGGCGATTATAGAGAAGCGCGCGCACTGATTGGTCGAGGATTACATCATATCTTGCTTTAGTATAATCGCTCAGGTGATTATAGAGAAGCGCGCGCACTGATTGGTCGAGGATTACGTCATATCTTGCTATAATCACCCCGCGCGAGGTGATTATAGTACTGAAGCACTAATTTTTAAAATGGCTACCGCGCGATTTTTGATGTTTCTGGATAAAAGAAAAAAGAAAATATATTGCTCTGATGATCCCCTGAGCAATTATACTAAAACAATTACTCTCCTCGGGCTCTGCGATTATTCTGATTCCACAATATTCACTTTGCTTTCGGCGAATAATTGTTAATTATAATCCACAGTATGGATAAATTTGAGTTAATGAAATGTCGTTAGCGTTAACAAAGCCTCTATAGTGAAGGATACAGCTAATCCCTTATCACACCACGTGACTGCTTCCTCAAACTGATTCAGTTGTACATAGGCACTTGCCCCTAACGATATTAAAAAAAGAGCACGTACAAGTGAATATGTCTTTACTGATGTTCGATTTGTCAGGCATAGTTGGGAACAACAGAGACCGACAAATGCAAGTGAATAATAATATTAGCCATTTATCAGCCGGTTTACGGTAAAATACTGTTGCTGACTCATCATTGGTGACAAAGAAGTGAATGACAAATTATATTCAGTTGAAAAAAAGGTTCCTGAGGCAATTTGATGCTAGCGAAACTGGTCAAGAAACAGAAGCATATCCATCTTACTCGATTCAGGACGCATTCGTTGAGCCTTTTTTCTAGACGTGTTTAATTTTTGTAGTTAGGATCGTCACTCTTGAATTAGGTTTTTCCTAGATGCATGGTTTACGGTCTGTAAACGTTCTTTAACCAATAGCGAGATGTGATTTCGTACGTTTTACGAAAGGCGTTCAACTGGACAATTATAGAATTGAGTATATTCCACAAACTTTCCTAAAGTCTGTGAAATTGTGGCATTGCTAGGAAAGATTTCAGAGGGTTCAAGTTCCAGGATTTAGGTGAATATATTCTCCTAACTACTTGTTTTCGTAGTGGAAACCGCAGTTCTTTTAGATGCAGAATTATCCACAAACAATAGGATATACCACTAGGCTTGTAGTCTGTCTCTACGATGTCGCAATAAATTCGCAGTTATCTCTGTTATTTTAAGAAAACAAGATCCCTTTTCAAGAAAACTTACCTCTCACTATCGCTTTTATATAACATGGTTGCAACTCAATGGCAACTTTTGCATCACTTAGTGAATCGTGGTAATTTCCTGTGAGTGAAATAAAGCAAATAAATAAATAAATAAATAAATAGTTATTAGTTAATTAATTAATTTGATTGACTGATTGATTGATTGATTGATTGATTAATTGATTGATTGGCAAGGCAGACTGCGCTGATTAGGTTCAATTTAAAGCAATCTTGAAGCTTACTAAAGCTGTGAAAAATACAAATATCCTCACCCAAATAATAATGTGCCGCAGCTCTGTTGCTGTAAAGGTTTGCCTTTAATTCTTTATCCTTGCATGTCACATTAATTCCTTCCGTGTACAGGCAAATAGCGTTGCTGAAATTTTTCTGCATGAATTCTTCATTACCATCATTTTTGTAGACTTCTGCTATAGCTAAAATTAGAATTCAGATATTAGCACAACTTGTTGATTATAAGGGTCTTAAACCGGTTTTCAATTTAGTGTCAAAAGTATAATTTGCGTTTGCCTGGGTTTTGCTTTACTTCGCTATGTGATTGGCTAAAAAAAAAACTGGCGCAACTTTCCTATCCAATCAGGAGTAAAACAAGAACCGATTGCGTTTTTGTCGCTCGCGTTTCCCGCACCTGGCCCCTGATACACGCATTTGCTTCGTGCTCTAATTGGGTAACGTGTGTTTGTTGAATGCTCAATCAATGACGTAGCCAGCTTATCAAATATGACAGTTTAGGTGCAAAAATAATGAGATGAGATGAGAGCACTCGAAACATTAAAGGTGGAGTTACGATTTACCTATACAAATAAAATAAAAAGAACGGCCTGTGCAAAAAGTAAATTGTTTACAAGAGAAAAGTACATAATCATCATAATTAGCCTAATCATTAGTGTCAAGGTGTTGTACTGTACCGTTTCAGGCGCCGTCGATTTTAAATTACCTTATTTTCTCGATTAAAACCCGGGTCTCGAATAAACGCCGGGTAAAGACGGCGTTTAAAACCCGGGGGCCTTTATTCGAGGTACCGGCGTATATTTGAAACTAAACCCTTGTGTTACTGATTCTCATTATTTAAAACATAGGCACGCAAAGCGCGCAGAGCCGGTGACGTTTTGTTTCACAATATGGTGAAATTTATCACGAGAACCTATGCGTTTTACCCATCCTAAACCCTCAACCCGCCATCCTCACAACCCCCCCAACCCCCCCCCCCAAATTTTGCGGCTATCCAACATAAAACCGGTAACGAGTAGCGTGATTATGCGACAGTTAATTATAGCGCGACATTAAAATTGCACGCGAACTAAATAAAACTCTTCGTTTTCCTTTCCTTGAAAGTCAACATAAATTAAAACGAGTATTACTTAACCTTGCTTTCTAAAAATATTGCATGCATAGGTGGAGATCAGAGGAAATTTCATAGTTCTACTTCAGAAAATAAAATGTAAGCAGCAGTTGTTGGAGAGATTATGGACAGTCAACTTTCGATAGGATTTTCTGACGTTCCCCATGACTTGCGTGACACGTGTCTCGCGCCACTTCGGTATAAAATTTTCGGCTTCTGCTGTTTGTCAAAACAGCAATCTTTCGTCAAATTTGCGTTTCCTGTATCAACAAAATTTTCGTTTTTCATTCGTCAGAAATACACCGGTTCACGCTCTCAGTTGCATCATGGGTAATCAGCGTAAGATGGCGGGAAATTCAAAGGTTTGAATGGGATTTCAAAGCCAACTAATTCTTCCTGAATTAATACATTTGACACTTTCTCTTTGAAAAGTGTAACTTGTGAATTGAACGAAACAATACACAAAATCTGGAGTGTATAGAAGTCCATGATCAGTTTTTCGAAAACTTGATTTTTCCCATACATTTTCTGTAATTTGACAGTACAAAAATTACAGAAAATGTATGGGAGAAATCAAGTTTTCAAAAAACTGATCATGGACTTCTATGCACTCCAGATTTTGTGTATTGTTTCGTTGAATTCATAAGTTACACGTTTCAAAGAGAAAGTGTCAAATATATTAACTCAGGAAGAATTAGTTGGCTTTGAAATCCCATGCAAACCTTTGAATTTCCCGCCATCTTGCCCTGATTACAAATGGTGCAACTAAGAGCGTGAACCGGTCTATGCCTTCTCGCTTTCCCAAGTCTCGCTTTGTCACGTGCCTAGCAAGTTCCCAATGTATTTTCCCACAGTGAAACCTCGTGTCTCAGCTTGTAGCCGAATAAAATCAATAAATACGTAATATTATAATTTGTTTGCTTTTTTGGCTTCAAACAGTACGAAAATTTTTCAATTTAACTCGCTATTTCAAAATCTGCTTACTCCCCAGTGTCAGTAAACATTTGTCTCGTATTCTAATTTACTCAGACACTGAGCTGGTGGGAAATCAAAAAATTCGGGCTACAAAGACTAAGTCTGCGTTCCTTGCGGTCGTGGTTCGTCCTGTGTTTGATTTCTGATGTGCTTGTTCGGAAGATTGTATCACGTTTCAGTACTTCAACGCAGATAAAATCCTGCCAAACCTCAAGTCACAAAACAGCGCATTCAAAGCAAAATTTAAATATTTCCTAGTTGCTTGCGATCAAATGCAAACACTTTACAGCCTGGCGCGGAGCCATTCTTCCACTTTTACACCATAGGGGTATGTGCCGCTTTTTATGGAACAGGGCATTTTTAGAGTCCCAAAAGCTCACCCCCACCCAAAAACTCACACAGTATCCCCCCGCCCGGGCTGGGAAGCGATGCAAAGGAGCTACTCCCATCTGCAAGATGTATGAATTTATGCCGCTGATAAGATAAAGGTTTCAGTGTCCCGGCGGCACACTCCTCCCAACATCTCACATGGTACAACCCGGCCTCACAGAAGACAGATACCGTATACCGCCGTTCGTTTAGGCTATAGCATTAGCCTATGACGCCACTTACGTAACGTCATTGGCTAAAGGGAGTACATGAAATTCAGCTTCATTTATTTTGCTCAATATAACCAAAGGAAATTGACGTAAAGTACTCTACACTCTACTGAGCACCTAATGTTCCCGTCTTGTTTCGAATTTGCCGACTACAAACGAAATTGGCGACATTTTTTCCTTATTTTAGTGAACCTAAACTATTAAAGACCAAAAAAATAAGCCTATCAACAAAGATGAAAAATACTCATTCATAATAAACGCCGGGTCTACGTGGCTCAGTTTTAAATTTATAGAAACTTATTTTTAACAACCAGTTGTTGTGTAAAGAATCTCTTTCCCGTTTGCCTTATGAGAATTTTCACACATTACGTATGTTAATACTGCAGTGTCAATCATACCTTAGTTCGAACGGAAAGCGAGTTTGCAATAACCAAGCTGAACTTACACTGCTAATTTTCTCATAAGATAGTAGCCTCACGCAAATTTACCTTTTCCGAGCGGTTTAATCACTTTGGGTGGCGCAAATAACAAAATTGCTGTTACAATTCATGGTTTGCGTAGGCTCACACGGCTACAGCCTCTATGCCCGACTGTGGCTCCTACTAAATGTGATAAATTAAATTAATACTTTGGTTTACAAGTAACCTTCTTGTACCTCAAAGTCTAGACCACAGGACGAGGAATTTCATCGTTTTGACTCCTGTCGGGTTCTTAACATCTATATTGTATTGTATCAATTTCTTTCATTTCTTCTTACCTCTTAACGTGATGTCATCAAAGCCCTGCAGTGTTTCCTCGGCATTCTTTGGACCACTCGCCATAATTTCCAGCTATACTGGATATGAGGTTTAAAAATATTTGCAGTTAATAATGTCGAGTCTACGCTAGGCTCCAATGGTTAAAGGGACTATCTCGTCTATTTTTAAAATCAGTTTGAAAAGCCAAAGCAAGCTATACTTGCTGAAAACCTATTCTTCGTGTTTTTCTGTGACACAAACTGAAGACATACGGGAACGCCATGGTCCCTCTAAAACCATGTTGCTAAATAAAAATTGTGCAGTTAAACAACAGAGACACACCTCACCGACACGCAAATACAGAACGTGTGATTAAACTGAAGATAAAAATGTTAATATCAGATACAAAAAAGGAAATATGGTAAGTCTACAACCATATCTTAAATTATTTTGATCGGTTCTAATTCTCTTCCACAGTGGTTGCAGATTTGAACTGCGCTGGGTTTGAACAGCGAGCCGTTTTATAACTTACAGTTGCTGACTGGAGTGGCAGTTTAGAGCGATACTGTTTTGAAAAGGAGATCAACACGCCGTTAAGTGTACTTTACTTGTCGAGGCTAGCGGGAAAAAAACCTTTCTTCGGGTTTCTCAATGAGACTAACAATAAAAGCTAACCTGCAGTTGGGAAAATCCCCCATGGTGTTTATTAGACAGTTCTAAACAGTTACTCTTCTCTAGAATTTTATTTAGCTACAAAATACTCACTCATGCACAGGTTTACCAAGCTACTTGTTAAAAGGCTCCTCTTTATTTTCGTCAGTTGGGTAGACAGAAAACCAACCTGCAAGCGGGAAATTTCATAACATTTGATACATGAGTTATTCACTAAATATCTGTCGTTCATGTAGATGCACCATTTTATAAATACCCGAACTATGATCAAATGATACGAAATGTGGCCAGCAAATACTAAGAGACAAGATAACGCTATGAAATTGGCGTTAATAATTTCTACGCCACAGAATATGATGTGCATCAAAAACAAACTTGAGTAAAGTTCCCAACTTCGAATTCTCCTTCGAAGTCTTTACCCTTTCACTGGCAGATTCAAACATTGGTTCATTTTACGTGATCCTAACTGCAAAGTCTGTGGAAGAAATTATAAGGTGTTACCATTCAAATAAAAACTGCTGGGCGGCACTTTCCCTTGATGATAATTACCACGCTGACAATTTAATTCCAACTTTTACCTTTATAAGTAAAGATTTCGTTATACAAAAACAAGTAAAAATCAACGCTGGTAAAATCGAACGACGTTTCGGTGTCGTCATGACGCCATTTTCAAGTTCAAAATGATTCAAATAAACTGTCAGGAATAGTAGCTGGAGATTAACATAAATGATTAATGCAGAGTCACGCAAATAGTTTAGCTCGAATTGAGTCCGATTGGACATTAAGAGATGGTGTCAATT
>Ga0126336_10001741_pt1 | contig 11768 bp, 3 predicted proteins | sample SidCmetagenome_FD_92530 | JGI IMG/M metagenome (GOLD analysis project Ga0126336, IMG submission 92530) | Coral microbial communities from El Islote,Puerto Morelos, Mexico - Siderastrea C C metagenome | ecosystem: Host-associated > Invertebrates > Cnidaria > Coral | place: El Islote,Puerto... | reverse complement strand
TTTCTTTCTTTCTTTCTTTCTTTCTTTCTTTCTTTCTTTCTTTCTTTCTTTCTTTCTTTCTTTCTTTCTTTCTTTCTGTCTTTCTTTCTGTCTTTCTTTCTTTCTTTCTTTCTTTCTTTCTTTCTTCTTTTCTTTCTTTCTTTCTTTCTTTCTTTCTTTCTTCTTTTCTTTCTTTCTTTCTTTCTTTCTTTCTTTCTGTCTGTCTGTCTGTCTGTCTGTCTGTCTGTCTTTCTCTCTTATTTTTTTTTTGGAGGGGGGAGGGGGCTTGTTAGTGGAGGGAGTTTTGCACTTCAGAAGCAGTTCAGCGTTGAGAATGAGGGATTTTGAATAAACCATTTTTTTCGTATTTTGGGGGAGTAAAATTTTTTTGCTGCTCGGGATAGTTAACGTTGTCTACGTTGTCGATGTTGTTTTTCCCGTGACAGTAGTACCGTATCGACGGTAGAAATCAGTGGAAAGTCTCTTTGGAGAGCCGTAGACAAGGTTACTATGGAAAGCTAGTGGACAAAAGGGGTCTAGCATTTTTCTCCAGCCAATAATATTTTTCCAGGTTGAGAACTTTTTCTCCAGTCGAGGGTTTTTTCTCGAGTCCGGGAAAAAATATTGTCGTCCCCGTTTAGTTCACTATGGTTTTTGAGAGACAACTGCGCTTCCTCACTTTCCGGGTTGTCACTTGAATCGGAAATCGCTGAATTTTGTTCTTAGTGGACAACCGAAACCAAACCAACCGAAAAACCGGTTTGCATGGACTGTTTTTCTGCGCCACTTTTGTTTTTTAACAAAGTTAAAACTTTCGATTTACAGGGTTTAATTTAGATCACTTGCAAAAAATTCATACCAAAACACTGAAACCCCCTTTTTTCTCTCCAAATTTCCTTTTACTTTTTTCTTTCCCGTATAAAGTTTGGAATACAAGATCAGACAAGCTAGATGTAAACGTACATACCAACACATCCAAAATATCGAGACCAGAACAGAGTATACTCTAGCACTCCCCCCACCAAGCATCAGCGAGTAGATACAACTGAAATAAAGCTTCAACTTCAAAACAAAATTCATAACTTGCATTTATAACTTGTATTTTTTGGGCACAACGCTCATGATTGGGGCAACAGCACTTGGAAGAGTACTGAAAAACACACACACAAACTAAGCAATGACTGTCATTCCCAAATTAAACATCAGGCTAAATGCCCACATGCCAACTTCCTTTGGATAAAGGTGTGTGGTGTCAATTAAGTGTCATCAACTCGTGATCCCATTGGTTAATGACAGATGTTGAAAAAAACTTGAAAGATGTTGAAAAAACTCGATTACATTCATTCCCTCGCTCTTTCCGGCGTTCATCCGGAGTCAGAATCTATCAGATCTCTTTATACCTGTGTGATTACGTGATAACGTGAACACTGAAAATAATGCGATTTTTGTCTAATCCTACGAGAAAGTATGAGTTGTTGTCGCCCAACTGGCCGAAATTGAGTATCAGTTCAGTGGAAATGACCAAAATGGTCTTTGTGCGTTGGATGACATCACCCTAAGTGACCCGCCAACCAGTGATAGCTTTGACCTGGTTCAGGAATTATAATCTCGTCAAGGAGCTACTCCAGGCAGACCAAAGTCCTGTTCAGTCAATTTAAGACAGCACACGAGGAGAAATTAATAAAAACAGCCGCAGAAGTCATCCCCGCCACATGATGCTTAGCGGACTGCTTGTTCAATGGAAGCCGATGCTTTAAGATTTATCTTCGAAGCACGATGGGACATAATGGACTGAATAGCCTCGCTATCGTCTGCACTGAGAGCTCTTGTAGCAATAAAGTCATTGTGAACAGTATGGACAAGATATTTACTGTTTCATTTGATGTGAGAGTTGTAAACGTTTTTGTTTTTTCGTGCAATTTGGGTGCGTTCGTATACCGATTTCAACAATCATCCATTCGGGCATTGTGTAATTTTTTCGGGCAAAAAGGTCACCGCCTCTCCCCTCCCCCCTCTAATCCTGCGAAGGTACCCGTACGCCTATGCTCGTGATTACTCACTTTCAGCTGCAAATCGTCTTCAAACTCTAACACTTCGGTGCCTCATTTCTTTGCGTAAATATGCCAAAATTGTCTTTGAATAGTCCAAATGTCCCACTAAGGGCCCATCAAAACACAAAATCCAACAACTGCTTTTTACTTGGCCTGTTGCAAACCGTTGACACCTGACAAAATTTGGATTGTTTTCACATCACAATACATCTCGTTTCGTTCATTTCTTCGCTTATATCCGGTAAATTGAGTTCTGTCTTGTTTCGCATACACATGTTACTATTCTAGCGTAAATATCTGAGTCTCTGATGCGTTCCATTGGCGAGGTTCGCTTCGCATTTGGAACATCCAGAACATGCAAGTTTCATAGTCGAGAAAAAGTGGAGGGTCCGTTTTTCAATCCGTGCGCAGATTGAAAAACGGTTTGGACAGGTCAATTTAATTAAAGACCTTATTTCCTATTATGCATTATTGAGAGATGCAAAAAAAAAAAAACCTCGAAATGGGAAATTTTCATCGAACTGGGACTTTAAGTTTTATGGCAAACAAATAAGCGATTAAGAGATACGACCTATTCTTTTAATGAAAACGCGAATATTTCCATGAAACGAAGATAGACCTTTATCTCGTGGTTGCGATAGCAACTAGGAGATATTGTCGTGGAGTTGCACATTCCTGTGGTTGTTTTCCTGAGCTCTCGTGAAGATTCGCTGAAGTTCACGAGCTCTTCGGTTTTCCCAAGAGAGGAACTTGGCTGTATCATCGGGGCATGTGGGAGTCACTTTAGTTATTTTTAGGCGCTGATGTATCAGATAAGTACTATGTCTGGGAATCTTACTATTAATGTCGTTTATTCATGATTTCACGCTCATCGCCGATAAGTTATTTTGAAAATGTTGCTGTAGAATTTAAAAGAAATAACGTTAGATCACAGGAAACAGCGGTGTGTTCTTAGAATAGGATTTTGTCAGAAGCATGTCATGATTTTACTTGTGTTAATTGTAAAGCATCCACAGTAGATGAGAACAGTCGATGTTTGGTTTTGATTACATAATAATCTCGTATGGTGCAATGTTTGATTTTGCTAATGTCAATGAAAGTAGAATTCTGCTTTGGAACATCCAGTTCACCTTTTGTGTCTTCTGTCCATTGGAGACTGTTATTCAAGAGATACATAGAAAGGATTGTTTTAACAAGAGAAAACAGGAAACACAGATAGAATAATTTATTCTTTTTAAGAAGAGACGAAAAAGGACATTATGTTATTCTATGTTGATGTAATGTAAAGGCGCTTGTGGATTGTGCTAGTGGAAGGTTAACGGTTTCGGAAACCTAAAGACTGGCTGAAATGCGATTGAAAGGCTTTGAGACGGTCAAGAAATCCCGTGAGGACAGCATTTGATCCTTTATGTACACCTAATTGGCTATTTATTGTCATTGTTTGTTTCCTGACTAAACTAGCCATCAAGTTCCACACAAAACCTAACATTTTGACACTGAACCTGGGAGTCCTGTGCAACAACCACGAGATCTTGTCTGTCGAACGGTTATTTCGAATTACGGTCAATAAATTCTAGGACTTCAAGGTTTACTGTGAGCAAGTTTCTACAAAATCAGCTAGGTAGAAATTGCTGCACAGTTGAATTGTGAGTTTGGTTTCAAATGCGGCTCGTTTAAATCACTAGAAATATATGGCAGCGATGACTTGGAAGTAGTGCAGTAGTGCAGGTAGTTGACTCTTAAACCAAATTTCTCCTGAAACTTTTTCACTGATAAAAAATTACCATCGTTGTCCAATTCATCTTGTACCAAGTAAATCCCTTTTGTAAACCACTGTTTCCAAAGCAGAGTTTTTCCTTCAACAGTCATTCCTTGTTATTCCACAAAATAAATTTTTTTCTTGATTACTTCCGTACATACTAATTAGTTCATGAAAGTATTGAAACATTTGCGTTTGAAACAAAGGAAGGACGGAATCCAAGCTTTTAGTTTCATAGTTATAACATAAAAAAGACTAGCCCACCGTGTTTTATCCAAACAATTATTTGGAATTGTTTTCCAATGGGTATTGCAATTGGTATCATCAAGCAGTCTATCTATCGAACTTGGACGAAGGGACTTGAGCGTTAATCTAAAGTTGATTATGTTCAGACCTCCAACTGAAATTGGTTGATAGGTAACATTCCTTTTAGTTTTACCATTTTTGTTCTTCCACAAGAAAGCAAAAAGTTCAGACTGCGTTTTTGTATCACATTTTTTGGGACGCTTAACATTGCAGCTACATATATCAGCGGAGAAGCACCCTTGTCTTCGCTAAAAGCGTTCGACCATACAAAGGAAGACCTCGCGTTTGCCAAATATTCAAGTTTAATTTAAGTCTGTTATAATGGTTGGCATCATTACTCTTATTTTTTTTTAACATGTACTAAGTTTTTGATTGGTTCTTTAACACATTGGAAGTTCCAAATTTGGCTTATAATGCATTTTGAAGAACCGATCCACAACGCTTTTGCTTTCATTTTATTCAGTTTGAGGCCTGATATCTGTACTGGAACTTTATTTGCCCTCGGAATTCCATCAACTAACAAATTAGTTTTCATGAAAGCAAAGTCAAGATCACTACATAAATACTAGATAGATATAATAAATAACTAAGATGGAATGGTAAAAAAAAAGTGCTGCAGGGCATGCTATCAAGAAGACGAAAGCGTAAAGCCTGAGTAAAAATTTTCCATTCTTTTCTTAAAGGTAGAAAAAGAATTCTTTTAGCTGTCTTTAAGTAAATAATTGTGGGCCACGTGGTGTAGTGGTCAGCGCGTTAGACTTCATATCCGAAGATCGGTGGTTCGAGGCCCAGTCCCTGCCATCGTGTTGTTTCCTCAGACAAGAACGTTTACCCCACTTTGTCTCACTTCATCCAGGTGTATGAAATGGGTACCGGCGACATACTGCTGGGGGTAGCCCTGCGATGGACTAGCATCCCATCCAGGGGGGACTAGCAATACTCAGAGTTGCTTCATGCCACAGAAACCCTGATAAGCTCCGGCCATGTGGGCCTCTTTGGCTCGTGTGCGACTCTTCCTTTTTACCTACCTTACTCCACAATTTAGGTCCAGTGTAGGCGAAGTCCTTTTTCAAATACTCAGTTTTTGGTAATGGTAAATTGACATCTAATTAACTGTTCCTAATATTTTATGGATTTGGGGCTTCATCCACTGAAATCGTATACATTAGTGTGGCTTTATGCTTAGCTGTTTGATTTATTAAGTCAGAGCTTTAAAGCATATCCAAGACATCCTTTGAGCTTAAATTGTTCTTCTTCCCCTTTCTGTAGACTTCGAGAAAGCGATGCCTTCATAAATAACGTCACGGATATAGTGACTGATACGGACTTTCTAAACTCCTGAAAGGGTATACTTTGTATAGTAATTAGTTAGAGTATTTCACCAAGTTTCTGTAGTTCATGCAGTTGGTGTAGTGCCTGTAGTTCTTATAGTTCCTGTAGTTCTTGTAGTTCGTGTAGTTTCCGTAGTTTCTGAAATTCCTGTAGTTCTTGTAACTCTTGTAGTCCTTGTAGTTCCTGTAGTTCTTGTAGTATTTGTAGTTCGCGTAGTTTCTGTAGTAGTGGAAGTTCTTGTAGTTCCTGTAGTTCTTGTAGTTCTTGCAGGAACTACTCCAACTACAGAAGCTACAAGAAGTGCAGGAACTCCAAGAACTACAGGAACTGCTCGACCTACAAGAACAGTAAAGGATCTACACGAACTGCAAGAACTACAAGAACTACACGAGGTACACGAACGCTACGAACTACAAGAACTATAGGAACTACTCGAACTACACGAACTATAGCAACCACAGTAACTACACAAACTGCAAGAGCTACAAGAACTTCAGGAACTACAAGACGTATAAGAACTACTCGTAGAACTATAGGAACTTCTCGAACTACAAGAACTGCGAGCATTTGACACAATTACCAAGCATTTGACACCTTTGAATGGAACTTTATCTACCGAACTTTTAAACCCTCAACTTTGGACCGAAAATCAGAAGGCAGTGTTTAAATTCTCTATAATGAGATTGAAAGTGAAGTAATGAATCTGTTTTAAGGCTACCTTCAAAGCATCGAGAGGAGTACGATAGGGCTGCCCACTTAGCCCTTTCTTGTTTATACTTGCCTTAGAAATTTTAGCAACGAAAATACGCCAAGACCAACACAGCAAGTGTGTTGTGCTTCCAAATTCCCAGGAGGTAACACTGATTCCCTTAGGTCTTTTCTGCAGCTTATAAACTCTCTCTCTCTCTCTCTCTCTCTCTCTCTCTCTCTCTCTCCTTATTTATTTAAGTATTAATTTACTTGTAAATTTATTTATTGTTGCACTCACAGACTTATTGCAACAGCACATCTGGGTTGCCAACCAGAATAACCCAAATCAGCATCGCATACGTCCCAATACAAATGCAGGTCTATTCAACACGGCAAGAAACAATTTTCTCGCAGCAATTATACTGCCAGGTGGTCCCATTGAAGAAGCCTACAAGTATCTTCGAAGAAAGGGTTTATTGCCCACAGTGGCGGTAAGTCTAAGCTTAGCGTTAGACTTTGAAACAGGGTTTTTGTTCACTAGTGATGTAATTAACACCAACCCATTGTGTGGGTTGGTTTAGGCCGCATGTGCATCTACCTGGAATGTTTAAGCTGTTTGTAAAGGCAGAACGACTACAGTACGGCTGCGACGGCCTTTGGTAAATTCGTCTCTACCGTTTCCACTTTTCTCTTACTTGTTGATTGCTCTAACTTGAGAAAGATGGAATATTCAGTTTGTCACGAGCGTGGGACAAAGAAAAAATCTGTGTCCCCGACGGGAATAGAACCCAGGACCTCCCGTACACCGGTCGGGCGCTCTAACCACTGAGCTACTGGGAGGCCCGTGGCGAGCGAGGTCATATTTACTGAGTTCGTTGTGACACGCGTCCTGCATACTGCTAGGATCAGCAATGTCGAAAGCACCGTGTGTGATAATAAAGAAGGAAAGATGGTAAATTTTAAGCTCGGAAAGAAATGAGAAAGATGGAATATTCAGTTTGTCACGAGCGTGGGACAAAGAAAAAATCTGTGTCCCCGACGGGAATCGACCCATGACCTCCCGTACTCCGGTACGGCAATGTCGAAAGCACCGTGTGTGATAATAAAGAAAGAACGATGCTAAATTTTAAGCTCGGAAAGAAATGCTCTATCTTGTTCGCCAAAACTCGTTTGGGATGTGCTGAACACGCCCTCCAGCGTAACATCTTATCGTTCGTTGACACTACCTGGGGGTATCGTTTTGAAAGTGAGAAACAAATAAATAATAAATATAATAACTACATTTCTATAGCGCTTTAAACTACAAAGAATAGAATAGAACAAATCTTAAAGTAAAAAATAAATTAATGTCAACTATAACACTATAGTCAATACAAGTGAACAAAAAGCTTCACCTATGTATAGAATCGCTACCCCTAATATCCAAAAAAAAAAACAAAATAAAGGAGATCTTTTCCGTAGTCTAGGGCAGCTACAGGAAAATGAAAAGTTTATTTACGGTGTGGCAGAGGTGATAACTCTCTAAGGACTCTACGGTGAGAGGGCGACTTACTCAGGCTTGTTAGACTGGTGACATCTGAGCAGCTAGTCTGCCATTGGTCCGTCTGCCCAAGCTTTTCAATAACATACGAGTTCTTTGTTTAACTATTCTGTGTTTTTGTTTTTTCGTTTCGTTTCTGAGCCAGGGATGGGGGAGGGGGGGCACTTTGTGCCCTCCTTAACTTCGAGAGTGGTAAAGCCATGACAACGAAACTCCGAGGGCAGATCAGACGCCCAAAATTGTTTCCTTTGAGCACTGCGACGCTGATTCGGATGGCGTCACATGATGTAAAAAGTACGTCATGATTCCGAAATGGCGGCTATCTTGTACATTGTTGCACCAATTGTTCACCCTATTCAGGAGTTCCTTTAGAAGAATCGAGAGCACAAAGTGCCCTCTCCTGCTTAATTCCAAGAGTACTAAGGCTTTGAGAACAAAGGTGTAGTACGTCCAAAACTGTTTCCTTTGACGTCCATAACATGCCCTGGTGACCTCACTCAACTTGGGAATTACGTCAAGATTTCTAAAAACGGCGGCCATCTTGGATCCGCCATCTTGGATTTCTTGCTTCATTTTTCCAAAACCTTAAAAAACCATTAACGTTGGCCAGAACACTCAAATGATCGAACAATGTAAATGTTAGCGAAATAAAACTATCATTTTTCTTTTAAACAATTAAAATTCAAAATTTTGCGAAAATTGTCTGTCAAAATATGGCTGCCATGGCAACATCACATTTGATGAACAATGAAATTTCATAATTAAAAAAGAAAAAAACTTTTTAAACGTTGAATGTCAGCGCAGACACTTGCGCCCGAACTCTCCCCAACTCTACCGCCAGACTAAATAGGGTTAAGCAAATGCAGACTAAAAACAAAACAAAAAAATAGCTTGCCTTTTGTGATGGATTCGTATTGTTCATCATCTACCAATTTGCATGGTAAGTATATGTCTGTTGAAAAATGCAGAGAATAACTTATAATTTCCCTAAAATATTCAACATTATGTACGTTTTTATTGTCTCCTGATACTCTTAGCGTTCTAGGACTGTCAAAACTTGGGAAAGTGTCACATGCACTTAAGTTAAGACAAGATAAGATAAGATAGGATAAGATAAGATTTTATAAGACTAATAATCATTATCAACTTGCCATCTATCTACCTAACTACAGTTATAAAGGAATAAAATTCAAAACAATAAACATGATAAAGGCTACTTCTTGGAGGCCGTGTTAAGCAATTCTGTCTTAAAATCGCTTAAGGAAGATCGCCTGCCGTAATTCTGAGGGTAAGCTGTTCCACAACTGAGGTCCGCTTAGGAAAAAAAAAACAAAAAAACAAAACCAATCAAATTAATCAGTTCGTGGAAAACTTGGACATTTCATACCCTAGAGACATCGACACTCAAAGAGGAGACAGCCTTGTCTCAGACTGCTTCAAGAGGTGTGACAGAAGGCTGTCCCCTCTCACCATACCTCTTCATATTAGAGGCTGAAATCTAAGCAAGTGAAGTCCGATAAAATACTCATGTTAAAGGTATTAGACAATTTGGAAATCAAATAAAAAGAAGTCAGTGCGCGAATAGCCTGCGAAAGCAGACATATTTCCGGCTGTCGTTTCTCTTCGCCAAAATAATTTATTTTTGGCGTAGAGAAACGACAGCCGGAAATACGTCTGCGTTCGCAGGCTAGTGTGCTAACGATACCAACATGTTCTGTGCTTATATTACCTCCGTGGAGACTGCCTTATTACCATAAATTAACTTGGATGCGTCTCAGGATTAATGCTTAATTTTAAAAAGACAAAGGCAATTTGGTTAGGCAGCTGGTCAAACAACCGTTTCACGCCGCTACATTTAACCCGGACCTGAGACCCTGTTAAAATCTTCGCGTTATACTTCTCTTTGGATGAGAAAACAAACAAACAAACAAGCAATCATTTCAACTTAAAGTTAAAAATCAAAAACCTGCCGACTACCAAATGACACTTATTTAGAAAAGTTTTCATTATTAAATCACTCTGGGCTGTCACAACTTGTACACTCATCTTCCAATATTTGTGTACCAATAGAATTGTATAACTGCCACTAGGAATAAGTTATTTATATTTAATTTAATGGAATAACACAAGAGATAGAAACAAAATAAATGGGAGGAATTCGTACGCCTAATCTACATCTTGTGACACAAACTCTTGACTTTCTTCAGGAGCCCTGCTTTCTCCTGAGATGCAACTATAACACAAGGAACAATGACCTCATTCACTCACGAGCCTTAAAACGCAGTGTGTGAACACAGCTTATTAATTATGCAAAACACGGGTTTGAGAGTTTAAAAGTTCAAAACGCCCGTGCTGCATACTAAATAAGCCACTTTCACACACACTGCATTCTTAAGCTTGTGAGTAAATGACGTCATTGTATCCTTTCTGGTGTAGTAATGGCGGACCTCTAAATCGGAAAATTGCAGTTTAAATAAACAGTCTTCTTAAGCCTTAAAATTTCGCTTGGGGAGTGTTTAGGAAACAGATTTTCGAAATCCAAAGAAAAAATAACAGTGCTTTTTTTTATTTTTTTTTTATCGTAGCACCACCTTAATTCATTTCAGTGTCTCGTTGCTTATCACCGATAGCGTGTTGTGTCTCCCTAGGGGCGAGAATTTTGCCTCTTGATTACTTCTCTTGATTATTTTCTTCTTTTAAAACTTCTCAATGCAAAAATCCGAGCATAAAAACAAAGCCTTTATTTGCAACTCATTCTATGATCGGAAATTTACATCTATTTAATACTGTATCTTTTGCAGAGGTAGAAGCAAATTGTTTACATTGTCATAGAGGAGAGATCTTTGCAAGAAAAAAAATTCAGAGCGTACCTTGTTGTCTTCCTGTCTCATTTGGTACCCGCTGGGAATTGTGATTGACGGGCTAATACCCTCAGTCTCAACTTATAGGATCACTCCGTGTTTGAACGGCTGAATTTGAAAAGTGTTCCTGCTAGAAATGTACTATTTAAACAATTTGCTACTGTTTGTCTGTATTTTATACTTTTTTTACGGAAGAATCATAAAAACACACTTTTGTTTTAAAAAAAAACTTGACCTCATGTTACTTATGACATCCCTAATCATAGCAACTGATACACACCAAAAACTTTGCCAAAATGTGTCCAAGGGATATACCGTATTTGATCGAATAAGCGCCCTCTCTCAAATAAGTGCCCCCCCCCCCGCCTTCGATTAAGCGCCTCTCTTTAACACGAAATTTGAAATAAGCGCCTCTCCTCAAATAAGCGCCCCTCCTCGATTAAGCGCCCTCTCCTTCTCGCTAAAAACAGGAAGAATTTATAACTGCGGGCAGGGTTTCTTTAATTTTTTTTAAAAGTTGAACCAGTGAGCAGCAGAACTTCTTGAGATGTAAAACTATTTTATTTCCAGGCGTTTCGTGTGACAAACGCACACTTCATAAGGGAGTTTTAAAATACAACTAAGTATGCCTAAAAGTATGCCTAAGTATACCTAAAAACGAACGGAAGATATTTTAGAATACCTAAAAACACACCTGTGGATTTGCGTATAGAAACTACAAACCTCGCGTCTAGGAAACTGGCGGAAACATTTTGTAACGTGTGACGTATTTTACGTGTGATGTAATTTTTAGGGGCTCACAGTTTTAAAATAAATGAAGAAAGGGAAGATCCTTTTTCAAGATTTAACTTTGTCCGACCAGGAGGAGGCCGACGACGAGATGAACGTTATCGATAATGATGAAGATGGAGACAACGATGGAGATTTAGAATGAGCTACCTTAAACGTCATGTTTTATTCAATAAAAGCTACATCATAACTCTGAGTCCTTGTAAATTTGTTAATAAGCGCCTCTCCTCGAATAATCGCCCCTCTTTGATCAAGCGCCCCCCTTGAAAACGACACGAAATTTGAAATCAGCCCCCCAGGGCACTTATTCGATCGAAGACGGTACGTACAGCTAATGAGAGCGGTAGGGGTTGGAGCAGAATCCTCTTGAAAAATATAATAGGAAACCTTGCGGAGGGGAGGGGGGGTAAAAAAAAATAGAAAACCTTACGGGGAGGGCTAAGAAAAATAGAAAACCTTAC
>Ga0126336_10001740_pt1 | contig 11768 bp, 6 predicted proteins | sample SidCmetagenome_FD_92530 | JGI IMG/M metagenome (GOLD analysis project Ga0126336, IMG submission 92530) | Coral microbial communities from El Islote,Puerto Morelos, Mexico - Siderastrea C C metagenome | ecosystem: Host-associated > Invertebrates > Cnidaria > Coral | place: El Islote,Puerto... | reverse complement strand
TCATCATCATCATCATCATCATCATCATCATCATCATCATCATTGCCATCGCGACCGCCACCTCATTCGCCATCCTTACAACCGCTTTCACCATAACCATCGTTCTAACCATTAATTCATAACAAAGATGTCTCTCGTTAATACACGACGCTAACAGAACAACACCAACTTGGCGTTACAACTCCCATTGTCTTAACGTTAAGATTGGCACGGCTGCTTGAGATGTTACTACGGTGTTAGTTGCTTGTCATAGACCTTTCTTGTCATTGCCAGCCCTCTAGAACTCAATCCCAGAAGCTCTTCAAGACTACACTGTAAACACAACCACATGACGGATTCTCGACACAACCATTCGCTCTTCAAACGTTATTCCGCGTAGAAGCTGGTTCAGTTTACAGGACACCACGGAGTTCACATAGCCGGTCGTTTTTTTTACACGACAGCGTATTGCTGGTACAACAGTTCCCGGATCTTGTAATAGTCGTCACACACGGCTCCCTCCAGGCCCACGCGACCAGTCTCGTTCTGAAGAAGACGAAGATCACATTAGTGGGTTTGGTGATGTTAATGTTTTTCTAACCTGATAACAACGAGAAAAGCGACCATATTTGCATAAATGAAGTTCGTGAAAGTCCTCAATTCTTTTTATGGTGTTTCGAAACTAAGTAACGTTGACCCGGAGAATTGTGACAAATTTGAATTCTCAAAACCGTTTCTTACCCTTCTGACTGCAACAACATTGTTACATATTAGAACACCTCCAGCAAATTCCGCTTGTATTCCGGCCTTGTTCAACACCTGCTTGAAATCCGACAGGCGCGGCTCGTTTATATAAACCGAGGTGTGCCCGGTGATCTGGGGAGGGAGAACATGTGCATCAGTACAGAAGCTTTTCGCTAACCCCCCAAATAGTGAACAGAACCAACGTTAAGATTCGCACGCGAGCAACAAGTTGCAAAATTAGTGAGAAAGAATATGTCTGTTTAGTGAGCTATTGTTTCCCATAAAGGATCGGAAACATTGGCCTCAATATGTTCGTATGTTTTTGATTTTGTCACACCAATCACAGCACGGTTGTAGTTAGCATTTTCAATAGATGGAAGAATACTTGTAATAGGCGGCAGGCACTAGAAGCCGCTTGCGGCTTCTACATCACGTTTTCTATTTCGGCAGTTGTGTATCATCCTTCCAAGATTCATCAGCCGGAAATTTTTTAGGAATAGCTGGCGATTTTTCCGGCTGCCGGCTTTTATCTACATCCCTGCACAGTGACGCTACTAGCTACCAACGAAATTGCTCGTTTTAAAATTGCACCACTGAAGGTCACCATACGAGCTTTAAGGATCGGCCATCTTCAATGTACGATAGGGAGTTTCACAAGTTAGGTCTGAAATATGGTACAGATTTCTCCTGCTTTGGGCCAAAAAAGGAAAATTATTTCAAGGGGTAAATGCACGGGAGAAAATAAGATATTTTGCTATGAGACAGAGTTAAGGTGTCGAGTAGTCCATCCAAAAATACGAGGCTCCAGCCTCCTTCTGAGGGAGGATAGTGCGTGACAACTTACCTGTGACAACTGAAGCTGTTCTAACACCGGAACTGTGTCCATTGGTTCCTCCTTACCACTCTGATCTGTTTCCATTTTCTCATGACCCTCGTCCTCGTCACCTAACTCCCCATCTTCTAAAACCAGCCCTCCGTGTGCCTCGGAGGCATTCATGTGCAGTTGTCCATCGACCCACGCGAGTTCCGCGTCACGCGCGCGAGAAAACTGTAACGAGCTGACAAGCGCGTCACGCAACTTGACCTGTAATGTAAAATAATGGAACTCCGTTAACTCACCTGGTAAGAATTACCGCAATCTGGCTGAATTAACGATTGATCAGATTAAGGGCTCTTTTCAATAAGAAAATGACTGAGCTTTTGTAGGGGCCATAAAGGACGGTATTACCTATGAAAAAGTCCGAGCCTTTGTACAGGACAGAAAAAAGTGACTTTAATACAATAAACTAGGTCGGTGTAAGGTGGGCTTCCACCGTATTAAAAGAGAATTCACTTCTTTCAATACTGTGTTCTAAGCACTAGTGCAACGAGATCTAACCAACCATAATGTGTTGTTTTGTCAGCAAATTAGGGGCACAACCAAATCCACTCGTGACTTGGCCCAAGCATGATTGGTTCACTATAAGCACCTACTGTCACGTGACACACCAAGTACAACAGCACCTATTCTAACGCACACCCTCCTGATCGCGAGTAGATGTCAGCAATACATGTAGCATGGAAACAGAAACACAACCATCGAAGATAACTACGTTCATTCAGCTGCGCAGAGGGTATATATTGCAGAGTTTTTATTTGGTTCAAGTACTTTTGTTCCTTGGTGTCGATCGTGTGGTGAATGTTATGAGGCGTCGTTTTTCTCTCACCTGGTAAATGTATCTTTCTCCAGTGGAGTCCACTATTTCACCACATTGTGGAGTGAACACCTTGCTGACCTGAATACTGCTGTTTTGTCTGCAGTACTCAGCCAAGTGTTCAGTGGCTTCGCCTTCACCGTGAACCAGAATCTAAATAAACAAAACAAAACAAAACAAAATTAGACGACCATAACCTCAACCCATTGACTCCTACACCGGCCAAAACCGTCCGTCCCGCGCCTATGTTCCGAGGACACTTTACCCCACCCTCTCCTACTAGGTTTTTTTGACCTCAATAGCTGTCAATTGTTTAGGAGACATATTAACCAATCAGAAACGCTGTCAGTTGTTTAGGAGACATATAAAACAGTCAGATACTGTCTGCGCAGGGGAAACGGGGCTTTTTAACCAAAACCTTAAAGGGACTACGCCACGGGGGTCTTTGTGGTTTTGCGTTAAAGCTTTGCTGAAATTCAAACTAAATACCTTTCGTGGTACATGAAATGCTCACAAAATACTAACAGGAATATAACAAGTGATTTTCTTAAAGAGCCGAACAAACCATAATCAATTTTGAGAACTTGGAAAAACTGGCACAATTTTTTTTAATAAAAAAAAACCTTGCAATCCCATTCCATCCTGGCCATCGGCAGCCAAACACATTTACACATTGTAGTTTTAGAAAACTAGTAGAGTAATATGAAACAAAACTGAATCATTACTTCAGGGTTTCCTTCGTCTCCAAAATTTCCTTCAGGTTTTGAAAGAATTATCAAAAACAGGTGGCACAGCCACCTTAACTTTCACAATTGAAGATTTAAAAAGGCGACGATGACAAATTTTGGAATTTGTGTTCGCACGAAACACAAAAGTATGCGTTTTTAACTACACTTTTTACCACACTCAATGCTAATTTCTGGCGAAAGTCTGTTGTCGCCAATCTCTTTAAGGGCAGTGCCTGAGCCCACGAACGCTTTAAAATACAGAACAATGTATGGCATTTTCTTCCAAATTTAAGCTCGATTATCTCCGAAAAATGCGTGGTTAGCTTCAATTTTCTTTGTTGATTTCAATAACCCTTGCTTTGATTTGTCTTTTCCCCAGTCATAACCTGTGCGAAAATACCTCTGCCTTTAACCCTTTTACTCCCCAGAGCGCCTAAAATCAAAATTCAAGACAAATTCCAAATTTCATTTTGTAAAATACTTAAATATAAATGGTACCGTGTGAAAGTACTGCTGAAGAGGTCTCATACGAATGGTCACACCATAGGATTTCATCCACAGACTCAAAAGTTAGAACCACCTTAACAGTCACCAAAACTGACTCTGGGAGTGTAAGGGTTAAAGCGGCCACTTGCTCATTCCCCGAGGGTGGCCACCTAATAGAGGGTTAACGGTAAGTAGTCTTTCCACTAATGAATGTGTAGAACAGCTCAATCAACTTACGAGATTCCTTGGATTAACTAGTGAAAGAATTCTCTTAATGGATTCGCCATCTGAGCGGCCTTCAAAGTCAATGTGCAACAGTGTACATCTAAAAACAACAGAAAGAAGTCAGCGGGTATAAGAAACAGCAAGGACAAATGAAGACAAAAAAAATTAATTGATCGATTAGAAATTACTCTATCCCTCCTATTTAAAGAAGCAGTTTCTAAAACTTCCTACATGTAACATTCCTCAACTTTCTCACTCCCATTACTACTTAAGTCCAATGCTGAAATAGGTCTCAAATATTACTTAGACAAATGTTGAAAAGCAGGTTAAGGCCTAGTTTATACGTCGAATTTAATTCACATTAAATTCGTCTTTTGGTCGACATTATGCTACAGTCCGGTTTAGACGTCGAATTGGATTCAGAGGAATTTAATTCACATTAAATTCGTCTTTTGGTCGACATTATGTCACAGTCCGTTTTAGACGTCGAATTTAATTCAGACGAATCTAATTCACATTAAACTCGTCTTTTGGTCGACATTATTTCACAGTCCGTTTAGACGTCGAATGTAATTCTCTGAACTTCTGAAAAAAAAAACATACACAATGTCCATACGATACCCAAGTTAACAAATTCGTTTTTCCCCCTGTAAAGCGTTGCCCTCGCCTAGTTTTCGTTAAAGTTTCAATGCTAAGACCGATGTTAGTTCGTTCGCGATAATCCCGATTGCTTTTCTTCTCTTTCGTGACTTCTATTTCATTGTCAAAACAGCGTAAACAAACTTTGCACTGAACATCAGCCATTTTAACATAAAGTTATTCAGTTCAGCTCAGTTCAGTTCAGTTCAATTTCTTCGCTAGTACAATGAACGCTGAAGGGTGTACTAAGACTATAAGCATAATGTCATATTTTTCAACATTATTTTGAGTTCAACGCGATTTGCAGTTTGGTTTGTTACTACGCTTTCGAGAATTCGCACGAAAAAATGAGAGAGCGGGAAGGGATTGCTTGGGTACTAAGGTGCTTTAAACCAATCAGCGCTGTTCTTATATCGAGATAATTACTTGTCATACATTGTGATACACTGTAATACATTAACATAATGTGTGCATTTAATTCGACGCGTCGCTAGTGCGACGTCTAAGCTGAAGACGCTCTATCGATATTTTATCCGTCCTGCCCAGACGGATAAAACGTCAAAGACGAATTTAATTTACCGGACGAATTTAACTCGATTTAAACGACGAACTATCGTCGAATTTGAATTAAATTCGTCTGAATTAACTTTGACGATACTGCAACGTATAAACTAGGCCTAATATTTCATCCAGAAACCCAAAGTTAGAACCACCTCGTAAAAAATTATAAACAGCACTACAGGAAAGTAGTGTACTGCTTAATCGCTTTCATTTGAGTGGTAAAACCAGGATTTCATCCAGAGACTCAAAACTTAAAACCAAATTGTACTCCCCCTATCACACTTCTCTAGAAATCTGAATATTTCTCTGCCCCTCCTCTTAGGGCAAAGGCAACAAGCTACAAACCACATGCCTGATGTTTAGCTGTCTTTTCTCCACGACACACTTTGTTGGAACTTTTGACATTTCTCCTTTAAATAAGAAAAATAAAGAGAAAGATCAACACACTGCAAGATACTTTGCACTCAGTGCCACCTGCATCAAATTAACTGAGAAAATAAAATGATCAATTTAGAAAAGAGGATGTCTGTCCGACTAACCCTGTCCAGCGATAGCTTCAGTTTCGGCAGCTTCTTTTTTATTTTGCTCCTGTAGGAGTAAAGTCAAGTAAAGTCAAGTACAGTAGGAATACCTGTAGATGCGAAGGAACGGGTTTGCTTGATTCTCCTCCTGCAAGACCTTACTTTTTGAATTTTTTTGCTCTCTCTTTCCTCGTTTTTTTTGTTTTTGGTCTTTTCGTTTTCTTTCTTAGTTTCCGATGAAAACGTTTTCCAGCTAACCACTGATGGAAGAAGCACTTTTTAACCAAATGTAGAGATCAGTTGTTAGGCTTAATTTTCCGTTGATTTTGTGATGAAAATTGCTGAGGTTTTTTGTGTCAACAAGTCTGGTCAATCTGAATTGACCTTCCTCGTCTAGGCGTGTATGTTTTTAGCTCTTTCTTTGCTGTGTCAGTTGTTCGAGAACATCTTGCACCAAAAAGACTGATAACTACACAAAAAGGATTCCCTGGGATCACAGGGTTAAAGGAGGATGGTGCTACAGATAATGGTAGAGACAGTCAGAGAGAAGAGGGGGTAGGGAGGGTAGGGGGAAGGGTTGTTAGAGGGGGGGGGGAATGGTGGGGGCGCACAGTTGAGAGAGGGCTTTTAACATTGATATGATTTAGGTCAACAAAGTATTTTTTTAAGTAGAAGTTCAGAAAACAAGTCATTCCCTCCTCTCAGCCCTCATGTTTTTCTCACCACTTTAGCCTTTTCCTCCTCTGCTGCTGCTAACTCCCTCACCATAAAGTCCTCAGGTCTGTTGAAAAAAGAAAAACACTCCATGAAATTAAAAAGTAACAAAACCTTAAAAAGTAAACAAGAATGAGAATATAATTATTTGCACATCTCAGGGATAATTCTACAGTGTAATCTCACATTTAACACATAAGTTTTTACGACAAGCATGTAAAAATATGGTGGGTTGAACTTCCACACTCCTAAATTCAAGTCGTCAATCAAACTTTAATCATTAAGATAGTCTTTGACGTACATGTACAACAAAATTTCTCTCCATTACCGCGAAAGGTACATATTTGAAATTTGAAAAGAAATCTATTATTCAATCCTTATTGCAGCATACACTGTCAATGTCAAGTTACAAGGAGAGGTCAATCACATAGACACATAACAATTACATCAGAGATACTGTACATGAATGAGATAAATGATACAAAAAAGCAGTTTAGAAGGTAATAATAGAGAAAGGCCTAGGGAAAGTAACAGTTGGTCAGTGACTTACTCTAACATTGATTGTTAAAACAAGAGATACTTTCAGTTAAAACTCTTATTTTTTAAATACATACCTAATAAACTCTCCATAATCATCCCACTTGATTTTCTCCTCATGACAAGGGAACATAGGGTATGACCTAGCCTGCTTGAAGAAGCTGCTTTTGCGACCACCCTGAAAGGAAAGAAAAATGACTAACTAAGCCTGGTTTAACCACATAATTTCAAATCTTGAGCACCTCAAGGTACAGTGTACATTATGCAGTTATCTAGTCAATTTATTTTGTATTTTTTTTGGTACCTTTTCATCAGCCATCATGAGATCATGTCTGACTCCTCCTTCTAAATCTTCATCACTGTCGCTATCACTCTCTTCTGCATTCAGGTGATGACTAAAAAGAATGAAAAAAAAAATACACCAAACACAGGTAAGGTAAAGTCAGGCACAGGCTGCAAGCAGCCCTCAAGGCCACTGCTAAACTTTTGTTTTTGTAGCACAGAGGGATTAGAATTAACATTAACAAAGGCATCTGTCATGTTAAATACTGTTTTTACCATCAAAGTTAAAGTGTAGACCAAAAGGTGTCAATATGCAGGTTTCCACACTGTTAGGGTGTGGAGGTGAACTGAAACTTTAGTGATGATTTTGGCTTAACATCATCCTTCTTAAGAAAACCATACCCAGTTTTTTTACTGTATTGTTTTAATGAAGCCAAAAACCAAATTCTCTTGGTGTATCTAAAGGGACAAAAAGAAAAAAATGTAAATTTTTTGTCATGGGGTGTGAGTTTTGAACACACCTTCTCTCAGCTGTTTCAGTTACTTGGCGACTCTTCTCTTTATCGTTTTCTGCTTCCAGGTATCTCTCAAGTTCTTCACCCTCCAGCTTCACTCTTGATTTCACCTGTAAACAACAAAGGGGTTCCATGAAGGTTTGTATCCTGTGATGTACCCAAAAATTCTACGGTTTTCATCTGGTAGTTGATGTAGTAGCCACGAAATGTTGTGGATACTTAGCGCCCATGTCAGCACGTCCCGGCAGTTCTTGCCATGAACTTTCACATGTGGTTTTGATGTCGTTTGACCAATCTTTGGTATTCCCAAGAGAGGAATGTCGGTGTAACATCAAGCCATGTTGTAAACAGTTTGATGTTAAGGGACAGTTTTATGTTGTGATCTACACAAAGTTTGAAATGTGACACATGCTTGTGATGTCTAGAATCTCACCATCAGTGAACAACTGTTTAAAGTGGAAACAACAATGTTTTTGGGTTTAATTTATTTGTTCTTGGAGGATTTCAGCCTTTGAAGCATCAAATATTTTCATTCCAAAGTAAGCAGGAATAAACTGTTGCCTGAGAGCACTGTAAAATAGCAACTTGTTTGCAAGTATAATAATAATACAGTGTATTTATTACATTTCACCATCAGTAAACAATAGTGTGCAGTGGGTGTGAGACATGCATGTAGAGTCACTCGTTTATTGACTATTTTAGGCACAGTAGAACTCATTTATACTCCTGGGTGGGAAAGAGTATTATGTGGACTGAAGGACCTTGTCTTACAAAACACAATGACAGACACCAAATCATCATGTTTGCTTTTAGTGTAACAGAATTTGCATAAGAGTAACTGCAGCCTAGTTTGCTGTCAGCAATCTGTCTTCATCTGCACTACAAAATCTGTAATGCTACAAGTACTCGTGAATTCTGTGAAGCACAGTCCATTTGTCTGATTAGTCTCGGTAAAAGATGTTAAGCCACAAGCTCATTAGTTTTGTGTCTTTTGAGTTGTGTCGATAGTCTCACGTGAAGTTAATTTACATTTAAGGATTTTCATTTAAGGATTTTCTGGCCCTACTTTTTCAACAAGTTTCTTGTGTTCACTTACACACTGTACACACTATAACCACTTGAAGGTGCCAATCAATCCCCTTAGGCCTGATAATTGTACAATTAACCCTTTCACTCCCAAGGGTGCCTAAAATCAAAATTCAAGACAAATCCCAAATTTTATTTTGTAAATTACTAAAAAATAAATAGTACCATGTGAAAGTACTGCTGAAGAGGTTTCATTTGAATGGTAACACCATTTACATAGGCTTTCAACGGCAGACTCAGAAGTTAGAATCACCTTAATGTTTCCATAACTGACTCTGGGAGTGAAAGGGTTAAGATGCTCCATTTCTTTCGGAATTTTACCATAATGTAGTTAAAACACAACATCCAACTATACCTCAATATCAACTGTCTTCTGTTGTAAGTTGTCAATCAAGGTACGAGCCAGTGTCCCAGGTGAAGGTCTGCACGTGAACACCACAGTGTTTCTGGGATCCTCTGCCCACTTGATGAAGAGTTCTCGTGAAAAGCCGCATGTCAGGTCTGCTACTGACGCTAGCACAACCTTTGGTTCAGGAACTCTTGCAAGGTCAGCCATGCTGTGACACAAAGCACAATATCTGCAGTACAAAAGTACACGGCACACATACTGACCGGGTTGTTGTACAAAAGGTGTTTAAGCTGGGCCCAAACCTCCACCTTGCTGGTTATTTATTGAAATTTAGAAATAATATCTTTGACATCAAAAGTGAAATGATGGGTTCAGTGGAAAAAGGATGCAAGTGACAATTTGGCACAACTCAACTTTGGCACAAAGGCTGGTTTTCATGTAAGAAACATAGTTGTGCATTTATTTCTTGAGCTGAGTGTTTAAATTCAAATAATTAGCCTATTGCTTTTTCTAAAAAACTGAATTCACTTAAGTGGAGCATAAATGATTTCTTTGATGTCTGTGTGAACTAAAACAAAGGAATTCAACCTAGAATCAGCTCTCCTTTTGTTTTATTTGCTTCAGTTTTAAGCAAAAGTATTAGGCTAATTCTTTGAATTTAAGCTCTCAGTCAACAAATAAAAACATGACAATGTTTCTTATGTGAAAACCAGCCCGTGTGCCAAAGATGAGCTAAATTGGAACAATTTAGGTTTCAACCTTTAGGTGTTTCCATCGAAATAGAAAGAATATTTAAAATTTTCTATAACTTGGTCCAATTGGTAATTATGTTTTGAACATTTCAAAAATGCAATAAAAAATAGGGGTCACAGTGTTTGTTTTTGTACAACATGGATAGCCATTAATAGCAACTATGTGACCCAGCAAGGTTTTCCTGAGAAACCTTAGTAATCAGAAATGGGAACTGTAATTTCTTTAAAACATCATTGCTTGCACTGAAATATTGGAGCAGTTCAACAAAATAGACATTTATCTTGCACTATATTCTATTTTAGCTGAACAGGAATTAAGGATATGAAAAAAATTAAAGAATTTTCCATGTGCGTACCTACTCTGCTGTACTTAAAGACGTGTGTTTTGACATTTACATAAAAATATCTCAAAGCAAAATTTTTAACTTTTCTTAAAATCGTGATATATTGTACTCGACCGTGTGCCATTTGAGTTTATGTATTGAAAAATGGGCGTCATTGAGCTCGTTTAGGAGAAAACAACCATTTATTTCTCTGAACAGCTCAGGTTTCAAACAAAACCTATCAAGTTTCAAAGGTGCATGTGCTAATCACGCAAAAAATGATGCACAAAAAGGATGCGCAATGCAACTGAATGCGATCACTTTAAATGGTCACTTAACCCATTTTTCCACCAAGCCCTTCAAATGTTGTACAAAAATAGAACTCTTTCAAACTGCTCCATTCAGGGTTAAGTAATTTTCTCCAACAAATCTCAGTTGTGCTAATGTACAGTACTCAAATCAGGGATTTTGTAGTTTCGTAAGAAAAGTGTATGTGGGGCCATGTGAATCATATGAATAAATATACACTTGAGAGACAACTACAAACCTAAACTGAAAAGGGTTCATTCTACCAATTTCAAATGATTTCATAACTTTATCACTCATCCATTCCACCTACAAGGAAACAGAAAACACCTCAAGTCAGAAAGAATACAATTCTACTGTATAAGTTACCCTGTCAAAACAATTCCTTTGGTAACAGTTTTCATATTTCACACACAGTGATTAACTGAGATTTTTGCATAGAAATTAAAAGTAAGAAAAGTCAAAATGTCACTCATCACTCACATTGCTGATTGGACAAGCACTTTTCAGGAGAGAGATTTTTTACAGTACACATTCTGCCAAAACATGAGCTTTTGTTCATTAAACGTTTATGTTAACTTTACAGATACAGTTTTCCCCTATAGCACATGTAGCAGGGGGTCTACTACAAATACAAACTTTACTTTTAAAAAATCAGCAAATCATATAATGGAAAGTACTGCACTCTGCCTGTACTCTATAACCAAATACTTACTTGAGATTTAGCAAACTCCACCACATTGTAGCTGACATTATTAAGCATTGCAAGGGAATACGCTGATAACCCAGAATCAGCGTTACGCCAAAACTGATCCTAAAAAGTAACACAAAAAGTTCCAAACCAACAAATACGTTTTTCTGCCATGTTGTTAGTTATGTGTGGTCACATGGTGCACCTCAACTGTTACAACATGTTACAACATCTGATCTAAAGTGATAATATAATTATGCAAATACAGGGCTACAAATAATTTTTCCTTGAATGTATGTCTAAGTCAACTGTTTGGTAGAACAAAATGTCATTCTCAAGATGAACTTTTATTCACCTACTGTACCTAATCAATTAAATTAGTAATTGATACATTTGTCCATGTCAGGGGGGGCTTGCAGCTACCTTTGATCTTGCCGCTTTTGGCCTCTACATGATTGCCCCAGTAAAGAAATCTGTCAATCATTCGAAAACTCTAACGAGCATGCGCGAAGCGCAACGAAGTCTCGCGCGAACTACTCGAGAATATGTGAGTGTTTTGTTCTTGGTGACTCGATTGTGGAAAAGGAATTCGTTTTTTGTTATTGTTTATTTGCTGTTAGTATTTTTGGCGACAGT
>Ga0126336_10001739_pt1 | contig 11768 bp, 3 predicted proteins | sample SidCmetagenome_FD_92530 | JGI IMG/M metagenome (GOLD analysis project Ga0126336, IMG submission 92530) | Coral microbial communities from El Islote,Puerto Morelos, Mexico - Siderastrea C C metagenome | ecosystem: Host-associated > Invertebrates > Cnidaria > Coral | place: El Islote,Puerto... | reverse complement strand
TCTTTCATCGGCTGCAAACTCTTGAAGAAATAGCTCGAGATGACGCTCGAAATCATCAAAGTAAGGGTGGCAGAATCCAACGAAAGTTGCGTCGACTTCAAGAATCTATTAAAGCACTCCATAAAACGCGTTCAGAGCATTCCAGGTCAGAAGATGGTAAAGATGGTATTGAATACTGATGATCCAAGTGGGTATTCAATAATTGGTTGCCGGTGGACAGTCAAGTTGGTGTTATTTTTTAGGTTGGCATCTGCTGAGAACCTTCTTGGTGACATTCAAAAATAGTCGCGACTCTCAGTTGACACCGTAAGCTTTCAAACATTTGATATTACAGCCGCCTCACCCAGAGAAACGGGTTATTTAGGCAATGTATTCTCAATTTTGAGTCTGCAGAGATCGGATGTAGCCAAAAAATTATGTTAACAGTAGTCTTTAACAAGGAGGTAAAAAGAACTTTTAGATCTTATTCCCTCGGTATATGAATAAATTATAACCATGTATAACCAACAGGATAGCTTTTACATTTAGGGAAGTTTCCTGAAAACGATGTAGCAGCTGTTTAAAAATAGATATCGTAATTGTTAAACGAAAAAATTCAGTTTTGACATTAAGCGATTATTACTGTTTTTCGCTAAAAACAGTAACCTTAAGGTACAGCTAGCGATTGTTGTGCTGTAGTCGGCTACTCAAAACATGCTTTAGGTTGTAATTATTAACTGAAATGTGCGATAGGAAACTCCCCTGCCTCGTTCCCATGTGTTTGAGGTAATATTGGCAGAGATTGCAAGCTGCATTATAACCGAAATAAAACTTTTCAAGTTTTCAAACCTTTCCCAATTAGGAATCTCAATAAATAATCTTAATAAACAAAACTACTTGTAAAGAATGTTGGTTTTCAAGGCAAAAAAATTCTGTAAATCCATAAATTAACTTCCGCTGCTTTCTTTCGTTACGGCTGCCAAACGCTTAACTTTCTTCGGTTTTCCCATGGTCTCTTGCATTCCTAAAATCCCGTGTAGAAAAAAAAGGGCCTGGGTACGAGACAGGTAAACCCATGCTTTCTAGAACCCAGCTCTCTCGAAGTCCTCACAATCTTCACCTGCAACCGGTTTCCCTTGGATTTGCTTTCAATCGTATCCTGATATCTATCTATAACTCGTTCATTTCGAATCCCCTGCTATCTTGAACAAGTTGTGACTTCCCTTGGTCCAACGTGTATAAGTAGATTTGTCAGTTGTCTAAATAATTTTGATGCTTTTCGCCTAAGAGATAACCCTATGATGGCCAATAAGCTTGCTGAGTGTTCAAATAGTTTGAAACACAGAAGTACGTGTCTACGTCTAAAGTTCGGGTTATCGGGTTCTACAGTTCAACAAATTCCCATGTTTATCATTCAACTGAAAGTCTGATTGTAACGTACACGTTTAAGATACACGCAAATATCTGAACATACTGGGGTGATTTTACTTAACCGTAAAAAGAAAATGTACTAGTATTACTGAGCGCAGTTGGTTAGAGCGCTGCACCGGTATCGCAGAGGTCATGGGTTCGATTCCCGTTCAAGCCTGAATTTTTTCAGGTTTCTTCTTTTCAACCGCTTAGGTTGAAACATGTTCACTGCGATGATCTCCACATAATTCCAAACAATAAACAGTTATACAAAATGTGTATCAGCAGGATTGTTGTGAAAGTTTCTTTGACTATGTCCTGTTTGTCGTGGAACTCAACTTCTTTACGTTTAATCCAATCCATTTCAACTGTGTTCGCTGTCCGTTTGGAGCAAGTTGACTCAATTGCGCCAAATGTTTCGTTCGTTGCTTTCAGATCCTCGTACGCAAAATTCGCGCTGCCGTAGTGGTACACAGTGGTAAAAAACCTGCCGTCACAAAACTAACCAAACATGGCTCGATACCTACTTTCAGGGGCCGATTACATGGCGAATTTCAGCCAAGGCTGAAATTTTGTTGTGATTACATGGTGAATTTTAGCCGGGGGGAAATGCTTAAAATTGGACTGGTAAAGTTTACAGGAAAGCGTTTTACGTTCACAGCTCAAGCGGTGCGCATGCCCAAGTTCATATTTCGAAATTTGAATTACATGAGGTTTCTCAGCCCGTTTGACCGAGCTTAAATTTCCAGCCCGGGTTGTGAAACAGAGCTGGAATCTTCAGCCTGGCCTGAAGCTTTCTTCACGAAATCACAAACGCCTTTTTTAAGATTTCTTCAGGAAGGTAAGCTGAAATCTCGGCCCGACTAACAGGTCGAAAATTTCAGCCCGGGCTGAAATTTGACAGGTAATCGGCCACGGAAACACTAATTTTAATTTAGAGCAGTCCAAGCGCCGTTGAATGCTTAACTAAAAACGACCTCGCGTGAAAACTTTTTCTTTTAATAACAACCGAAAGGAAAAATATTCCAAAAGCTTAATTTTCATAAATTGGTCTGCAAGTTTAGGTGTAGGAGGAAATAATTGCACATTCCTGGTAAAAGGGCTCAATTTGGGCTAGACCATCTTTTCTCACCAAAACCTTTCACGACTAGAGCGATTTCCAGTAGAGAATGGTAATATCGGAGGCAAATAATATAACGAACCGATGAGAACTGGAACAATGAGCAAAAACAAAAAGGAACTGGTGTCCAGCTCGGCAAAACGTTAAGGATTAGTTTGGTTCTACTGCTAATCGGTTTTTGAACCAATCACAGAGCGTGGCACACCAAACCCAAAACCAGCGCCATTAAAAACGGCTCTAATTTGATAGGTGATTATTTTGTTTGACACTGGGAGAGATCTCAATAAAATCAAACGGAGGACAAATTATTCTTCAAGGAGCCAAGACCTTTCATTTCTTTATTTACTTTCAATTAATCTACAAGCTTGAGTGTTGGGACGCGGCATTTTCGGGTAAGGTTTCCGTTTTGTAGTACTTTGCTGTAGTTAACAAAAGAACGGTTGTATGTTTCTAGCATCGGTAATTTTATTTTTTTTTTTAGTTGTTAAGTGGCATTTTTAGAACAACGGTTGGACGCTACTTCTTGGTTTTGAGTACTAACGACATTTTCGGTAAGGTTTCTTTTTCATGGAATGTTTGCTACAGCACTGAAGAAAAAAGTACACTGTCAGTTACCCTTTGATTGCTAACTATTTCAGGCTTGAATTTTTGGGTTAAGATAAGCTAAAACATCTTTATTAAAAAATATACTCTTGCGCTGATTCTAGGCGATCCTGTTGTGCACAAAATAATTCGTTGAACATCGAATGATACCTATCAGGTAGTAGAAAATATATCATTTTTACACAAGTGCTGTACAAACAAAATTTAGTTGAAACTCCATTCGAGAAAAAAGTAAGGTGAAACCAAACCGTCGTTTATATCTTTATTTTACCATTCCCACGCAGATACAGGTCGAAAATACAAACAGATTGGAGGCTTTCAAACGACCTTTCTTACAGACTCGAAGACGACACACTGTCTACTAAAATGTTAGCTGGTCTTGTGAATTTTTGCCTGTTTGTTTGTTTGTTTGTTTGTTTGTTTGCTTGTTTTTTCGAAAGAAGTCCGAACTTTAAATGGGGGTTAATGGTCGTAAACATTTCAAAGACAAAGATATTGCACTACAATCAGTTTTCCACGATTAAACTTGAACGAGGGTTTAGTTGTGGTTTGTGTAAATTATTATAAAGATAAATGAAGAGGATGAAGGTAGGGCTTAACTGAAGAATGAGATATGATAAGGAGAGGAGATTCATGTGCCCTGCCCTCCTAGAAACGAAACAAGCTGTTCGCAGCTGTTTAGGTGACTTTAAAATTGGAGTTTTAATTTGATATGGTCACCCAAACGGAACAAAGAAACTCGCATATTCTAGTGAAAAACAAACATTTTCTTGACCTTCCACTTAAGGTGATGTGTCATACTGAATCAGCAAGGAGCACGTTTTAACAAAAAGACCAATTATTGGCCCTGTAGGCTGTCTATAAGTGTCTATTTTGCTTTTTTTTTTTCGTAAAACGTGAGTTCTAGTAAGTGCAAAATCAATCAACAGTTACTCTCAGTCAACAAAAACTGTTTTAGGTTTAACAGGTTTTTATGGCATGTTATTAGTTTGTTCTTTTTTATCTCATTCGGGAACATGAGTTAAGCGTCTAATGTTGTTCTATTGTGAGTTTCAGGATGGCACTGTTAGCGAGTGATGACAAAGGGAAATTTTTGAGCGGATGCCGAAAGTTATGCGACAGCTAACGACACCACAGTTGGCTGAAAGATTTCTCACGGTTTTCTAGCAGCCGTTATTGCATGGATGCCGGAGTTTCTTGATCACTCAGACAATGATAATCTCAAATCTTTCTCCGCCTGCAGTTCACATATCCAGCCATTTAGCATTTACAAATTCACTGTGTTAACATATCAAAAGCATTAAAAGAAAGGAATAATGTACTGTTTTCAATACAAACCTTACTAAGTAGCCTGTTCCAGGCGTTCAGATAGTGGAGCGCGAGCGAAAGATAGAGCGAGCGAAAAAAAAAACGAGCGAAAGAGCGGGAAAAAACGAGGGGAGACTGGGGGAGAGGACGCTCTATTTTTCGCTCGCGCTCCACTATCTGAACGCCTGGAACAGGCTACTTACTAAGTGATCTTCTATCTCTGTAGGGAAGATAGTCATTCCCAAGTAAATTTTGTCCAGCACGATGGAAATGGCTTTCGTTCTACTCCTGCTGATGTTGAATAGAAGGCATGGTGCCCTCGCTACATCAGGTGACCTAAAACCTTCTTCCGATCTTCAAGAGATAACGAGTTAAAATATTTAATGAAATATTAAGATATTGCAAACTACAATCTTAGAATGCTTCAACGGTAAAATTTAACTGACAATGACAAAGGTTTAAGTTACTATAGGTTTATAGTTTCATACGTTCATTTCAAGACATCGGGAAAGTTATTAATTAAAAGCTACAATCACTGGTAACTAGGGTTGTCAAAAATTATGCTTAAGAGCCAGTGTCACCCAAAGTGCTTTGCGCACCGAGGTACATTTTTCATCTATGAAAAATCCGCCATTTAACTTGATTGTTATGAAGTCTGATTTGTATCTTCTTCCATAGCTGCCGTTAGCGATCCGAAAGCACTAGTGTGGATTTTGTCTTGACATTTAAGTGTCGTCGTATCGATTTCCTTGTATATTTCCGAATTCTGAAGTGTTTTCCCCGTGCAGAAGGAGATCTTTAAATTGGATGCTTCGTATAGGGTTCAGGAAAGCTGAGGCGAAGGCCGAGTCTTCCGGGGCCTGCCAAAGTTGTGCGGCTGAAGGAGTCCGTGTTTCAGTAGCAGAAGGAAAGAAAAACATCTACGGGTTTCAGCAATCGGTACTGACACTGCGTTTGCCGAAATAGTGCTACATTCAACAAAGTTGATTTATTTATTTTTTTATTCGTTGCCGGACAAAAACAGAAGGAATGTTAATTTACCACAAAATAACAGTAGCTACGGGCCTGCTCCAAACTAATGCTTATGGTCATGAGCTTGTGCTGTTTTGCTTAATTATTCCTTGTGTTCACTGTCCATTTATGTTTTATTTTAACAAAAAGTGCAAGTGGCTATTCTGGTTTTGCGCCCATCGACGACGGTGGATGCGAGCGATCGCGCAATCAATCGATCGGACTGTAATAGATCCATGCGCATTGAATACAAAGTCAGATCTTAGTTTGGTTTCCTCCAGTGACATCAGCGAAGAAGTCGTCAATATTCTTACTACTTGTTTTTGTCTTATTTTTATATCGAGTGGAAGTGCCGGGGCTGCTCTGGTTGTATGTCCATCGAGATCGATCGATCAATCGATCACTCGATCGGTTGCTGTAATAGCTCTATACGCGTTGACTACAAAGTCAGATCTAGAGTTATTTTCCCTAGTAACATCTAGCGATGAAGATATTTCTATTTTCAGAGGCTACTACTGTACATATCAGCTCGCTGAAAGGCCAGTGCGGTACGGTATAATTTGCGAAAAGTCCGACAAACGCGCCAGCCAAACTAAAAGCTGCTTCAAAACAAAAACACAAGCGCGCAAAGCACTTTGGATGACACTGGCTCTTTAATGTTGCACAGTAATATGCTAATTCTTTATGCTCAACAAATGAAAAATAAAAATAAAATAAAATAAAAATAATGAAAGACCACAGAAGACAGGTTTCTCTTTTGATTACAAGATTAAATTTGAAACAGTCCGGGGAGGCGGCTGACACTGTTGTAAAACTGGAACTGCTGGAAGCCATGTTTTTGTTAATTTGTAACCAGGTCTGGTCTTAAAATGTGGTACCTGGGCCGCTGTCTTGTGTGGGAATCCTATGGTTTTGGCAAAGTTTTTTATGAAGCGCAAAGAGCATAGTGCTCGATTCTTTTGTCTCCCTATTATACTCAAAACTATGCCGGCATAATGTAGATAACCCTACTGGCGACCAAAGGTAAAAAAGAGGTCGAAAAACTTTAGTCAGAATGAAACGAAATGCTCAAGTTACACCTGTAACGTTTTGAGAGAATCCACTAGTCGCATAGCCACCAAAAGTAGACCAAACGATGCAATACGACCCAACGGTTAAATCGTGCCTAACGAATCAAACATCAATGACAGAGGACAGAAAGAAAATGGGATCTGCATCTGGGATATCACTCACTACTGCACAAACCAGAAACGCTTATTACATAACAACGTAGTCATTGCAAACAAGTAAAAGGTGAAAACTTGTGATTGCTAAACAAACGCTAGGCTAGACACTAAAATCCTTTACGTAGCCAGTTCTTCTGACTGTTCTGCCCTTCTAGTAGTAGTAGTAGTAGTAGTAGTAGTAGTAGTAGTAGTAGTAGTAGTAGTAGAAGTAGTAGTAGTAGTAGTAGTAGTAGTAGTAGTAGTAGTAGTAGTAGTAGTAGTAGTAGTAGTGGGGGCAGTAATAAAGTACAAGAAAATTAAACAAAAGGGAAAAAATGAATATTTACATATATATATAGATAAAAGGTAAGATACCATAAAACGGGAAATTGAAATATAATTCTCTATAAGAAAGAACTAGTGTAAGCTAGGTCCTAGCTCTTCATCGAGGTTGGGTTGAAACCTCTCAGGAACCTTGTAAAGATGAGAGCGGTTGCAGCGATAAATGTACGAGCAGAAAAATTGGTCTTAAGTCTGTATAGGCCTTCCAGCTCCCTCTCTTACTGAAATTCGAAAAATTACACACAGACAAGCACACTTACAACTTCAAACGGAAACGGATCGAAAACCACATTTGAAAGCTGGCTACCTTGGATCAATAGAAATCTAGTATTTTCGACCTGCACAGTAAATACGCAACGTATAAAAATGTGATATAATTCTCGCAGAATAAGCAACTCAGACTGAGCACTCACAATTTTGGCAGTTCATGTGAACAAAGAAGAGGATTGAAACCCTTGTGTTGCTTGTACAACTTGGCATACTTTAAAGAAACACCGATTATATCTCGTTTACAAAGGGAAAAGCCTTAAAAGATATAATCGTGCATGGGAGCTAAAATATAAAAGGTTTTCACATGCTTCACACCGGTAGAGATTGTTTGGCCTGTCAACCCTTCCTGTTTAATACTGCATCAGTTAAGTCTAACGCCTCCGAACCGATGCAAGTAAACAACGTGTCGTCATCTGTTACCTGCTCCGATCTAGATGAGACGCGATTCCATTAATTGAAACAGGGTGATCTGACATCACTTTTATAAAGCTACCTTTTGCTGACAGCGGCCTATTTACCCTGATAGTAAATATTGCAGTGAGATGTGTACGCGATGAATTCTTAGACGATGTTTTTGTCGCCTGAGGCTTTCGTAGTGCTGCGAGAAAGAAATGATATGTAGGAGCCTGTTCACACGATCACAGACATTACTTAATAAAACCTCCAAAGTTCACTTTCAGCGAGGTCATGAGACCACTCTACTGTTGACGCTATGTAACGTGGCCAAACGATGTAATACGACTACAAGGGTTTCATTGTATATTACAATCTACTGTGCAAGCTCGCTCGCAGCGCCTACTACATGACACGATCGTTACACTAACTTAAGTAAAAAGGTGTGAAAAGTTTAAATTTTACTCGAAACTTTTACCTATTCCAAAAAAACTATTTCATACTTACAGTTGATGGTGAGAGAGTCTCTTAACGCCATCCCACCAACCATGGGCGTATCTAACTTCTCCTTACATTATCACAACATGGCTAGACAGCTAGGTCTTGAGAATGAAAGAAATGATCATCAAGGATGATGTATAAACAAATTCTCCCAATTTGTAGCATGATAAACAAATAGAAGTAACAGCGAAGAATTTGCAAGGTGTGTTATTGGGGCTTAAAGGGTTTATTCTGGCCAGATTTCCGTGGCCCTTGGTGGCCCTAATGTGGGCTCAAAACGGCCCACTTTGTCTTTCTCGACCATTCTAGGTCATTTTATTTGAAAATCTACCTGGATTTTTGAAAACGATGCTCCTAGGTTGAGACATCCGAACGAGTGCGTTGCAAGTCTGAAATCTATGGGCAATACCAGTGTTTTTTTCTCCTACGCTATCATTCTTTCCCTCTTTTCTTTCTTTCGTGTCATGTTTCGTTTGAACGTTTTGCATAACTGAAACCGTAGACCCAGGACTGTATGCTAGCTACGCCCCTATCAATTAAAATTAAGGTAATAATGTACATAAAAGTAACGTTCAACGTCTCGACACGGTAGCATGAAAATAAGAGCCTAGATTTTTTTGCCTGATCAGGACATAAGCTATTACTTTTGGTCAATGAAACTAAAGGAACAAACTATAAACAAAATCCAGGTAAATAGCTTTTAAACAAATTTTAGCTAAAGTACAATTTTGCGCCAGTAGGGTGCGGTTCCGTGGTAAACGACACACTGAAAAGTCCTGGATATCCAAACGACTATCCAAGTTATATGGACTGCATGTATTCAGTTCCCATTCCAGCAGGAATGACAATGAAGATTCACTTCGTGGACTTTGACGTGGAATATGGTCGAAATTGCAAGTACGAATATGTTATCAAAATATAACTATGGCTTTAACTGTAATCACAATTATTGGATCACAATGTATTTTTGGCAACTTGCAACGCAACGCCCTTACAAGACATGATGCGAACAAAATTTTCTGTGGAACAACTTCTCTTCGCTTCAACGGAAAAGTAGACTATTGTTTATTCTTTTGTTATACTGCAACTTGTTTCGAAAATCCTCCCGTCAGTGTTGCGTTTCAAGTTGCATAAAAGTTGCCTCCTCTAACAGTAACTCTGCTCAGTGTGCGAATCCAAAGGGATCAAACCAGTAGAATGATAACCTTAATACAGGAGGTGTTGGATACATCGAGATACATCTTAATTTCGCGATTTTGAAGAGGCAACATTTCACATGAAACAGTGAATTTTCTCAAATATGGGGATTGCATACTCAGTGGAAGACGAAATTTGTTGCCTGACAATTTTTTCGGACTAAGTGACGTCATGTTTTTGTTTTGCATTTTTTTGCCATTTTTGTGCAACTAGCATATACAAACCTAACACTGTTTTTCCCTTGCAGCTATGACTATCTGATAGTTACCAACGAGAAAGACTTGATATTTGGTGACTACATTTACTGTGGTGGTCACACTGGAAAGACTGTTCTTATAACCGGGCAATTTGTAGTGATCCACTTCTACTCTGACAATGTCGTTGAAAAAAGAGGATTTCTGCTTCTATTTACTACTACTCCACATTGTAAGTATAGAGCTCACCGTTCAATGACCGAGGCAAGAAAGGCTTTAGTAAAGCTGACTCTGGCCTCACTAACGAAAGAAATCGCTGATACATTCTAGAAAAAACAAGTTGTCCAACGGACCTACGTAGGTCCTCATAAGTTGACGGCTTGACGTACGTCGTTGGACTGGAATACAACACATACACTCGGAAACAGTAAACTTTGCATGGACCACCGTAACAAAATAAAAGTACCGGATACTGTAGTAAAGGATCTAACCAGCAATATTTTATACCCTTAGTTTAAATTGTAACGTTTTTGCCCTTAGAGTCATTCTCTTTAAGACCCTGAAGAAGAAAGGCTGTGCCTTTTGAAATATTGGTAAATATACAGTTTTCCTACCGTTGAATACATACACTGCATTTTATTAATTTTTCCAGCTGAAATTTACGGAATTAATTTACACTGATATCAGCAATATTACGTACTAAATTACTGACTAGATGCTAAATATAAATTTTGGATCACAAACATAAGTTACACACTGGATGCTAAGAAAACGGAAATTCTGAATTTTAAACTAGTTTACACTGCCGTCTAGTGCCGTGCTCGCCATCTACTCTCCAAGTACACCCGCGTTTAATGCTCTCGTTTCTTTCCTTTGAAGCATTGATGTACTTCTAAAGAAAGAAACGAGTGAATTTTAATGACTTTTGAGAAAAGTCTCAGCCGCATATTTATTTATTTATTTATTTATTTTTTAGCTTCGCCAAGTACAACCCCAACAAGAAAAACTAAGGCGAAACAATAGAATATCCGATGGTCGACGCCTTTTTCCTAGGCTTTTAGTTGCCCTGGTTCATTTACTAAAGCCCCTCAGCTTTCGTTTATTTTCCTTGCCATTTCTGCCATTTCTGGTGTAGCTCGACTCGCTGAACTGGTATTGATTTTTTTTTAATTCTTTATTTATTCATTCACTGACATTACACATCGTGTTCACAAGTTCTTGCAACAACCTCCCCACCCAGCCCTACTCAACTTAAAACATTTCTTTAACTTTCGCACACCCCATTTCGACCCTTCTTACCTCCCTCCCCCCCCGTCCCCCTCCCCTCCCCTCACACAACAAAACAAACAAACAAATGAAGAAAAAAGAACGAGATAAAGAAAATACGTAAGAGGGGAAAAGTTCCATTGATCAACTTGACTAGAGTCAAAGGAGTCATTTTTCATGTCTACTTTATGGCATTTTCGATTCTGTATTTAATTATCATTTTATCAACGAAGTCTTGGAGGAGAATTGGTTTGTCGTGTAGTTTGTTGGTGTAAATGTAGTACCTCGTAAATAACATGTATAATTGAATTTCTTTACTAGTACCTTTCCATGTAAGTCCGAAATGATACCGAACAGTCTATTCTCACTAGATAGATTGAGCTTGATCTTGTTTTCTATATCAAACCAGTTGATAACCCGTTGAACGAAAATCTTCAGGAAATGACAATCTCTAAAAGTATGGCCAATAGAGTCCTTTTTACCACAATATGTGCATTCATCATCTTCCTTAATTCAATAGCGGTAAAGTTCCTCTTTGGTGACTGCAGTTCGGTGAATTACTTTTTATTGAAATTCCTTTAGTTTGGTCTCTCTACAGAGGGTTTTTAGAGAGGTAAATATTTTTCCCACGTATCTTCATCCAAGGAAAGATCCTTGCTCCAGAATGAACTGTTGTGTGGGTTTTTGTACATAATAACCTATAGAAGTCGCTAGTTTTGATTTTATTCAAATATAGATTTATCGATTCATTCAGTTGCAGACTTAGATTACTATCAGAATATAACTCTTTATTAATTGGCTTCGTTGATTTGGCTTTGGCTAATAAATGCTTCGGAATAGCGCTAATAACTTGATAATATTGGAGAAAATTAGTTTTGCAGGAGTACTTATTCGTAAATTCTTGGTAGGACATTGGTTGACCGGTATTGTCCAAGAGATCTTGTATTGACAGGATACCTTTTTTGAACC
>Ga0126336_10001738_pt1 | contig 11771 bp, 5 predicted proteins | sample SidCmetagenome_FD_92530 | JGI IMG/M metagenome (GOLD analysis project Ga0126336, IMG submission 92530) | Coral microbial communities from El Islote,Puerto Morelos, Mexico - Siderastrea C C metagenome | ecosystem: Host-associated > Invertebrates > Cnidaria > Coral | place: El Islote,Puerto... | reverse complement strand
TGGGACTGAAATCAAATGCCGCCACCAGGCTTTTTAGATTGTTGATGTATTATCGGTTTTAAACAAGCATCCACGTGACTCATTTGCGTGATGTAATTGGTGGAAATGATCATTAATTATTCACGAGTTTTTGAATCATCGATTTACTTTATTTAGTTTATCTTATTACCTAGTGGAACGATCATACGATATTCGACCTCACCAGTCGCAAAATATTATGATTTATCACCGTCTTTCAGATCCACTTCCTCAGCTCTTAGTCTCAGATTGAAATAGTTTGCCTCTCGTGACGATACGTATGTACCATGTTTTTGTTTCAAATTAAATGTTTGTAGCAGTGAAATTTCAACCACAAGGAGTCCTCACCTCAATTCAATTGTTTGATGTCTTTACTCAAATTCAGTCGGCAGGAGAGGGGTAAAGAACAGAGATTAGTCGCGAGGTTTCGGAGCGACTGATAGAGTTCAGAAATTTGCTTGAATTGAATTACGAACAGTTTCCGGAGGTTACTCGGTTCAGGAATCTTATTCAAATTGGCGGCATCCGGGTGCCAGACCTAATTGCTAAAAAAATAACCAAAATCAAAATGGCAGCCTTTTGAAACAATGATCTGACTTGTTAATTTCGAAGCAAAACTATAATATTATATTTTCAAATAAATGACTAGTGTTTTGAAAATAATGCATTGCAACTTATAAAGATCTCATACACGAAGGTACTAATAAATTACCTGGTTTTTGCTTGACTCCAAACACTTCAGCTCTCAAACAAAACCCATTGTAGCGAGTTTTTCCAACAAATCGCAACCACCTTGTTATCAGTACTCCAAAGATGACGTTCTTGGTCTTAGCGTCTCTGTCGCTATTTGCCGTAAAGGTCTGAAATGAAGAATAATGTGACTCAATGTTTGATTATGACTCACAAGTTAATTCCTGACTCCCATCTGGCGCAAGCAAGTAATACTGGAAGATCTTATAATGACAATGACATTATTTTAAAGAACAATCTTCGGCCATTTTTTTTTTGACAACTTGATGACCTCTGTTTCAACTGACTAATTAAACACATGACACACCTGCTACTTTTAACTCTTGTTTTCGCTGTTGACAAGGAAGCCACAAAAAAAGTTGTCAAAATGTGTCAGCAAGTTGTACAAAACTAGTAAAATACTTCTTCAAGTGGCAAAGTTTTTAAACGCAGCCGACTGCAATATCATACCCGAGAAAAATTACTTTAAAACTATATAGATATAAATAAGATGAAGTTTTCTGTTAAAACGTAAGTGTTGGCAAATGTTTACGCAACAAGACCAAACGACCTTTTCAAACATAAGATTTAGATATTGACAAGCAAAGTGTGATTACTTTAGAGCATACATAAAGAGAAAGGTGATGTCCCAAACGGCCCACGTGGACGGCACTAAATCCTGATCGGTAAGAGTAGCTGCATACATTCGCGCCCTGTGCATGCTATTTAGGGAGATAGCATATATACGTCTTGCACTGCTATAATAATAATAATAATGATGATGATGATGATGATGATGATGATAATTCTATAGCGCCATTTCTACTAATAAACCAATAGCCAAACAAAGCTACTCAACTTATATACAAACTCTAAACCAATACAAATGTATACACCTGGATTGAGAGAGACTTTGAAGTAATGTTTCTTGTCCAAGGAAACAAAACAACATGATGCATCTATAAACCAGCCTTTGATCCCCGAACCTCCAATCTTTCAAGGAAAATTCCTTCTTGCTCACTACTCCATTAACGCAGCTCCAAAGCAACCATACTAAGGCATGCATTACCTTGACTTGTCCATCTTCCTCATAATCTGTCCAAGTTGTCCCATCTGTGGATGACTGTAGGATGTAGGTCTCCACCCATTGATCTGCTTGTGAATTCCCCTGAGTGGACACAGCACAGATGATATGCAGTTTCTGTAGATCAATCTGTAGATACGGATTGCTGTCGTTTGTGGATGCACACCATGACGACCCCGCTGTGTAATTGAGTCGGCTATTCTTGGCTGGTGTGCTGGCATTTAATACAGTAGAAGCTACTATCTCGTTGTCAGCAATTGCTCCACTTTCCATTCCAAGGTCCAGATTGACACAATCTCCTGCAGTAAAATAGTAATTCTGTGAGATCCACGCAAGCTTATGTGAACCCTCGAGCTCGGCGCAGAGAGGACGACATCACCCCTTGTATTAGGTTTTTTTTTTCAATTCTTGCACACATCATTTGTAGGGTAGTCTATGCTTATACCTTAGACAAATTTGGGCAAAGTTTAAGGAGAATCGGTTGCTGTGGTTGCGAGTTATTACGTCAAAAGCAGCAGGGCCGGTAAACTCTTTCTTCCTGTATTCTGCGGGATACTATGAAAATATTCATTTTTGCATTTTAATGGCAGTACCGAGGAAAGCTAAGCGCGCTGACCATGAATTTGCATTTTGTACAATTTTTGCCTTTTTAATAATTTTGGAAAACCAGCTAGTGGAGTAGTTTTTAACAAAGCTGGATCATACTTTGAGGTTTCCTTTGCATTTGAAGACATTGACGTCAAAACGTTGTTGACCTTCTTAAAGTAAAAACTAAAAATGGGCGTAAGTCACCACTGAAGTAAGCAGAAGATCAGATATTTTTTACATTTTAAGGTCTATTTCACTGCTTCGAGTATGCAAGATAGCTTCTTTAATTTTATTTATTTAGAATACCCCATTCAACCAACCGTTGCCTTGAATAGCAAAGCATGAGTTCCAGTGCACAATACATTTAACACGGAATTGAGTACATACAGTTTAATTTGGGAAATAATTGAATTCCAAGCATTCTACTTCTCACTGTCAAGGAAATATATCTTTCCATTATTTTTTTAACTGGACATCCTGTAGTTATTTTACATGTCGGCTCGTGACAATTTTTCCACCACTGAAGTTAGCTGAAGTTCGTACATTTTGGGTAGATCGTTTGGAATATGAAAAATTGAAGAAGAAATGAGACTGGAATCGAGAGACCTGGAGCTCCATGGTTAAGTAGTTACACATCATCTGAAGTGTGGCTTTGTTTTACTTATGTGGGCTTTTAGCAGGCAGCAGAACGTAACATCCATGTCAATATTGATTAAAAAGGTGAACATCTGGGTTGGGAGGATGACGGTGAAAGAAAAAAAATATTAGTTGCTTTATTGCGTTAATGAAATTGCACTAATTATTTTAATAACACATAACCGTGACTTATATTACATGATCTTTGAGATTGTACACCTACGTACCCCTTCATTTCTATATTACTAATTTGTTAGTGGCTGAACACGGTCCCGCATAACATACAGGCACTTAACTGATGCTATATCTGTCCAACAATAGACCACTTGCATTAGCATGAAAAGCGTTCTTTCAATCTGATTGATTTCGCAAAGACATTAGGATCATCAACGCTTAGTAATATTGGCGCGATGACAAATTGTTTTTTATCAACTAAATTTAGCAGTCTAGGTAAATTTATTTAAAACACTCAGTATGATTTTGTATCTTCGAAAACTTCTGTTACAAATAAAAAACAGTTATACCAGCAAGAACAACAACTAAATTTATTGGGATGCTGCCTTCATTTTCCAACTTTCATGCTTTAGTCCTGTCTTTTGGCCTTTAAGAATACCGCTAACAATAAGCAACGTAGCCTCTTTAATAACTCATTCGACCAATTGTCCCTAAAATAGCACAGCGTGCAGTCCGGTGCACAAAACACTTACCCATGCATGCGCACAGTGTGTATTGGGAATTAATTGCATTAGGAACATTCCTCTCACTGTTAAGGAACTTAACAATCCCTTTTCATTCTAGCTGGACATTCAGTAGTTAAGTTCTCGGCTTATATTGGCCATTGCCCGGTATTTTTTTTTTTGTCAGTTAAATTCGCATAGCTGGGATTGGTCGTTTGTATTACGAAAGGGAACAAGAACAAAGGAGACTGGAATCGAAAGACCCTTTCGTGGTTGTCAGATTATGTACAAAAATGTACTTGATAATGCATGTATGTGTGGCATTCCTTTAGCAGCCGGCAGGACTGCTGAATTGCTGTTAAGTATTGACTGCTAAATAACTGTTATATTGACTGAGAAGACTAATTAACATCTGGCTAAGTATGTTGACAACGAAAGGAGAAATTTGGGTTGCCTTATTATGATAAAGGAATTGTAAAAAGTCACTATTGCAAAGCCGAGACCAATGATTTTATAAACTTCCACACTCTAGTATGCTACAGTTTCAGTGTTCAGTATTATACACACAGGTGTTCTTTGCAAATGTCATAAGTACAATTTGAAATGATAAGTGCTTAATAATATTGGTGCCGACGATGCGGAATTGCATTTTTTTTACTTAATAAATTTAGTAGTGTACCGTTCAAGTTAGATGTTACGATCTGACTTTAGGGCAGCAGTAAACTAAAAAAAACTTGGCACTACATTTAATTTAGTGGTCTGTGTAACGTTAGATTGTTAGGTGGGTCTTCAAACCTTCTACAGGAGAAAGAAGAAGAAGAAGAAGAAGAAGAAGAAGAAGAAAAAGAAATCGCCTATTGAGCATTAATAATTGCAGTTCAAGACTGAAGTAACATTGATTTAGAATTTTTTAAAATTGTGTTAAAATCAAAAAGGAATAATGATGAAATTACTATCAATATAACCTCCTTAATATAAACACGTACCTATAAATATGCCGAGAGCAGCTACTTAGCAAATAACTTTATTTCATGCTTCAGTTGCATTAATCAAGTTTTCGATACCTTACTTATGAGTAGGTAGACATTTCGTGCCAATAAAGACACGCTTTTGATTGGAGACGATCGATTTTATTCTTGCAAACGTTCCCCATACAAAGTCTTATTCTTTAACAATGCTCATTATGTAACGAGGAGAGAAAAATAAGAGACAAGCCTATCTCAATAGTTAAAGGCTCTGTTAAGCCCATTTTTTTTACGTGTATATTTTGAATAGTAATTATAAGATGTGAGTCATTACTTTAAGCCGTTTTTTTAGGGGGGGTGGGGTGACCTGATCTCTTTACCGTTCTATTGCTGTTATGCTTTATTTTAGTGTTTCGAATACACAGGTGGTCGAGGTGTCGCCGAAAAAAAATATATACAACTACTGTATTTGTTCAATCTTAGGAAATAAGTTTAAGCAAAGTGTGACCTTATTAGCTCGTGTGTTAACTTAGCGGAATAAAACTCCAAGAGAACCTTGAGTGAAATCTCCACTAAATATATCTAGAGGAAATAAACCCTGTGACATGAATTAAAATCTACAATGGCTTTAACCTCTGAATGCTTAGTAATATTGGTGCGATGCGGAATTGCATTTATTTACTTACTAAATTTAGTGGTCGGTGTTAAGTTAGATGTTAGGTCCAATTTAAGGGTAACAGTGAACTGAAAAAACACACCCGTCCGACATTATATTATATTGTATCTTCAAAACCTTCTTCATAAAGAAACAAACAGCTCTGCTACCGAGAGCAACAACATGTCTATATTTCGTGCTTCGGTTCTGACCTACGTTAGTAACAGATAAGAAGGCGGAAAATTTTGTGTCAATTAACTCACTCTTTAAATAAAAGCTTTTTGGCCGCGCATTCCCGTGGTGCTGTTCATTATGTTTTTCAATGCAGTTGTAATTTTAAGTATTTGCAGAGTAAAATACTAAAGTGTGCCATTCAAAGCTTTTAAACAAGAGTTTCCTGTGTTCACTCAGCCGCTTATTTGTAATGTTGTGCAAGACCTACATTTTGTTTGTAGAGCTAAACAAACTGATCAAAGATTTATATTAAGGCTCGAAGCACAAAAAACGAAAACTGTTACGCTTAAGTTGTGAAATTACGATAAAACGAGCAAACACTTGTTAGCTTGGCCAAGTGATAATTTTTTATTGAACAGGAATACGCGAAATATATATGGTACTTGGTCCTTTTTGGGGGGTCCCATCTTATTCCGCGTTCAGCATGATAAATGGAGTTTTCCAGTGTTTATTTTACCCTCAACACCAAAATAACTAAAAACGTTTCGTGATGACCGTTGTATTTCAATGTTACCATATTTGTTCGTTTTGGATCTGTAGTTCTGTGTTGTAATTTCTAGGCATTGAAAATAAGGTCAATAAGCATAGTCAGAAAATTTCCAATGAAATAAATTTTAAATTATCCTAAGATATCGAGGTATTGCTTACTTTGTATCATTAGTAGCAGTTTGAGCTACTTTGATGATTGTAAACGAAAAGACAGTACAACGATAGAAAAGGAAGTTTAGACCAGATTTGTTTCCCCGTAAGAAAACAAAACTTCAAGGTAAGACAATTTTAAATACATTTGTACTTACCAAAGACCAAATGAAGAAGCAATGCGAAAAATACGACTCGGAGATATAGATTTCGGTTAAGCTCCATCTTCGTGAACAAAGTCTGTCCACAGTGGTAGAGTCTGATACTGACAAGGATTAATTGGCAGACCATTTACAGAAACATTAAATGCTATTTTTATAATGATTGAATGACAACACCAAACGGACAATGGAAAGTTATTAAATATTTTTGTTTGTTGTTCTATTATAAACGAAAAATAAAGAGGTTATCAGAAAAGAAATAAAATTTTTGAAGAAAAAATCGCAAAAAATATTCCTCAAAAAGGATCACTTACGAATGACTGAATAAAATAAAGTCTATGTTATATAATATAGCGTTTATGAAAATTCTGACCCTATGAATGGAACCAAATATCGTCTATAAATAACTACTGTGCGAGGCAAACGGAAAAACGACCAAACAGATGAAAAATGGATGATTATTGGAAACACAATTGCAAATCAAGCAAATTAGATTGTGAGGGATTCATTTTAGCGTGTCTGCACTCTTCATTTCCAATCACACAAGGAAGAATAAGAATACTCCTTTGAATGGACCAAGTTAAGCATAAATTTAGATGAACTGCTTTTGTGTCGTAATCTGCGATATTAAAGAAATGATAAACATTCAATTGTGTTTAATGTGCGTGCCCAGTGCCCCCGCCAAGTACAGGTGCGCTATGCACTCCATTTTTTGTTTATATAGCGTTTTTGGTTATGCGGCAGTTTGATTTGTTTCGTGAGCGAGTTATTAGAAACCACTTAAGCAGAAATTAAAAGCGGAACATGTAGTTGGTTTTCTAAGACAATGTACTGCTGGACGCTCAGGCTAGACATTTATTATATAAATAACCCTTTCACTTCCAGGGTCAGATATGAAGAAATTTAAGGTGGTTCTAACTTTTGAGTCTGTGGATGAAATGCTATCGTGTGACCGTTCAAGTGAAACCTCTTCAGCAGTACTTTCACACGGTACTATTTATATTTAGTATCTTAAAAAATGAATTTTGGGATTTGTCTTGAGTCTTATTTTTAGACACTTGGGAGTTAAAGGGTTAAGGTCGTTCGGTTTTCATACCAAATGTCGATATCCTCCCAAAAAAGAAGTAAGGGACCTAGATTTTTTGGATCTTGGGTTTAAAATTGGCTTCAGCAAAACGGTAAAATAAATAAAGATGTATATAGAACAAATTTTTGTGGAATGCGGAGACGTTTTAGGAAAATGCTAGAAGGACGTTAATTGTAAATGCGTTGCGTGTGAAAGGCAAGAACTTGCATGTGTTTTGTCAGAAAAGGATCGCAAAGTGTGACAACAAAACTGACTCCACTGTTCATTTTGCACTGTTGTACGTTTGAATTGTCCATATTTTCCTGTTGAACTTAACCTACAATTTTCAGCACAGAAACTAATGTTGTAATGTGCTGTTAAAGTAGGTGACATGTTTTTCTTTTGTTTAACTTTAATCCCTTGAATGCAGAACAAATATTCGTGGAATGCAAGGAAAATGCTGGAATGCAGGAAAATGCATGTTAGATAGATGTTGTAAAGGTTGGAAATGTGTTTTGCTAGTATATAGCTTCAAACGCTTTTATTTCATGGGAAAGGCGAAAAGTTAGTAGAAGAAGAAGTTTAGTGTAAGAAAGCAGACTCTTAAAGTTATAGGTAGTTATAGAGTTGTAGTTATACCTACAATGTTTCGAGCAAAGAAACCTATCTGCGAGGGTGTCGTAAAAATATGTTTCTGCTTTCTCTTGATAACATTGTCTTTCCCAGATATATGTCTCAGATGCATTTGTCTACTTTTAAGCCCGTTCCGTCCACTTAACTTGAAGTAATATCCATCAATATTAGTTAGAATGCCGTTTAACATTCCTCTTTATTTCAGCTAGCCAATTAAACCTCGAGCTTATCGTGGCGACACGAAAAATGCTCCTACTCGGTCTGAACAGAAATGGCCCTGATCTGGCACGTACGGCAGAAATCTTTTCAGTAGGCTCTAAATTTTACAACTACTAGTTATTGACTTCCGCTTTGGATAGATTCTGCCTGTTCACACTGTCCCTCGTGGCGGCACAAAATCTGTCCGATACATGACGATTCTCTCGCAAAATCCGTCAGTGACCCGGCATCGCTCCGGAGAAAAATGCTGCCGAAAGCAACATTCTATGTTTGAACAAAAGGCTTATCGGATATGGTTTTCAAGCGGGCACGTGTCAGACCTATCCAGTCTAGTGTAGACATTATCACCAAAGATTCTCACTACAATTACGTATTCCTTGGATAGTCAAACAATGTCGTCATGTTTCTTTTTTTTTTTTTTTTTTTGTTTTCATTTGTTAATAATTAAAAAGGAGTGAAATGGATGTCCATTTTTTTTACTTAGATAGAACCTAAAACCGAGCTAACTTGAACTCGTTTTACCAAATTCGGCTGCCTTGAGATAAGAACGATGGCCAACTCTTAAATTATAAAAAAATGTAAAATTATAAAAAACGTTTAACAACGAAAAGGAAATTACCAAGAAGAACTTAACAGAGAAAGTCCCCAAAATATAAACAAGATGATATCGTACATAATATTGACTAATCGACTTGCAACAATAATAAAAAAAATTGCAGACCTAAATGTGCTCAGAAGATGAAATGTCATCCTTTGACTGGCCCTACCACTTCGCTAGATCTGAACGAAAACGATCAGGGAGTCAAGATGAGTAGCTAGAATAGCATAAATTGATCACTTGAGAAAAGCGGTCGAAGCGCTAGCTGTAGGCAGCCTTTAAGCTGTAGCATTTTAGAAAACACCCCTTAGTGACATATTGTCCTACATATTAACCATGCGCCTTACCCAAAACTGATGGTTCCGTTTTGCTCTGTAGGATCTTCTCACCCTGTTCAGCTGTATATTTGATGGCATTTGGCAATATAACCCCATGGGAATTGCCCCTTTAACATATCAACACGATCAAATACCCGTTACCAAAAGCGTTAAAATAGAACAACGTTGCAACAGAAGACTCAAACATTCACTTAAAATATATATATCACATGACCTACAAAATTGGTAAAAAACAATAAAACAACAGTTACCTAAATGTATTAATCTAAGTAAAAATGCATTGTTTTTTTAATTTCAAGAAATGACCTTTAAAAAATATTTAAAAAAGATATTACGTGGAAGCCGTCTTTTTGAAAAGACGAGTTTAAACACCTAATTTCAACTTGAGTAAAAGTATCCTAGCTTATTGTCCGGGTCTGCTGTACCCCCATAAGCTGTTTTTTCTTTTTTTTTTTTTTAGCGAAAACGGTATCGATTCCATTTGTGCTACTGGATGTTCAAAAACGAAATTGCAAATTGTTTTTCTGTCGTTGAAGGGCACAAGCTATGTTTTAAAGGTTTATTTTAAGTAATGGAACTAGCAAAAATAATATATTCCATGTATTCTTTTCTGCTAATGATAAGCGTTATACGTTTGTGACGTTAGATCCTTTGGCTTTGTTTCTAACGGACAACGTCATAATAAGCTAATTCAAAGAGAGACGGTAGAAAAGGGAGGACTGTTCAAAAAGACCATGCAGGAACGTGTCTCCGGTGAAGTATGGTGTGGTCTTTCCACTTCTTGCGGATGGAGAGGGTGGTGTAAACTGGGGTGGGGATTGATGTTAATTGGGACAAGTAAACTACAAGTAGTGAGGGGTTGTGGATCCCATCTGCACAGCCCACCTAGCTGACCTAGGCCTGTGAATCTGCTATTTCGTAAACATCTTCTCCTGGTGCCGGTTCTTGAATTTTATCTCTATTGACGCTTCGATTGTAATAAGCGGGACCTGGTTTTTCGATCTTTTTCCGGTGAATGCTACGATTGTAATACCCAGGAGCTGGGTCTTTGGCTTGTAGGGAATCTTTTCCCGGTTTTCTTATCTTCTTTCTGTTGCTGCTGCGATTGTAATAACGGGCGATAACGTCTTCGTCTTCCAAGGTATCTGCTTTTGATTTTCCTATCTTTTTTCTGCCGATGCTGCGATTGTAATACCCGGCTGTTGGGTCTTCGCCTGGGAAGGTATCTTCTTCTGATTCAACGTCTTTTTCATTGAAGCTTCGACCGCAATACCCGGAATCCTGGTCGTCTTCTTGCAAGGAATCTTCACGTGATGTTTGCATCTTTTTCCCGCTGAGGCGTCGACCGCAAGACTCAAGATCCGGGTCTCCTACTTTCAAAGACTGGTAAGCATGTAATTGCTCTTCCTGAGAGCCGCGGTGGAGCTTCATATATGAAGGCGGCTCTGATACCTGCTGATCCACTGGCACTTCATAGGAACTTTCACCTCGTTTTTCTTCCTTTTCTCCGTCTAAGTTCACATAGTCAAACACGGGATCAGTGTTTTTGTCTGGTATTGTCACGTCCACAAGAGATGTACGCGATTGCTCTTCCGGAGGCCTGGGGTGGAGCTCAATATTTGCATCAGGCTCTGACACGTATTCATCACGTGGTTTGTCACTTCCACCCTCTTCACCAGGGGCACTGATTTTTCGTTTCATTTTTTTATCGGACAATGGTCGTCTTTTTCGTCTCACCAACAGGCAAATTACAAAAATAAACAGGACAACAGCACCGGATAAACCAAAGGCAGCATAACGGTAGATGTTGAAGATGACGTGTTGAGCTGCGAAAAACCAAACAAAGAAGAGAGAATTTAATGCCCATGAATATGAATTTTAAGATGAATCAGCTTAAAAATGATTCCACGACTGCTTTAAAAAGCTAGTGGACAGTTTTTAAGAATCACTTCGCAGTTGGAAACCGCAAGACCTATTGGCAGCGTCAATTGAATGGAAACATCGAAAAATAGTCCTCTAAATAAGTACACTGAAAACATCGGAATTATCACATCACCAAGCACTACCGATAATGGTCTAATAATGGCCCAATACTGAAAGATAGCAGCGACTCTAATTTCTGCCAGGCGTTGTTTCGAGGAAAAACCACCAGAAGCTAATTATGCTTTCTTCATGTTGAAGAGTAGCGGTTAGTACTTAAATGCTTCCTATGAATTTGTTAAAAGCAATAACTAATTGTAAAATGTGTTAGTTTATTGTTATCCTAGTTAGACATTAATCGATTTCAACAAAAGAAGAAGAAAAGAAGAAGAAGAAGAAGAAGAAGAAGAAGAAGAAGAAAAAGAAGAAGAAGAAGAAGAAGAAGGAGAAGAAGAAGAAGAAGAAGAAGAAGTAGAAGAAGAAGAAGTAGAAGAAGAAGAAGAAGAAGAAGAAGAAGAAGAAGAAGAAGAAGAAGAAGAAGAAGAAGAAGAAGAAGAAGAAAAAGAAGAAGAAGAAACCAGGACAAAGTTAAGACGGCTGTAAATATGTTT
>Ga0126336_10001737_pt1 | contig 11771 bp, 3 predicted proteins | sample SidCmetagenome_FD_92530 | JGI IMG/M metagenome (GOLD analysis project Ga0126336, IMG submission 92530) | Coral microbial communities from El Islote,Puerto Morelos, Mexico - Siderastrea C C metagenome | ecosystem: Host-associated > Invertebrates > Cnidaria > Coral | place: El Islote,Puerto... | reverse complement strand
AATTAGCCACTTGCCATAATACGTCCGTATAGTGGAAATTTCTTGATTTCTGGTCCGTGATAGACAGAGTCATCAATGACTAGTTTCTCGATGTTGAAGAAGGCTCTCTTCTTTTCTTGTCTTGCTTTTTTGAGTAGCGATATAAAGTTTTTCTAATCTCTTCCACCTCAAGCTCGTTGGGGAAGTCGTCTGCAACACCATATTTTTTACCTTTGGTATGTTTTTAATATGTGATTTAACAAATTCCTTGTCCTTGAAGAAGGATACGTTCGCTATAATGGGCCTTGGTTGTGTTTTCTTTTTGGTGTTCTTTTCACCACTAGGATGTGTTGGAATTCTGTGTACTCTTTCAAAATTAATCTCTTCAAGATCATCGCTTGTCATTTGCATTTCTTTCTCCAAGAATTCTCTCAGCTTTTTCTCTGTGTCACTTGGTGTTTCATCGTCAGCATCCTTGACTCCAAAGAATTTAATATTGCTGCGACGATTGTAGCATTCTTGCTTAATAATTCGGCACTCTAGTTGGAGATTATTGATCCACTTTACCAATCTTTCCTTTTGCGACAGCTAGCTCTTCGGTTGTCGATTTGATCTGTGATTTCAAAACGGACACCTCTGTTTGGGTAAACTCGAGACTCTGGTGCATGTTCTGCTTGTCTTCTTCCAGTTGTTTTACTCTAGCACATAGCTGTTCGACTTCAGGGATCAGCGACAAAACTTTGTGGAGCTTCTCTTGAATGATATCGAGTTTATTGTTGCAGATTTTGCAGCCATTGTGTCCATGTTCTTCGTTCGCAAGTTCGTCATCAGTTTGCCAACCTTGTTGTCTTATCCGTTTTCTTGGTCGATTTTCCTGGCTTTTATCCTCATTTTCCACGTGAATCTGTAGCACTCGCCCCTTTTCTTCGTTTTCTTTTGACGTTGTATCTTTACAGTTAGTTGCCTTGTAAGAAAAACACAATTTACTCCAGGAAAGGCGGTGCTCTAAAAATCACGTCCGCCATCTCTAAACTAACACTAGAACTTAACACTAAGATAGCTGGAGAATTTACACAGGTGTTCGATACTCTTATGCCTTATTTCATGCGAGCGGGGGGTAAGGCTCTTCCCTTCCACAAGAGCCCCGTTCCCCCTCCCCCTCTTCCGCTTACTGCGGGGGGATTGTGTCCCCTGTATCTGCATGCTCCACAGTCCGTGGCAGGGAAGTGCAACCCTTGGCTGCACTTTACCCCATAGTAAGGCTTAACCCTTGGAGACAGGTCCGCAAATATATCTATTCCAGGGTGTGGACCCCTGGTCCCACCTGGTCTGCACTCCACCAAGGAAGGCCCCCCGCCTGGTTCCCCTTAGTCCCCAGTGACTAGGAGATATGGGCCTCACCCTACTGGAGACTGATCAGGACCTCTGTCCAGGGTGGCTACCCCCGGTACCAGCCGATCTTGTCTCCCCCCAGGAGAGCTTCTCTCCTGGTCCCCCAACCCCTAGAGTAGTGCGCTTCCCTGCCACCCAAAATTTTGCCCATTACTCTCTTGTTGTGTCTTTTATTTATATTATTGCTGCCAAGCCAACTCTCTATCAAAAAAGGGTTCATTAACGAAGGGTTAAGAACAGTAGAGAAGTGCTTAGAGAAACAGGAGCCAGAGACAAGTGCTTTTCGCAATTCTCAAGTGTTCTTATAGCTCAGCAATGCACGAGAAACAATTTTTATTGATGTCTTTTATGAGCTCGAAGACTTTTTCTAAAGGTTACGTCAATTTAACCCCAAAATATTGTTTTTATGTTAATTACGGATTGTGCTTGAAAAGTTGTTGGAGATAAGCTCTCTTAACGCCTTGTAACAATAACAGCGACAGTTTACAGCGGACGACAAGATTGCCGACTCATTCACTCGAAAAACAACGCACGTGCATGTTCATCACCCCGAAGTCCTGGGGCGAAGCTAATCTAATCTCCATAGCAACGTTACAATTGTATCACCACGTCACTATAAGGTCCTTATATTCAAGAATAATTTTATCACTGAAACACTGCTTTCGCTTCTCCCAATCTTTGCACGGAGACAGGCAGTGTTGTTTCCTGCCGCACGCTATGCGGGCCTAAAATTTGGTTAATCGTTAACATAGAGAACCTGCACTGTAGAACATTTGACAACTCACGTGCAACATGGCGGCGAGCTCACTATGTGTTTTACAATGAACGTTGTGGTTTCTAGCCAGGTAAAGTTCAGGTAAGAGTTACTTCCTAAACATTAAGAATTTGAATGGACATTGATTCCGCATTTACGGCTGTACACAGACTTTGAATGTATAATTCGCTGAAAAACAGAGTAGGTGAAATTTATCTTGTCTGAAACATCGCACGATATTGGGAACAAATGCCCTCAAATTCAAAATTCTAGTTCCTCTACTTGAAAACATTCTAGAAAACCAAACAAACTCGTATTCTGGCGAAGGAAAGTCACATTTTAAGAGCTGCCGTCTGTTGATTTCGGAAGTCAAATGGTCGCTCATATTACTCAAGTGGCCTGCTTTCAAAACGCTCTCAAATTTTGGGCCGATGTTTAGTTGAAATGGTTGTTCTTCCCCGGAGTATAGTCTCGTTGTGTAAAGCTTATCTCGGTTTCTGTAGCCTAAATTGGGTTGTCGGTAACGACCGTTGTTGGGTATTAATTTTAAATTTCGTCAAAAGTTCAACTTTGGTTTTCATGAACATATGACACTGCTAATAAACAGAGGTAATAAGATCTTTCAACTCCCCTGGTTAATCTTTTCGAGAACGCTTTCGATATCTAAACAGCAGCTTCCGGAGAAGTCCCCATTTTGGCGTTAATTTTGACTGCCGCCTAGGGCAAAATACGAAAATATTCACCAGAATATAAATAAAAAACTAAACGACCCGAAACTTATATTTTTAGAACTAGTTTACCGAGGCCTTTATTCTGGCAGATTTTGGGAAAATCGGTTTTTTTCTATCTTGCATACCCTTACTCGGTTCTTACAGCAAACCGCTCTAAAGTTTCATTTTTTTTTATTTCTGTCGTTTTATAATGCGCTGTGATTAGTTGATCGATGATGGCTGCTGAAGAGCAAAGAATTGCGAAATGGGTCGGAGTTGTCTAGTACGGCGATAACACTTACGCAGGCAAGAGATTCTTCTTCCATCTAAGTTTTGGTAAAGTGCCTAAGGTCACAGCTTCTACTTTCTTGTTTTAGGAATAAACTTGGTTTTGAGATGTTTTGAAGGGAAAGAGTGCAATCGCTTTATAATTTATGCAGGTAAACAATTCTTGCTTGCAAATGAGCGAACGATCAGTATTAAAATGGTTCCTGATAAGATCGAATCTGTCAAGTAAAAGCCTTAGCTTATTCAAAATTTATTATGATTATGGTTTAGTAGAAGGATTTTCAATTCTTAAGTCTGAGGTGTGTTTTCTTTAGTGTTTCCTTCAAGGTACAATCAGTTTTGTATATGCTGATAACTTGACCATGACGATAGCGGGAGCCCGGTTGGCTACCTTTTTACTGACGAATTGATCATCGGAAAATTTTTGCGCCATGGTTTACTGTCGTAGCGAACTATTCTGGAACTTATAAACGCAAGACCATTTGCGAAAATTGAGAAAACATTCCGGAACAACTGTTACGGTTAGCTAGTAACAAGGATGCCGTGCTCATTACCAAACAAACAGGAGGGTTAGTTTCTAAAGAAACTTTAGTGCTGCGTCGGTGTTACCATATTCCTAACAGTAGCGTAGCTCCACCACTCTCCATATAAAGCAAGTCGCCCTGACGAAGGGCTAACGCTCGAAGCATCAGCTTTCAATCTCTTTACGGTTCTACTTTATCAACTCGGTTGATTAATCCAAAGTTTTGTGCTTGTTACCGAGTCTGCTTTGATAGTATGCATTGCAGTATAAATAGACGCTTGAGGCTCAGATCAGTTTGATCCGACGAAGAGCATGAGTGGTTTATCGTGCAGAAACTAGCAACTAGGCAATTTAAAAGCCCTCTTGTACCGCTTTTTATTCTGTGGTCTTATAATTCCCTTGTGATTAGTTGATCGTTCATGGCTGTTAAATAGTCAAAAAATCCCTCAGTCGTTAGTCTCCTTGAATCGAACGCCCGCCAAAAGATCCCTTACTAATAGCCGCTTCTTGAACGCCAGGGCAATAGCACAAACGCGGGCTAGAGGTGTTTCTTTGAAAGTTTAAATAAATTCCTCAAGTACTCAGCCAGCTTTAGTTTCTACGTTCGCGCTTTTTGGAGGGCAACTTAAGTGGTTTTGAGATGTTCTGAAGAGATAGAGCGCGATCTCTTTACAATTTATCATTTAAACCCATTTTGAAAATGAACGATCAATCAGTATTAAAAGTAATCCCTCTGAGAGCGGGTCTGTCAAGTATATTATTTTGCTTCTTTGAGTGGATCAGTAGTAAGAAGGGTTTTCAATTTTTTATGTCTAAGGTCTGTGTTTCCTTTGAGGTACAATAGGTTTGCTTGACCATGATGACAGCAGCGAATTGGTCGTCAGAAAGCTTGCGGCATGGTGTTTTTTCTTTGCGTACTATTCTCAAGCTTATAAACTCAGGGGCTGGTCTTGAATAAGTATCTGTACAGCTCTAAAGGCCAACTCGTAGAAAGACTGCTGTGTTTGCTTATGAAGCATTTCTATCTATAAATAGACGCGAAAGTACTTGGATCAGTTTGAACCAACCAAGTGCGGACAAATTTTCGCATGAATGATTTATTGTGCAGAAACTAGCAATAAGGCAGTTTAAAAGCTCCCTTGCAGCGCTTTTCATGCGGAGAAAGTTGTTTCTTAAACTAACAGAGTTTAATTTTTTTGAAAGATTTTTTTCTGTCGTCTTATAATTCCCTTGTGATTAGTTGATCGCGCCTCCTTGAACGTCAGGGCAATAGCACTTAACTGGGCTAGAGGTGTTTCTTTGAAAGTTTTCGTTAGGTACTCAGCCTCTACGTTGGCGTTTTACAAGAGCAACTTGATTTTGAGATGCTTTGAAGGGATAGCGTGCGATGGCTTTATAATTTATGCAGGAAGCAGTAATGCAAATGAACGATCGATCGGTATTAAAGGTACTTTCTCTGAGAACGAGTTTGTCAAGTATAATTTTTGGCCTCTTAAATATTTATTAAAGAACGTCTGCGTTGGAGGCTACGTTTCATGCCATTTGACATTTCTTTTGTTCTCAGTTGTGAACAACACTCAGTTGGATTCTTTATACCCCGAGAAGTTCCTGTGATACTTGCAACTTAGAAAGAAGGAAATTTATAGACGTGGGAGGTACTTAAATATCGCCTTCAGCCTTTACATTACCCCTTTGTTGAGATGTCAAACGAAAATTTTGAACTACTGCTTTTACGTGTATCCATCTTTTCTGAGCTAATTTCTTCCGTCAGAAATGTTCTTCGTGTTTTTTATATTGTTCCCATTGTTTTATATCCCCTGGATTCTCGAGGAACGGTAATAATATTTTACAAAATGTACGATTTCGACATGGGGTAATAGTCGAAGGTTATATATGGAAATTGACCTATAGCTAGTACGCAGGCGCAGTTCAAGCAAGAGCTCATCTCAGCTTAACTTAGCGTTTGACGAGAAATTGACGGCTTATTGAAAGTTTTTGGTCATCTGGCAGTAATAATAAAATACTGTATAGTCAAAAAAATCCGTTAGCCACCTTGATCGTAGAGATACCCTCCACGGCCAGGGCAATAACACTAACGCGGACTTGGGGTGTTTCTTTGAGAGTTTCAATAAAGTCCTCAAGTACTCGGCTTCCACGTCGTTTAGAAGTTCAGTGATTTGAGATCTTTTGAAGGGATAGAGCCGCGGCAATCGCTTTATAATTCATGCTGGGTTAAAACTGCAAATGAGCGAATGATCAGTATTTAAAGGATTACTACCGAGAGCGAATCTGTGCGGTATAAGCCTTGTCTTCCTAAAAATTTACCATAATTGTGGTTTGGTAGAAGTATTCTAACTGGCTTCAAGTCTCTGATGTTCTTCTGTTAAAGTACAATTGATAAGTCATGTACTTGTGATTAAATGATTGATGATGGCTGTCGAATAGTCAAGAATTTCGAAACAAGTCGGAGATCTCCAGCAGGGTGATAACACTTACGCAGGCAAGAGATTCTTGTTTCGTTTAAGTTTTGGTAAAGTCCTCAAGTTCACAACTTCTACTTTCGTGTTTTAGGAATAAACTTGGTTTTGAGATGTTTTGAAAGGATAGAGTGCGATCGCTTTATAATTTATGCAGGCAACAATTCTTGCTCGCAAACGAACGAACATTCAGTATTAAAACGATGAGATCGACGAGATCGAATCTGTCAAGTATAAGCCTTGGCTTAGTCAAAATTTAGTATGATGGTGGTTTGGTAGAAGGAGTTTCAGTTGTTAAGTCTGAGGTGTGTTTTCTTTAATGTTTCCTTTCAGGTACAACGAATTTCGTATATGTTGATGACTTGACCATGACGACAACGGGTGCCCGGTTGTCTGTAAACCTTTTACTGACGAATTGATCATCGGGAAATTTTTGCACCATGGTTTACTGTCGTGGCGAACTATTCTGGACTGAAACTTATAAACGCAAACGTAAGACCAGTTGCAAAAATTGCGAAAGCGTTCCCGAACAACTATTACGGCCAGCTAGTAGCAAGACTGCCGTGCTCGTTAGCAAGTCTGCTTTAATAGTATGCCTTTCAGTATAAATAGACGTTTCATAGGAACCCTAGGTTAAGTACTCGGAACAGTTTGATCAGAAGAAGTGCATGAATGGTTTATTGTGCAGAAACTAGCAATAAGGGAATTTTAAAAGCCCTCCTTGTAGCGCTTTTCATGCGGAAAAAGTTGTTTCTCTAACTAACAGAGTTTGTTTTTCAATTTTTTTTTCTGTTGTTTTACAATTCCCTTGTGATTTGTTGATAGTTTATAGCTGTTTAATAGTCAGAAAATCCCTCAGTCGTTAGCCTCCTTGAACGCCAGTCGTAAAAACCCGTTAGCCGCTTCTTGAACACCAGGAAGATAGCACTGACGCAGGCTAGAGCTGTTTCTTTGAAAGTTTCAGTAAAGTCCTCAAGTACTCAGCCAGCTTCAGTTTCTACGTTCGCGGTTTTGGAAGACAACTTCAGTGGTTTTGAGATGTTTCGAAGAGATAGAGTGCGATCGCTTTACATGCAATTTAATTTTATTATTATTTTTTTTTTCTTAGCGTTCTATTCTCAAGCTTATAATCTCAGAGACCAGTCTTGAAGAAGTGCCCCACGCAGTTGCTTATAAATAGGTCCGTTTCTCTGGACAACTCTAAAAGCAGCTCTGGATAGCTAGTAGCATTAGTAGCGATCTTTCTATTAAACATCATTTCATGCCGTTTGATACTTAAATATCGCCTTCAGCGTTTACATCACTCCTTTGTGGAGGCGTGTATCCATCTTTTCTGAGCTAATTTCTTTCGTCAGAAATGTAACTCGGGATTTTTATATTGTTCTCATTGTTTTATTTTCCCTGGATTATCGAAAAGCGGTAACGATATTTTACAAAATGTTACTTTTCGACATGGGGTAATTAGTTGAAGGTGTATATGGTAGTTGATCTGGTACGTAGGCGCAGTTGATCAAGCGGTGTCTACTGCGCAATGGCTTATCACAGCTTAACTTAGCGTTTGAAGAGAAATTGACAGCTAATTGACAGTTTTCGATAAACCGTCATAAAGACTAAAATGCTCACTTTTGTCATCATTCAGTCTATGCGGAGCTGTACTATTCAGTTGTATAAGCGATACCCGTTAGGACGAACGTTCTTCTTCATTGCCATCTTTCCTCGACAAGACTGGTAAGTTGAAACTAGTCAGTAAAACAAGGAGATTCACATGATACCTGATTTCAATTCGGCAAGTTCCAAGTAAACTAAAATTATCGATCTTCGCAATTCCTTTTAATGCTCTAAAGCTCCTTGTCTCACACTCGTTTGAGGAATTTCGTTCGTTCAATTTATCTGAACATTTTTTGGAATCCTCATTAGATACGTTTTTCTTTTCCAAACAACGCGACTCAGTCTAGACAGAAATCAGTCGACAGAGTGTTGGGTTTAAATTTGCCAATTCTAGGTTTCTGCGAAACTAGTTTGACATTCATAGTTTTTGGCTTTTGCTCTCGAATATTTCCTCAGCGTTTTAGTACTAACAATGCAATGAGAATAAGCAAATAATTCTGTTGGTTTTGCTGAAATTAATCAATGGCTATAAAATTCTTAATCTTGTGAACAAAAAGGAAAAACAGGCTCTAAATGTGTAGGAAATTTTCGAATGCCGATGACTTTATTGAAGTTAAATTAATCAGACTAACACGACGCAATAATTCATATTTTCATTATTTTGTTCCATAGCAAAAAAAATACTTAACAGTTACTAAATCAGATTCTCCGAGTATACAGAGTGAACAGCGGGGGCAATATTAGTGGAAAGTATTACTGGTATATATACTTAAAAGGAGACTTAAAATATTCGCAAACCTTCCATTTGTTATACGTTCGCTCGCTCGTTCATTCACTTATAAATCATTCATACAATTGAACCTAGATATAACGGAGTGCCAAGGGACTTTTTTCTTTCTTTCTCTATCTCTCTCTCTCTCTCTCTCTCTTTCTTTCTTTCTTTCTTTCTTTCTTTCTTTCTTTCTTTCTTTCTTTCTTTCCACCCTTGAAGGACCTCTTAACTTAAATTAATAACACTTTTTTTGCTGCTTGTTTTGGTTTTTGAACAGTGAGGTCGACTTATGTAATTTTCGTGTCTGGCCTGGCGTTAATTTACGCCTTTGCCGCTCTCACTGTTGTGGGCTCTAAAAAAACGTTTTTAATGTATTCCCAAAACGAAAGCCGTTTTCATTTACTTGTGACCCGAGATGATTTACTGGGAAAAGTTGAGGGAAAACTTTTTATTCTGACCCAAAACGCAGTGGACCGCTCTAACAGACATTGCCACTAGCCCTTTTTTGGTGGCAAAAAATTTAACTACCTGTAACATTCATGGCAAACATCTTTTTAAGTGCAATTTCAATATGATCAAAGCTTATTTCCCTACAGAAGAAATTTTTTTGTTTGTTTTGTTTTTAATCTGTCAATTAAACTTGTTTGTTTGAAAAAAGAAAGATAGATAGAGAGAGAGAGAAAGACTATTTTCAAAACTATCAGACGCAAAAAAGAGGACCGAATTGTTCACTTGTGACCAAAAGATACTTTTAAGCAAAAATGGAAAGGCCCTGCAGTATATAAACTCGGATAATCTTACAACAGCTTTGAAAAATTACGTCTTGATTGGCTAACGTATAAGAGATTATCAACACATCGGCTCTGTGGGTAGTTCTATCACAACAATAGATGTAGCTTAGGAGATAATTTGAAGCTCCCTTACCAAGACGACTGCAGCGTTGATATCGCATAAGGAATAACAGTGATGCATGTAAATCTGCCTTATTTTTCAACGAGGTCTATTTGGTTCACTCCTTTGACAGTGGAGAAAAAAACTAACATTTTATATTTGCTTTAGCAACCGCCATGAATTTTACGTGGCGGCGGATTTTTGCCAGCCACGCTACATTAGTTAAATGTCCAAGGATTGCCAACCAATAACTGACTTGTTTGTGTTGCTTGTAACACTATATATCATAAGTCAAAATAAGCAGTTGTCTTCATAAGCTATTAATGTTAGAGTCAGTCGAAATTATAACAGACTTCGTTTTACTTAACAGCGACATTCTGAGCACTAACTACTCGCCCAATTTTTTATTTCGACAGAACCAAAGATGGTTGGAAAGGAAACAGCATTCATCCTCCTAATTATACTATCCCCATTGGTACTAGGATCAAAGACGCCCGTAAAGCCGAAAGGTAATTAAATTGCAATTTAGTCGCAACTAATGGAGACGTTCATTGTTTAATATATTATACCTATTTCTTGTCGTCAATAAAACACGGCAGTTAATTGAGAAGTTTCTAAAAGTGCACAAGTCGAGGGATATTTTTCTTATGATTTTATTTTTGTGACATTTGGTTGAGTAGCCTATCCATATGGCAGATACTACTTCTGTTTCTCTCTACAACAGGGCTTCATCTGTCGATTGAAGGTATACGTACCTCTAAAGATTGGGTATGGCAACTGATGTTTTACTGAAGATTGCTGGGGTCCGTCAATTATGAGGGGGATCAACTTCTGGTGTCATTTAAGTAACGTGGCACGCCTTACTTCTCTGGTCCTACCGTCTTCAAATATCTGCTCTTGTTCAATCTGTGCGGCCCTATCCATTTTGCGTAGGCACTTGAGCTTTCTAGAGGACGTCTGATATTATCTTTGCCCAGAAAACCGCTTCTCGGGCTCTCAGCTCTATCTTCTCCATCGCAAAGTGGCCTTCCTAAAAGCTTGAAGGGAATTGTTGTGCAATATTTCAGCAACCATGATTCTGAAACCAGGCCATTTTCTGCACTGTAGGCCAGTCAGATGCCACGGGTGGCTGTCCCACCTTATTAATTTTAATGTATCAGGCCATTCGTTTATTACAGCTTGCATCTGCACTTGCCTTGCTGCGATTGTAGATTTGCCACAAATCTCGTAAGTGAAGATGTGGAGTGGAATGAATTCGACTGCTAAGCTAGTGTGAATGCAAAATGCATGGCCATGCACTTATTTGTAAACCTATGTCAACACCGGTGAACTCTGGTAATCTCTTTCTTGGTCAAGCTTTGAATGCTACTTGGCCTGCTATCTCTCAGGAATGGACAATGTCTCTGTTGCAAAGTACTTTTAGCGTGCCTGTTATATCTGGGACCTTTGGGATAAGGCAATTTTCATTCAAACTTTGATCCGATAGGCGTAAGATTGCCAGATAAAGATAGAAATACCTCTCTCGCATTGAAGGTAACATTGTTGGCTCTCGTCTTAGTTCAACCAGGATGATTACTGTTTGATTATATAGAGAGAGCTTCTACTTCACCGAGACGGAGAACTTCTCCCATTCTTGTTGCCCTGGGGACGTTTGTCAGTCTGTTATTTACAATGCATCCCCAGCCAAAGTTGACCCAGAGATTTACAGGGAGATTGGTATTTTTCCCAATGTTTCAATCAAACCAATGACACACCATTACCTTGGCTTTGCGTCTAGTGAACTGAAGTTCTTTGAGCCTACTTACTCTTGTAAGATGTCAGCTGTTATGCTGTACCATTAAACTCACTTTATGGCCTTGTTAAGGTCTTTGGGATTGAGTTATAGTCTCAAAGATCCATCTAGATTCTTTGCTGCGACAATTGCGTTCAACCACGCGGTGAACTCTTCTTTGAATACTTCGACTCTCGCACCAGTCTCTCAACTTCTAGCTTTGCCCTACAATGAGTACTCCCTGACTGTGAACAGTGGCTGTGTTCTACCATATTGCATTAGCCGTAATCTTCCTTTTGTACCCTCATAAATAGCGCTATGTATACAGGCTATAGATTTCGAAATATCTTCTGTTCCTGTCTTGATGGAAATATCTAACTTAAAATGATTCTCCGGATCTTGGGAAACCTAACGTACTCAGTTAGTAACGCATGCTGTTTTGACCCCCACCGTGGTACAAGGGGGGGGGGGGGGGGGGAGTGGGACCCCCCTTGGGTTTTTTTTTTGGAAATTTTTTTCCTTTAGAAAAAACCCTTGTTTGGGCTTTAAAAAAAAAGAAAAAAATTTTTGGTGGGACTTTTTTTTTTTTTAAACAAGAACAATTTT
>Ga0126336_10001736_pt1 | contig 11773 bp, 6 predicted proteins | sample SidCmetagenome_FD_92530 | JGI IMG/M metagenome (GOLD analysis project Ga0126336, IMG submission 92530) | Coral microbial communities from El Islote,Puerto Morelos, Mexico - Siderastrea C C metagenome | ecosystem: Host-associated > Invertebrates > Cnidaria > Coral | place: El Islote,Puerto... | reverse complement strand
CTGTCAACTCATCCCACGCGCGAAAAGCAGACACTTCCGGTTCGCGGAATATGACTCTGCCGGACCTGAGCCAAATGTCTTTGTTTTCGGTACCAGGATAGAATATGTAACCGTCGTAACCGCGTTAGCCACAAGACAAGGCACATAAAAGTCTAAGATTTTGACACTTCGAAAACGACAAATCGTAGACAGGAAAAATTTTTACGGTTAACTTTTTTTTACGACTAACGGTTAAAATTTAGCAATTTTTACGCCTAACGGCTAAATTTTTGGCCGTTTTACGGCTAACGGTTAACCCCATTGAGACCCTCTTGCAATCCAAATAGTTTATTCACACGTGAGAGGACTTCTGGTACGAGATCCGGCAGTAAGACGTACCGGCTGAGTTTTATTTTGAGTTGAGTGGTTCCCTTCATTCAAAGTTTTTACATTAAATAAAGATTTAGAAATATTAATTAGCTGTAACTGAATTTGACACGAGCGTCGCCCAAGGGCCCCTTTGATTAATTGATAGTTGGGGTCAGGAAGCAGCATTTTGTAAACACGGACTAATTTGCATAACCGGGTTGAAATTCGATATGCGAGCGGCTTTTCAGCAATTTTCATTTTCAAGGTTGTTTTCTGGCTAATAAATGATACGCAACCGTAGTTTTTACATCAGAATATATATATTTGACTATTCCAGTGTAAAAAGAAGTTAATTTGGGAAGCCTGCAATGTTTAGTTGTGTACTGCGCATTTTGGTAATTTTTTCTTCTCTTGACAAATTTTAATTTATGCCGAACACGCGAAAACACGCGGAGTCAATGGGTTAAGGAAGTAAAACAAATAAAACACTTGAGGTTTTGGACTGAGGAAACCTCAGCTGCTCAGTGGTGAATATAAAAAGGAGGCCGTTGTTCAATTGACTGCAGTCTACTCAAAGCCAAGACATTCCACGGAGCTCTTTGCCAGATACCTAGCTTGTTAAGATGGCTATCTTAGCTTCACCGATTTCTGTGTTTCTAGCTGTAGCCACACAATATTCCATTGTGGCAGTTTCTCATTCTAAACCAGCAAGCCAAGGGCTTCATTTGCAGAGTTTTTCTGAGGAAAAAGTCAAGAGCTGTTACGAACACAATCAGACCCTGGGAGTTTGCTTTGATGTGAAGAAAGGCTCAATGAAGATAGCGAAGACCACAGGAGAAGAAATTGTGCATTACCAAGAACTTGGCCCAGTTATGTTCTTCTATCAAATTTTGGATCAGGCTTTTGTCGGGTGAGTTCAAGTAATATTATGATCTTACATTCGTGCCAGTACCAAATAACAATTTGCGCGACGTGTTGTTTGTTCACTTTACAGTTATCTGTGGCAGTTGAAAGTGGACAATGTCTCTCTCCAGTTGTGGGTTAAGAAGCACATTCCAAGAGGGCGGTAAAAGCATGGAGATGGGATACTGAGAGGACCACTCATTAAGCAAACAAAGCAAAACAGCCCTTTTTATGTAAATTCGAGTTCATCCCCTTCCACGATAGTTTGGTTGATGGCGACAAAATCTCACGAAACTGAATAAAACTTCAATTCGTCCGTCGCGCTTTGCCAGACTCGCCTTAAATTTAAATGCTACGACCCTATTGTAGCTGCAAGCTAGTTGGCAATTCTCAGTCAAGTGACTTATTATTGTGATGTTCCACAGATCTGTGCCATCGATGTATTATGTCCCCGACTACGTTGCAAGAGAGCCAGAACCACTGCGAGCCTTTATAAAGTACATCAAGTCCAAGGATGGCATGGAACAACGCCAAGCCTTGAAAACTCACTTTCAAGAAGCTATGAACGAGCTACACAGTATTGCAGAGGTTCAGCTTCTGGAGCAGGTCTCGGAAGCGTTAGGTGACAACTCCACGCGTCTGGAGATTCTGAAGCCATTCCACGCCTTGAGCTTCTACCTTATGAAACAGGCAGACGTAGACATCCCATCCGCCCTCAGAGCTACGCCTGACGTTTCTGACCAGCATGACCGAGAGAAGCGCTGCACGTCGCTACGGAGCAATCGTCGGAATGATTGCCGTGGAATGTGCGGTAGGAAGTGTTCGTGCTGGAGTTGGGTTTGTGGCAACTGTTGTTTTCATCAGGGCTGCTTTGAGCACGATCTGTGTTGCGACCATGACTTCTGGAGTACATATTGCCTCACACCATTTGGCTTTTCATGCGGGAGATACAAAGGTTATCCAAGGTGCCTCAAAAGCTTTTGGCCCTGGAAGTGAGGAAGTAAGCGTGTGAAAGATAAAGTATTTGTCGCTGAATGTAAGAATACTGTATCCCCATTTGTGTTTTTTTTCTTTTTTCGGGCTTTTTTTTCAATTGAAGTTTTTGATTTCGCTACAAATAGCTGAAAAACCAGATCAGTTGCATATTTAGCGGGCTCGTAGCTTGCTTAGAGCCGCACCATTTTTGGTTGAGACATTTTTTGGTTTAAGTAAAGTCTTGGGCTATCCTCTTCCAGAGGATTAGGTTAGTAGTCAGGTTAGTAGTCGCTAAAAAGAGGAGCCTTTTAGAAGGAAAAATGGCAAAGTGTCGGTACAGCACTTGACTGTTTTAGTCATTTAAATCGCGATTGGGCCCTTTCTCAGAGAAATTCGGGATTTGTATTGGATTGATGAAGTTTTAACTGCATGGCATGTATGTTTTTGGCCTGAAAAATGCCCTCAGTGGGTCAGCAAAAAGAAAAAAAAATCCATGATTTCATCCAGAAATAGTCGCTGAGCTTTGATTTTGTTAAGACCTATTTGGTGGAATGTTATGTGACCTCAATAATAATTTTTAAGGCCAGTTGTACTTATTTACTTAATCTTAGCTTGTTCGATACTGTAACCGACTTGTAAGCAAAGGGTCACAAGTTGTTCTGTGCTGTTTGGTAGTATATCTGGGAGTAAAGTGCGGTAACGCACTTGAAGATAATTAGAACACCGTTCAACTCTGGCTATGGTCTAGTCTGATTTCTCAAGATGTCATAATAACAGCGCTCTGTTAAAAAAAAAAAAAAGGTTTGCACCATAAAGGTGAATTGGTGTATCTAATCATTTTTCTATTGTAAACCTGACATTTTTGACATTTTCCCTTTTTCCTTTTTTTGGACTATTCATCAGGTTCAGTTTGAACTAGCAGGTCACTCAAAGTTTCATATTGTGGGTCATACTCTCCGACAGTACATTTGTTAGTTGGTATATAGCTTAGCCATTCCTGTCTTTAACCCAATAAGCACAGGCTTAGAAGTTGTTCTGCATGATCTGGTATTTTATCCTGGGGGTAAAGTGCATAAAAAGTAGTAAATTTTTCCCGCATTTTGCTTCACTTTTTATTATAGAGAAAGCTAGCGATTTATTTTTCTGATTAATAGTAACAAAAAGTTAAGTATTATTACATACAAACCAGGTAAAAAATAGCACTAGAATCCTATTAATAAGATCCTAAAACTATTGTCTGATGAAAGCAGTGTAAATTTAATTTTGATTGAAAACTGGTCTGCTTCTGGTCTGCTTGGTCTGCTTCAAATTGTCCACAACGCGCAATTTATTAAAGGAATGTTTGCCAAGTGTGTATGACATAGAAAGTATGATAAGTATTATGTTTTGAGTTAATTTCTACTTCAACCGGCTTAGGAATAAAATTGTTTTTGATAAGCAACTGAGTGCACTGTGGTTACATTTTATTTTGGGATCGTCCTCAATGGTACCTTAAACTTTTTGATGATGGTCAATTTTTCATTCCTAATTTTTATGGAACTTATTTTATGGCCAGTTACATCCAGATCATGGGGAAAGCAGTGCTCATGAAAAGTAACTTGACATGCTCACTTGTCCAACAGCAAACTTTCTGTATTCTACATAACTATGGAAAGGAGAAGTGTGAGCATGCAAAGGGACAGCTAAATCCTCTTTCCTGTCAGTGAACTGTGGTGGGTCAGAGGGATCCATATATTTTTTGACCAAAATTATGCAGTCACAGACAACAATGGCAGCAAAACACACACATAGAAGCTCATTGCACAACAGAATAAAAGTTCTGGGCTCAGCTTTTTGAAAACCAATTAATGCTGAGCTGCCAATTTTAAGCGACAGATTAAAAGCAGACAAAATCAAAATTGAATTCAAAATTGATGCTAATCTTGGGTCCCCTTGTGTTTGTATGGAGTTGGCACAAACCAAGTGCCAGTCCAATTTACTGCCTATTGACCCATATTTATGTCGACTGTGCTCAGGGTTAATAAATTAATTTCCACAAGTTCCTTTGAAGATTAAACAACATTGTTCCTTAGAAGTTTGGTGATTTCAGCTGCTTAGTGCTTACCGACCAAAACTATTTCAAATGAACGTTGATTTATTCACCTGCGCAAAAATTTAATTTTTGAATTATCTTCAGTGTAGAATGCCTTTTAAACAAAATAAACGGTTTACTTGTCAGCTTTTGGGCTGGCTTCTCTTTGCATCGAATCTGAACAAATTCTACAAATCTATCTAAAAGGTGTGCGACAGTAAGAACAAAGGACTTGAAAGGACGTGTCAAGAAAACGAAGGAAATAAAGCTAGATTTTAATGAGTTTCAAAAAAGGTCAATCATTATGCACATTTTTTGTTCAAAAGTGCGAGACCACCACAGCTTAAAGTAAACAGTTCGTTAACCTTTTTGGAAAAGCTAAGCAGATGGAGCTATCCCCCTAATCTTGTAATAGTCACAGCGATTAATAGATAGAATCTCTGTTTTTTTCTTTTAAGAATACTGTTTTTTACTGTTTTTTTTAATACCGTCAGTAAGAGCCCCTTGCCCAGATTTTAGTTTTTGAGATAGATTTTCCAACTTCCACCATTTCTGTGCTTTTAGCCGCTGCCTTGCTGTTTTTAGTTGTGGCGATTTCTGATGCTAAACCGGGTCCAGCTCAAGGAAGTTCATTTGGATAACTTTTCGTGAACTTTCGAAAACGTACGTGATTGCGAAATCATTTGTCTGTTCACTTTTGTTACATTTTGGGACTCGCTGAACTTCGTTACTAAAACGAAGTCGTGCGCTCAAAATAGCCCCTGTACTACAGTATTTGTAAACATTCTGGTCACAACATTCTTAAACTCAAGGCGCTTTATGTCTGCAAAAACATAGAAGAACCTTTAACTAGACAGGGTAATAAATCACATCTTGATAACAGTAGGTCCGCTCCCTTACTAATTACCTAGCCGATGCAGTTTTAAAGAAATTTTGTAAAAAGAAAGATTAAAAAAAAAGTGAAATGCACATCATGGCTCTGAACAAATTTCAGTCTAACAATAACGTTACAGTAGAAGCCCGATGTATCGAATTACCATGGGATTAAATTGGGAAAAATAATGTCTTAGCGGGGGTTCGGGTCGCTTTGTTTTGTTTTTTTTTTTTTACGTGATTGCTTTCTGAGAGAAAATGGACCGTATTTCAACATTATGACTCTGGAATCATGAGTATTCACATCAGTCAGTGCTTCACTTCTCCGCTTCTTTTCATGAGTAACACACATATCAGCTATGTCGTAGAATGAGGGAACACTTTATTTTTCAGTGACGCTTTTCTTAGCTGCTACTGATAATTACTAATAATTTAATCCAGTAGTAATAACACTGTCAGATCGATACCCAAACCGGCTGTGCAGTAAACTCTGCCGGGTCAATCCCTATATTGTTGACTTATCAACATTCTTAAGTAAATATGTGGTTCGCTGCCACGCTTTCACCCAGAATACATTCCAATTAGTGCTGTTTACTCCAAAAAGTCACATTCACGTCCTCAAGCACGAAAAGGACATCGCTTGTTGCTGTAGTAGAGGGTAGGGCTTGTATGTACGTGATCATTATATTGTAGTCCAAATCTACCATGTTGTCACGAGCTTGCTTCAGCAACAAGTGATGTTGTTTTCGCACTGGAGGAAGGAAACGCGACTCAGTTGCTCATCAAACGTATTAAGGTCTCAGTTTATCCATACGCAGCCGACTTATATTCACGTATGGGTGGCAATGATCGCAACACTAAATAAACTTTTGTCGCTATAAATCTAGTGGACAAAAAAAAGTTCTCGGCAAAAATTGTATAAGCCATGAATGATACGACAGCGAAATTCTGGCACAATAAAGCTGTCAAACGTATTGGCATTCTGTTTATTGATGGTTTAGCAATCGGTGGGTGGGAGAGCGGGGTGCGGCTTCTACAATTCTTTGATTATCTCATTCGACAGTAGACTAAGAATATGCAACCCTTGTTATTCGCAAAAGGAGAAAAGCAATCGAGAGGCAGGCTGTTCTCGATCTGCGAAAAATGGATTCCCGAAATATTCACCTGACTAACCGCGTCAGTATTTGGTGATTTTATTTTTGCGCTTAAAGGGAAATAAAGCTGAGGGACTTTTCACTGTAAACAACATGTTTTGGATCATCGTTATAAGGGATTCATTTAATGAAATTTATGTGAAAAGCAATCTGACTACCTACTTCAGGAACAAGTGATGTTATTTTTGTGCTTAACAGGATTTCTCCTGACCATCTGCATCAGCAACAAGTGATGTTCTTTTTCTGCTAGGGATTTTTGAGCGTAAATAACGCGTGTCGGAATGAGAAAGCTTTACGTGGTGCATATGATCATTATAAAACGGGCACCTCAGTTGGCTCTACATATATACAGCCAAGCTAAGGCATCCTGTCAGAGCCCCTTTTACCAGAGAAAAGTTCAGTTGTTGAGATGGCTTTTCCAACTTCAAACATGCCTGTGCTTTTAGCCGCTGCCACGTTGTTTTCAGCTGCAGCGACTTCTGGTGCTAAACCAGCTTACTTGGATTAATATTGAGAGGAGCAGGTTAAAGGTTGTTACATCCATAAACAGACCCTGAGCGTTTGCTTTGATGTCCGCAAAGGATTCATGAAGATGACCTAGTCCACAGGAGAGGAAATCGTGCTTTATGTGGAACTCGGCCCAGATATGAATTTCTACCAAGTCTTGGATCAGGCGTTTGTCGGCTGGTAAGTCAGAAAAATTAATTCTGCCGCTTTCAATGTAACGCTATGACGTTAGAACAGAGGGTAGACCTACATTCCCGATCATTCTAGGAAATTTTTAAGCTGCAATTTTATCTATGGAATTAAAATCAGAAACGTTTCTGACATTCTTTCTCTTGATTTTTAGTTGGACTGACTATAGTGAGAATTTGCAGCTATTCGGAAAGATGAGCTACTGGAAAGTTGTAGGTCATTTTATCTGACCTCGCACGAATTTTGGCTTGTAGTTTCCTCTTTTTAAATGGCATTTTGCACCACAAACAGGCAACAAGCGCTGTTAAAGCAGCCACTTTTCAAAACTGTATCACTAAGTCCCCCCTCACAAAGTTAAAGAAAGACCGCTTGGGTTTCCCTGACTGTAGAATTATCTACGAAAGCTAAGTAACGAATGTTTTATTTCATTGTGTTGTTCCTCAGAAATGGTCCATCAATGTTTCATGTACCAGACGACGTTCCGAGAGAGCCAGAGTCGTTGCGAGCCTTTTTAAAGCACATCAAAAGTGGCCCGGCAGAACGTAAAGATTTAAAAAGTCGCTTCCAAGCAGCCATGAGCGAGCTACACTATGTTCCAGAAGGTCAGCTGTTGGAGCTGGTGTCGGCTGCGTTGGGTGACAACTCCACGCGTCTGGAGATTCTCCAGCCATTCCACGTCTTTTGCTTCAACCTGCTGAAACAGGCAGATTTAGAGATCTCATCCGAGCTCAGAGCAGCGCATGATGGGAGAAGAGACTGCTGACCAGCTTCACAGAGAAAAGCGCTGCCAGTCGCTAGAGAAATACACGTGGAATAATTGCCTTGGAATGTGCGGGAGAAAGTGCTCGTGTCCTCTTCATCAGGGCTGCTATGAGCATGACCTGTGTTGCGGTCACGACGTCGACAGTAGGTATTGCCAAAAACATGGCGTTACGGCTTCAGCTGCAGTTATTACAGGCGTTATCCGGATTGCCTACCTAGCTAAATTTTGATGAATTGGAATGATGTATAGTTTACCTCATTTTCTATTCGTTTGTTTAATTTCGTTTTTGATTCTGCAATTAATTGAGAGTTGTGCTCCAGTTGAATTAACTCGCTTTAAATGAAATGTCAGGTTAAGCACGATTATTTTTGTCAGGCCTTCCCGCTCTCAGAGAGTTACTACTCTAGTTTGGAATTGGTGAGTGAGTGCTGGATCGTCTCAGGTGCGTCTTTTTAAGGTCCCGTCTTGAAAATTCCAAAACGTAGGACGATTGTCCTGGCATCTTTAAGCCTAACTCGTTCTCTCTTGGCTGCCTTTTGTGACTCGCTGAAGTTCATGCCCGGCTCAAATACACAACAAGTATTACTAGAAAGTGCTCTTACGTCTGAAATACCTGAGCACTGCAGGCTTAACTAAAAATTCTGATTATATTATTCTTACTTTCAAGGCAGTTTAGGTTAACAAGCCCTTCATATATGCACAATCAAAGACGAAGCTAAAACTTAACAGAAGAAAAAATCACATCTTGATAACGGTCCCTTTCATTTGTAATTGCTTACCTACGAATTTTTAAATTTAACAAAATTTGGTAATTTGCTTAGTTTCTCTGGTTGAGGCAAGAGCTACATTTACCTAACTCGTGTACGTGTTAAACATTGATTGTAAACTACAAGGTAGTAAAGGGCATTTTTGGTAGGTCCCATCAATTGGCATATCAAGAACACTGTTCCTCGTGGACTTCCAAATTAAGGGAGGGTCCTGATTTTCCATGAGAATTATTCCTGAAATGAGAAATAAGTTTAAAATTATTCTTGAATTCACTATTCACAATCACGTGACCGATAATGAAGTGGACTTTACATAAATGGCTGTTTTATTTTCTGTCACATGAACTGGACCCCCCTTGCTTACCTTCAACACGGTTAACACTTTCAGTTGAGGTGGCCGTCGAGCTATACTTAAGGGACAGTCCTATTTGTAATGTAGCTGATTTTGATGTAATATATAATTTTAATTAAAGTGTCTTTGATGGCCAAATGTAAGTTGTACTTTGCTGAGTATTATACTTACTGCCATTTTGTAACGAGTCACTATCACATTAAAATGTGTTCCAAGAAGTCGTTATTCGAAAGGCCTGAGCTAAATGTCAGTCTCACTTAAAGATGCATGCAAAGCATATTAAACTCGGAAATACCCGAGAAAAGGAGACGACAATAAAATAAAAAGCTAATTTCTTTTAATTTTTGAAAACGTTGGGGCGATGGGCCACGAACCTTTTTATGGGGATGGCCTATATAAGTTTTAAGATTTGACCATTTCTGAAGAGTTTAACTTCAATTCCTCGTTTCTCGGATATAAACTTGAATAAGAAAGCCTTGGATAAAGAAGGCGTTGGGGGGAGGGGGGCAAGTCTGTGTGTATATTTGTGGCGGGGGTGGGAAGAGGGTAAAGCCTTTCTCTGGAAGAAGCAAACCTGTTTCTGAATGTGGTTTGGTTTGGTATGGTTTCTTTTGCTGTGATCTGATCAGGCAAGGAATAAAGGTCTGAAGAAATGCAAGAGAATTTTTTGTCATAAGGTATGTCAAATGGTAACTTTTAAAGAACAAATCAAAATGGGAATGTTTTGCAAAAAAATTTGGATTCCTTCTTAGAGGTCTCTTGAGCTTGTTTTCTTTGTCTTGTGACTTGTTCCTGCATACTGAATTTTTTTTCCTTGGTGTATCACAGGCCATTACTTTTAAGTGTTGTCTGCAGCCGTGCCTAAGTACCACGTATTTACAGTACATTCATGATCAAAAGCTGTTTTTGACTTCCTTGTTGACTTCTTTCCGTGATGGGAACATGATCACTTGACGTCGTTATTTATCAGGCGCAGCGGGATCAGGTGGTTGAGTTTTTTTCCGTGATACTGATTCCCACCGTACCTGAAAGGGTGTCATAGGCCAAGTCGCTCTAACATAACTGGATGAGACGAAGTGTTTTTTTCAGTTTACTAATGTTCGCTTTACATTCCTAATTTCTACTGTTCAGTTTTAGCCTGAGAAAACAGCCGACGTTTCGCGAGGTCGCCACTAGAGCCTTCGCAAAACGACGTCTGAGTAACGAGCGCAGAAATTCCATACTGATGAGGTGCACTATACTCAGATCTTGGTAGTACTTCTGATTGGTTATGCCGTGAGGGAATTTTCTTTCAACCAATCAGAAGCACTACCAAGATCTGGGTAGTGCACCTCATCAGTATGGAATTTCTGCTATCATTATTCAGACGTCGTTTTGCGAGGGCTCAAGTGGCGACCTCGCAAAATGTCGGCCGTTTTCTCAGGCTACTTCTTGCATCTGCAGAAGCAGTCAGTGATGTATACAGTACATAGACAACAACGTTCTCAAGTCAGTGTCATCCAACGGCTCTTTTAAATGCGATGAAATACTAGTCGAGTGTTCTTTGGCGAAACGTCACCCCAGTCTTTCGTAACTCCCCAGCTAGGACTATTGTTTTCGGAGGGACAAATATGCCATTTAGAGTGGGAAATAAGCTCAGCTAGCATTTTCAAAAACTGAGCCAACAGCAGCTCAGAAATTTGGAGGAAAAGATTTTGTTCCGCAAAAACTTCTGGGCTTTAAATTTCAGCTAACTAAAGGAAGCTGATCAGATCAACCTGCATAAGCTTACAGAAATATCCCTTTAAAAAAACGGAAACAATCTGAGATACTGAAAATAACAATTGGAGTAATAATTCGCTTAAATTTTCTCGTAGGGTACCCCCGTCAAGTACATCGTAACGCTAGCTGTTGGCCTTCAAAAGTCAATTTGCTTGCTTACATTTAAGCGGCGAAAAAACCATGATCACTTGTTGTTCAGAACTGGTGGCTGGGTTCCATTTCTGTGATTTTAAGTTCATTGTCTAAAGGGATCTTACCTAAAGTAATAAACTGAAAAACTAAACATTACATCGACAAACTTATGTTCCTCTTTCTCTTTTACATGCGCATGCATGAACACAAAACTTAAAAACATATCCTTTCCGGATGCATTGTACATCTGCCGAGGCCGTGACGAATACAGACCACCACGTTCACGTTCACTCCTTTCACTTCAATCAGGCGATTAACGTCTTTAAAGTGCAGGGGAAAAAAATTAATTATTTGTTGCTGAAGCAGGCGGTTTGGTTTCTTCCGTGGTATTGATTTCCTTGTCTGAAGCGATGTCAAATGCCAAGTCTAAACTAACGTGACGGGATTGATAAATTTACTGTCGAATGATTTTCTTGTCTCACTCTCAAATGAGTCCTTGACTTTCTTTCATGTTGTGGTGAATGAACAGTTGAAGCAAACTTAATTGTCCTGAGACTTCCCTGAATACATTTATCTTTTCCTTGTTGCAAAGGTCGTACGTCGACACCTTAACAGAGCTACAAATCGCACACATTCTCATCTAACGCTTCGATTTACGCTTAAAAGTTGCCTTTAGTTTATTATTTCCTTAAGCGCAAAAAAGAAAATGATTACTTGTTGCTGGTACAGGTGGTTGAGTTTCTTCCGCGATATACTGGTTTCCTTACCTGAAGAGATACAAATGTCAAGTTTAAGGTATTACGACTGAATGTCGTTGCTCTCGAATGATTTTTGTATTCATTTAAGTAGTATTAGAAGTAGTTAACAAATACCACCTGATTGTCAGAGGTTTATTTTCGAATTTTAAAGCTCCCATCATAATAATCAAGCTCCTTGCGTCGCATGATTATTATGATGGGAGCTTTAAAATTCGAAAAT
>Ga0126336_10001735_pt1 | contig 11774 bp, 7 predicted proteins | sample SidCmetagenome_FD_92530 | JGI IMG/M metagenome (GOLD analysis project Ga0126336, IMG submission 92530) | Coral microbial communities from El Islote,Puerto Morelos, Mexico - Siderastrea C C metagenome | ecosystem: Host-associated > Invertebrates > Cnidaria > Coral | place: El Islote,Puerto... | reverse complement strand
TGTATACTTTGGCTCGCTTTCATGAAACCAAATGACCTCGCTTTCACGTCCGAAGGCGTCTGTGTTGCGAAGAAGATTGTTTCGAACGTGGGAAGTTCCAGGCTCGAAAAAGCAACCTTTCGCCAAGAAGTTATTGCAAATCCTTGATCGAAGTCTTAGGGAAGTATGTACGACTCCTTGGTACATATGTCAACCTGCAGTTCGCTGTTCAGTAGGCAAACCTTCTCGCCTTCGATGAAGAACCACTCGGCATACAACATTCAAATTTATATGTATATACATATATATGGGATATGTCCGTGAAAGAAACACGCTATTTAAATTTACTTGATACTTAAATCATTTCTCTCTCGAACAATGCTTTGGCGAGTCACTTTCGAAGTTTCATGTAATGTCCATGCTGCGACTTTTAAATTTAGAAATCGCGTTGTCTGCTTATTTCGGAAATCGACCTTTATCAACGAAGCCACGAACTAAAAGAGGTTGAGAGGTCCATTGCAGGAATATTTTTTGAGGTTTTCAAAGCTTAAGAGTTCAACGGTAGTTGTTACTTTTCAGTTTAATTCTGTATTTACATGTGAGTATATACAAGCGGTCATATGTCACCTGAAAAATAACATGTGTCACGCAACTTTGTTATTTCAGTTAAGATTTATTTCACAACTGACAATGTTCGATTGCTTTAAATCCTTTGCCATTTAACTATGAAAATATATCAACTGATAAAAACCCAGAGGAAGGGTCGAGAAACATCAGAAAGCTGAGGAGACTCTTTCTTTCCTTAATTTCGGTGTCGACAAGGGTTGCACTCGAACGCACTCCACTAATCTGTGATTACTACTAGTTTTAACTCCAAAAATGAAGTTAAAATTTTAGGCTCAGAACAGTGCCTCTGAGGTTATTTTGTATTGGATTGAGAAAACTTCAATAGGGTTCCAGGAGTGTTCTTACTTCTTTGTGGAATTAGCTCTTTTTCAGGCCTTATTTGCCGCTCATAAACGTGGCAGGTATACCCAACTCCAAACATAGTGCCTGTTTGGGCGGGCGTTACTGATTAACGTCTAAATTTAAATTCCAATCCCAAATTGATTAAACTTAAATAGAGATTCCAGGAGCATTCTAATTCCTTTGTGGAGTTAACTTCTGCCGCACTAAACAAATCTTTCTTGAGTTGTCATAATCCAAATAAAGTAACTCTACCGTTGGTAGTTTATAAACTAAATTCTTTTTTAGGAGTTATTTGTATAGAATTAAACCAGCAGATATATTCGCCATGACTGTATAAGTCGACAGAAGTGTCACTACAGATAAATGAGATCAATATATCAAAAGAAGGACAGTTTAGGAAAAAAAACTTTTGCCGAGATTTGTCGATAACATAACTGAGAGACACAAGGTTAGACTAAGGTTTTTTCAATGATCCTCTAAACTTAATTGACTCCCACGAGAGTTATCCGAACCAGGAGCCCTGTTCGAACTTATTCTAGGCAAAACCTGTGAGATGGCCTCTCTGGCAGTACTAGATAATGCCTGTTAGATTGAACGTTTCTGTAATTAAAGAGGACGAATGTAATCACGAAAATTTTACCTCCTAAGACAAACATTTATTGATCCAGCCAAGATTGTACCCCGATGCTCAGTCATTAACGAATAGTATCGTGCAACTCTTGAAAATTGATTTAAACTGAGTGCATTTCAGGAGGCTGCTTGCTGCCAATATTTGCGAACTGAACTAATCTAAAAACGTCTTGATATGTCAGCATAGATCACGTGCAGCGAACTGAAAATAATTTTTTGTTATTATGAACACTTGTGCAATAAATTGTCCTGTTATCAGTCGAGGTTCAGTGTCAAGCTTACATTTTGCAATCTTCCAAAACGGAGAAAAAAACCCTTTATCGGAAATATAAGAACAAAATGATGCATAATATTTCTGAATACTAAATAACTCTAAACTTTTCTCGTATAAATCCGCGATATGTTTTGTATGTCATCTCTCATGATCATTTTGAAGGTAATTAGTTATAATCGACCAAAGGGGATTTTCATCCACTGCAATTTGAGCATTCCGAATTTAAATGGCACTGAAACAGCTTTCCTTTTCCGTTTATACACACTGCTTTAACAGACGTTCCATATATTTACAATTTTTCCGTCGGATGTGCAATATTTGTTGAGCAATCGACAGTTTTTCTTTCATCGAAGTTAAGTTGATGAAAATTGACACATTTGGAATATTTTGCCGGTAATCAATCGTTTCTCGTTTCTTAAATAATCGATTTTAATTGTCAAGCAATGAAATAAAGAACTTTTGACCATTTCTTCCCTTACTGTAAGTCTTTTTTTTCGCCACATTTTTGTGAAATTGGGGTTCAGGCGGTGTTTCGTTCGAAAAGATATTGCTTTAATCCGTTACCGATATTTGCCGACCAGACAACGGTGAGTTTATAGAGGTAAATGACCCCACTTTTTATGACATTTTTCTTGTCAGAAAAGATGCCTTTCTGGCCGTGATACATAATTAGATTAAATTTCCACGATGGGGTGATTTGATGCATGAGCTAAAAACTCAATCCATTTTTAGCTGATTTAAATTCATCTTGTTATCACGTAATGCACAGTCCTGTCGTTTTCAAATACATTTATTCCCTAAACGAGTCATGATATGAAAGAGATCTGGATAATTGCCCGGTGCTATGAATATATAAAATAGCACACTATTTAAAAAGGTTTAAGAGAGAAAACGATTTGATTACGTTAGTTTTAATAGTGAACGTAAAAACCTTCTTTTGTTTCAAGTGTTTCGAGACAAAGAAATTTATCAGGAAAAATTATTCCCTTTGATGACAAAAGTTTGCTAAATTGCTCTGCAAACGAATTAATTTTCAGCTGATAAGATTTGCGTCAGGTTTTTAGCTGAATAAGATATAACTTCCTAGCTGAGTAAGTATTCGCCAATTAAGGATCTTCATTTGATGGACATCACGCCTTCACTTTCCTTAACAGCCTTTGGCATCTGTACAGGCTCAAATGCAAATAAGAAAAGAAAACGAAAAAACCTGATCCTTAGTTTTCAGGTGATTACCATGTACAATCACACCGGGCCGGTTTGACACAAAATGTGAAAGCACTGAGAAGAATGGCATGTACGGCCAACTTTAAGTAACAGCTAAGATGCAGTTTTCATGAAATTGAGAAATGGCCATGATTAACTGCATCGAAACGGGCGTTCACACAACGCGATGAGTGATTTGCAAAGCTCTTAAGAATTTGGCATCTTAGTATATTCCCCTGATAAAACGGCGCATTCAGTCCTACGTTCTAAGTTCTCGTTGAAATTTATATCATTTGCGATGAATGCTACTTAGGCTTTGCGGACTTCAGTAAAAGCTGCGTAAAATTGGAATTGGAATAATAAAATATGTGATTCTAACTAAGGAAAAAAAGTTTTTTTATTGTTTTGTCAAGCTTTGGTTATAGTATTTTCATACCATTTCAGACTGTTCTAAGAATTGTATACCGTATTTTGTGTAATAAAATACAGCGTTTTCCCAAACTACGCCCAAATTCAGTTTTGTAAATATTTCGTACATCTTGAAAAGTTAGAGAAGGATGATTTCTTTTTTATGACCCACAATATCGACATTGAGAGATAAACCTTATGTATTCCTATTGTTTCTGATATCGAAGTAATCACATAAAGGCAATTGAGAATCAAAAAGCCAATTATTCGTGTTAAAACGATATAATAATATTTTCAATATCCCAGAAGCTATTACTTCCCTTTAGAAATTGAATGGATCAATTATCATTTACAGGGTGTCTATGGATTTTGAATCGCTTTTAATGTGAGATTTCCTTTGTTTCGTGAAATAAAGAGTACTGGAGGAATTCAAAGTTGAGGATTTCTTTGCCTGCATCGCGCGCGTACATTTAGCTGACAATAAATCTCATTTTCACCGAAAGATTGCAACTTAGAGTGATGGTTCAAATGAATTAAGGAGGTTTTTCGGCCCATTGTTAGTTCGAGTCCCGGAAACATCTCACCACTTGCTAATTAAAAGCGATCTTAGCCCAGCTAAATGTTTATTCAGATTGATTTATTGTATCACGTTTGAGGGGATACGGATTCGAGGTTCAATGACAAATTACACAATTTAAACATTCGATCTGCGTGTCTAGATTAGCTTCGGATGTGCTTTCACTGACGAAGACAAATACTTCATTAAAACACCCACAATTAGTTGGCTGACTATAAAGCGATGTGTTCAGTTAAGCCGACACAGAACTGAGCAGATATACAGCAAATACAAGATCGTGGTCGACATCTGTGATAGTACACTTTTTCTTTTCAACATTCCTTGCTGGTCGTCGCTATATCTATCAACAAAATCGGTAAGTTTTTATGATACTTTTTCTCAAATTATGGCCGGGCATTTTTGGGCCGCATTTTTTTTACTTATTTCGTAAGGCCACTTTAGACCTCACTGAAGGAGTTGCTATGCCACTAATAATCACATTCAGTTAACGAATGTCGCTAATTTTCTTTTGTTTTCGCCACGCGGGAATTGCAGTTATAAATGGATTATGAATTACAATTCTGCTACTCGGACCGCTCTTTTCTCTTGCAGGTTAGTTTGATAACACAAAGTTGTATGAAATCTCAAAATATATCAACTTCTTTGAAGTTGGTTGAAGACGCGGACATGATGTGAAATTTTCAAACAGGCATTTGCACATTTGAACCTTGTTACCGATTGTAATAGAACAATACATTTGTCGGCTAAGCCCATAGGTCGGACACAAAAAACACCAAATACCGAAAATAATCCTTTATACTGCAAAAATGATTAAAGAAAAATACTGATTATCCCCAATAACTTCCTTTTGCGATTTGCCGTTGTTTATCTCTCTGACTTTACAAAAAATATGCCAGCTTACTTACTATCAAAGGCACATTTCAAGGTGCAACTCGGGCGGCTTAGGATCGAAATGTATCATTTTCTTTTCTGACTCCACCCTGAGAAAAATTTTGTTAAAAAAATAATTAAAGGATATCGAAGAACTTCCACTGAAAGTACTTTCATTTGTTGTTATTCAAAGCTAAAAGAATCAGCAGTCCCTTGTTGTGTCTAGTTATCTTTATTGATTCAGTATTTCTAGGCAAGTAATGTTTTAATCTTCATACAATGTTCTTAGTTCTCAATAAAAGGCTGCAATTTTTCCGTTTTCAACGCACAAAATTTCAATTAAGTACCTAGTTAAACGCTTACAATAACATGTTTAGTTTGTTTAATTAAATCTTTCCCTCTCATCTGTCCTTTCGCCAATAACAGAAACATGCCGGATTCTCGGTCCTCTTCATAATCCTAAATTTTTCTTGAATTCCTTTTTCTTTTTTCTATTGAGAAATTATAATAACGGCTTTAGAATAACATAACTGATGCGTTAACACACTAACACGAATCGAACACTGCTTTACCCGCAAAATTCTATTTTAATTATGAGTGATTCAAATTACCCGCCGCCTTATTCATTGCTAATTTATTTTCCACACTTTGTCGCAAAACATTTTTTTTTTCTGGAAGATCAAAAAAGAAAGAGAACGAAATACCGGTATTAACAGAAATGGCGCTTCCAGTTAGAATGAAAGGGAAACGTAGCTTGTCAGGTTTCAACGACGAATCCTGATCTAAACCAAACAGTGTGTTGAAAAAGTACAACATTCGACAAAGGATGTTGATCTTCGCTAAACATTTCTTTTTTTAACGTATCAGCTGTGTTTTATTTCCTTTGGTAAATAAAGAAAAGCATCGAATACTTAAATAAATTTAATCGTCCATTCTCCCTCAGCTCTTTCAAGAACAGAAAATTGAAAGTACTTGTGCTAAAAATGAAGTTTATTGTAATTCGATTCTTACAAACACGATTAATACGCGCATGTTTTCATGAGAAAGTGCTTACTATAGGTGCTTTTTCCTTTTTTGAGCCATCAAAAGAACAAATCAAAAAATACCACATTGATTAGCCTTGAGTAATGCAACAATAGAAAATTCTTTCGGTAAAAAGGGAAAAACGATCTTATTAAATTTTACCTTAAAAATAAACGACCCCTTAACCTAATTCCAGTATTAGCTTTCTCCAAAGCTTCCCTGGGACTGACAATTTAAAGGCCGAAAAAAAAATGTCAACTTGGGAAATTTAGCGAAAGAGAAATTTCATCTGTTATATCGGCGGATTGAGCCATGTCATCTGAGATTTCAGGTATTTACTCTGCATCACTTTCTTGGTGTCATTTCGACACTGCTCTTTGTAAATATTCAATAAAAACTGCGGAAATCAGTTGAACACAGAGCAAAGGTAACATAGGAAGACAATCCGACAAGCTGCGTTATTAGAATTTGGCAAATTTGTGCCTACGAAATCATGAGAATATTAAAGAGGCGAGAGGAGGAATTATGGCAAAAAATGCTAACATCCAGGTAATCGGTGATAGTTAAGTTTTGGTGAAGTAAAAACACCTCATTCTCACAAGTATCATTATCGCTCTACACTGAGACTGTCTTTTATGTTGTATAAAGTGGTTCTAGAACTATTCGGTGCCTGTGGATAAAATCCTAACGTGCGATCGTTCAAATGAAAGCTGTGGGCAGTCCTTTCCTGTGGTGTTGATTGGTATGATTTTCAATGTTGTTCAAACTTCTGAAACTGTGGATAAAATCCTAAAGTGTGACCATTTAAATGAAAGCTACTGAGCAGTACTTTCCTGTGATGCTGTTTTTTGTGTTATAAACATGGTTCTTGCTGTTGAGTTTTGGGACAAAATCCTAAGGTGTGACCATTAAAAATGAACGCCTCTAAGCATTACTTTCCTGTGGTGCTGTTATTGCTTGCCGGCGCTGTACGAGGTGGTTCTAACTTTTGAGTTTGTGGATAAATCCCTAAATTGTGATCATTCTATTTCAAAAGAAAAATGTCGGTCAAGCAGTTCTCTTTTCGAGTCCTCTCTTTTCATGTGATGCTGATTATTATGCCGTGCAAGGTGGTGCTAGCTTTTGAGTGTGTAGATAACATGCTTAATTGTGCGATCACGTATCAAGTTCCCAGCACCTAAGTGTGTAGGACTAATAACTCTCTACTCTCAAGGGGGCTCATTTGCCAACATTTAGCAAATGAATTCAGCGTTTTCAGCCTCCTTCGCTATGTTACGCCGTCGTAAGTTATGTCAAGTACAAACAGTACTGTCACCAGCTTTGCTTCAGTGAACTGTACACTTCAGCCTTCCTTTCGATTATCTCTTAACGATAAATCGTACCAGCGTAAGGTGTTCTACATTACAAATGGTTTACTAGCTGGTTATTTAACTGTTATACACGTTTGGAAAAAAGGTCTGGAAAGTACTCTCGCAGCAAAAACCGAGCAGTTTGGCAATTAAGCGTCAATTTTGATCGGTGATACTATATACTTGATGAAGAAGAGCGCAAATACCTTTAGAGCCCAAAGCATACTGACTTCTTATCATTATGGTCATGAATTGTAAAATAAAGTAAAATTACCTATAATGCTTTTCACTTTCAGGAATGTTGCAGCAAATCACACTAATAGCCCTTTTGTTGGGTTTATACGGGGTATTACTACCTGGTGTCGACGCTGAAGACGCAACAAAACTAGAAGACGAGGCTGGCAATTGTCCCCCCGGATACTGGTGCAAGAAGAGGCGGGAGTTTGATAGTGCGGATTGCCCCAGGGGTTTTATGTGCCGGTCGAAACGAAGTTACGGCAACTGTCCACCCGGTTATTGGTGCCGCAGGAGTGAACTGGTAATAGACCAAGAGACTGACCCGAAGGACTGCAATACAGGGTGAGTGTCGTAAAATCAAAAACAAAGTAATTACCCCAGCCAATCACAACAGGAACAACTACCCAACGAACCAATCAGAACTCGAAACAAATAGAAGTAACCGGTGCTTACCGAGGGAAAACGCGTGCGACTAAGTCGCGATTGGTCTGGGTTTTACTTCTGATTGGTCGTGAAAGTGGCGCGAGATTTTTTAACCAATCACAGAGCGAAGTATTAAAAGCAAAACCAAAGTGAAACGCGAATTACTTTCGACACTCAATTGAAAACCACTCTATTGCACAAAAAGCAAGAAGGAAATAAAGGTAAAACATATAACACCCTCGTCCCTCGATACCCGGTCTAATGAAAATGTAAGGTAACGCAAGCTTGGAAATTGACGATCTCGATTAAAGTGAAAGCAAGTCATTCCAGGTCAATACAAGTCGTAAATTAACAAAAAAAATATCCATTTTAGGCCACTGTTAAACGGATTCAACAACATCCAATACTGCTGAATACAACTTTGTTGCAGGAATGTTTGAAGGCAATCAAACTCTGTTCAGTATCATTCAAAATCATGGATTTCAACATTCCTCAGAATCATTTAACATTATTCAACAGGGTGCCCAAACGTGCTTAACTTACCTAATAAAAAAAAAATGAAACGGTGCTAAAAATGTTGAAGCCGTGGGGATGGGTGCGCCTGAGTTTAGCAATTTAGCCAGGGTTAGCTAAGTATTCCATCAACAAAAACAACAACAACAACAAAGCAAAACAGAGTGACAAAAATGTCACGGAGCTGACGTATCGGTGATTTTTCTTAGTGATATTACAAGCTTCCAGTTGACTTTATAGCTCAGTTGCCCTCTCAGCTGGTGAGGGCGCTGCACTGGTATCGCAGCGTCATGGGTTTAAATCCAGTTCAAGCGTAAATTTTTGTCAGCCTTTCTTTTCGTAACTACGAAGTTGCGTACACAACTGCAAAGGTCTTCCATCGATTGAATCTCTCATCCGCAGTTCAAATGCTTTTTTTTTCATATATTTTATCCCAGTGATTTTTCTTCGGTTTTTGCCTCAGTGATATAGCTACGTACAAGAGAAGCAGTGTGTTATATTGCTCCTTGTCCCTCAATGTTTTCCTTAGACAAAGCCGTACCGTACCCACCCTAGCATGCGCGTCACTTTCCGCTAAACAACCTCTTTATATGTTTTGAAAGGGTCAGCCAAATATATTCTCCCAACTATTGTTGTTAGCAGTGCACATGGACAATTAGTAAGGAGAATACTTGTATTTATGTTGAAATACCTTTCTTTCTTTTTTTTTTTTTTTACAGCTACTGGTGCAGAGTTAGCAAGTCGATGATCGAGGAACCTCGCTCCATGTTTTCGTACGGTAATTGCCCGCCAGGGTACTGGTGCAGAAAGAAGAGATCGATCGATATCCTGTCGGACAGAAACTGCCCTTTCGATTACCACTGCGACGATAAGCGCGAAGCTTACGGGAATTGCCCGCCGGGTTACTGGTGTAAAAAGAAGAGAAACATGATCGAAACACCCACCAAGAAAAGCGAATGCCGTCGGGGCTTTTGGTGCAAGATGGAGACGTCATCTTAACACCGTGTTATTTCCATAAAAAGGTTGATCTCGAGAAATTGAAGCCTTTTTGGTGAAGATTAAATTGCAAATTAAAACGAATTGTTTCAATGTAGTCTTTGGAAACCTTATTTTCATGTAGTTAATTGTATTCATGGATATATCTGTAAATATAGAATATCTGTTGATCAGAGCAGACGAAAATTTGAACTGACTTGGGTAGACAAACCTTATCTACTAAATGCATTAAAAGTTGTTTGTTTCACTGTGTAATCACTATTTGCTTGGTTTTGTTTCATTGAAGTGAATTAAATGAGTAAATAAAAGCATTCATAATATATATAAAATACTCAGGTGTTCAGCTTAATTGCTAATCCTTGTCGTTCTTCTTTTAACATAATTATCTAACAAAATGTAACAGAAAGTGTTTTCATGTTCTTGTCTCACTTCATCAACGTAATTGATTGCAGAAAATTGCGTTAAGATGGCATTCTCCACCCCCTGTCGGGTTGACTTGAGACTCCCCTCCCCCTTCACCAGAGTCTGTGCGGGCGGGTGGACGGGCGTACGCTGACGTCACAACCAAAATTTCTCGGATCATTAGGTTACCAAATTTGCTTCGCAATGGTGCTCCGCTGGCGCACTGGGCGCGCGGGCTCCGCAAATATACTAATTTTTACTCAAATGCACCCCTTTCTTATACCTCACGAATAAGCCAAATACAGCAGATTTTCCTTTAGACGTGGGCGTTTTTAACCGGGCTTTCAGTTGCTCTGGGAAGGTCTGGAGGTTTCGTATGTTGCGCGTTGCTATTTTTGCCAAATTTAATACACCCCCTTTTTTCTAATTAAAAAAAAAACTGGCTCATGGTATCATGCAATTCTAGAGTTTGATTGGCTCAGCAGCCATGGCATCTGAGCTATTATACCGTGCTCTCCAAATATTGTCAATGAAAATTCAACAACGAAGTAAGCTGAAAGATTTTTTCCTCGCGAGCAACCCGGCGAGAAAAATGGAAGACAAAAATCACTTCTCAGCGAAGTTCAATTAACCAGAAGTTACAACTGAATGTCACTGAGACACAAATCAAAATTGTTCGGGAGTGCTTGATTTCTTAGGACGACATGAAATTTTAGAAATAGAAATTTAAGCATTTAGCATTGTGTTTACAGTTTCTTTCGTCGTCACACAGTGCATTAAAAATTTTGCAAACAGTCGGTTTTATACGAAAGGCTTTCGATGAAATATCAAGACAAGACGTAAAACTAAAACACAGCGGAGCTAGACTGCGAGTAGTCTCTAATTTTGGCGATGGCGATTGTGGGGCGGACGAAATACACATGCGCGCGCGAAATTTCGAGGAGACGCGACGCGGCGCTCCCTTCGCGTCGCGTCTCCTCGAACTTTCGCGCGCGGGGGTGTATTTTGCCCGCCCCACAATCGCCATCGCCAAAATTAGAGACTACTCGCAGTCTACAGTGGAGCGAGCAAAATAACACGAGAAAATAAAAATGAAATCGATGAGCGAAGATCGGCGTTGCGTTATTTTCCCCACCATGGTAAACTGTGAGCTTAAGAAAGGCATCCTGATTTCGGGCGAAGCTTCCCCGTATAGCGCACTGTAGGGAGTCTTCCCCCCCCCCCGGCACGCACCTTCCACTGCGTCCACTGTAACGTCATCACAGCGCCATTAGTTAACCCCTTGTTAACCCCTTGTTGGTTAGCAACAGCTTTCACGAAAACCGGGGTTTCAGCCAAGTTGCACGAAGAAGATGCTTCTCCCATACAGAAGGAAATTAATTTCCTGACTGACTTGGAGCGAGCGATCATGAAAGAGGTGAAATTATAGAAACTCTGCAACAAGGCCCTAAAAAACAAGAGGGTCTCAAAGCTTTACGCAAATATAGAGGATATTACATGGTCGGGCAGAAATACGACATTTATCTTCGAGTGTTGAAACACACTCAACACGAGAAGATAAATGTCGTATCTCCATGCGGCCATGTAATTTTGTGTTTATTATTTAGACACCGATGAAATACCAGGATAACGATTTCTTTGACTAATCCTTTAGTCGTTGAATCAGTCTAATAAAGTACAGATCTTAGGCACATTCGAATTTTGGTCGAAAAATAGGGAAAATAAGTAGCGTTTATTTGTATTCTGAATATTATAGCAACAAGGCATATAACTTTCTAAATTTCATTGGCTGAGACAGAAGTAGCCATGACAACCGTGATATCTTCACATGTGAAAGATAAAAATCGCATCTTTACCGAATACGAAATTTTCGTCACTGGAAAATCCTGGTTTTTCATCGGTATCTATATAATAAAATGTT
>Ga0126336_10001734_pt1 | contig 11776 bp, 7 predicted proteins | sample SidCmetagenome_FD_92530 | JGI IMG/M metagenome (GOLD analysis project Ga0126336, IMG submission 92530) | Coral microbial communities from El Islote,Puerto Morelos, Mexico - Siderastrea C C metagenome | ecosystem: Host-associated > Invertebrates > Cnidaria > Coral | place: El Islote,Puerto... | reverse complement strand
TAAAAATATCTCAAAGCAGAATTTTTAACTTTTCTTGAAATTGCGATATATTGTACTTGACCGTGTGCCATTTGAATTTTTGTGTCAAAAAATGGGGGTCACCGAGCTCGTTTAGGAGAAAACAACCAGTTATTTCTCTGAACTGCTCAGCTTTCATAGAAGACCTATCAAGTTCCGAAGGTGCGCGCGCTCGTGCGCGCGCTAATCACGCAAAAAATGATGCGCAGAAAGGATGCGCAATGCAATTGAAGGGAATCACCTTAATTTTCTCTGAAAAATGCGTGGTTACCCACATTATTCTTTTTAGATTTCAATAGGTCTTGCTAAGATCTGCTTTTTCCCCATAGTCGTGTCCTTTGCAAAAATACCTCTGTATTAGGACCCACCATCCTAAAATAGCTCTAAATAAGCTCAAATCAGCATTCAAAACCAAGAAACACACTATGGACACAAAATAAAACAAGTGAGGAATTTTATTTGCGAAAAAAGATACACCTGTACTAGTCTATAAAATTGTTTGTTGAATTCCCATACAAATCCTTATATTTATATCACCATGCTCGCACTACGAGCTTGGGCTACCTGTGATTGAATAAATACATTTTGGGGATGGACCTGTGAGATTTGTTACACCGCTGCCGTCTTGAAAATAGAAAAATCCCGCTAGTGTGTACATGTCTAAATTAATCTGAGTACGAGTCGGTGCTAATGTAAACACTGGCATGATTGAATAATTATATTTTGATGATGGACCTGTCAGATTTGTTATATCGCCGCGCCATTTTGAACGCAGCTTACAAAGATATTGTTGCCATGATTGAACTACATTTTGGAGATAGGACCGTGGGATTTGTTACATCACCAAGATTGGAAGATGAAATAAAATTTGAGGGTTTTGTAGTCTTTTCGTTGTTGAGTAGGTTATATTGTTGTCATAATTAAATTACATTTTAGAACTTTCTTGAAATTTATTTAGAGAACAGTTTGATACCTTTCCCCTCCGTGTGCAGTAAACACATGAAACCACCACCACACTCATCACCACACTGTGAAATAGCGTTCTTTGAAATAATGTACTTGTTGATTTTAACGTGGCTCGCGGCTATTTATTAGCGAAAATCGAATTTTCGGCAAGTAAGCGTTAACCGATTTCAGTGATTTTTGGTATTCTAAGCAAAGAATGTTCGAATTTTACAAAACCTTTAGTTTTAGGACAAACAAGTTTAACGGTTAAGAGGTACAAGCGTTATGTGAAGACCAACCCTTTCAGGGAAACGCGAATATTTCCATTAAAAACAAGAAGACGCCTGAAGGCGTTTACGCAGGATGTGCTGGTGTATGTAAGGACTATTTTGAACGGAGTTGGGCAGTTGTCGAGTACATGGGTTGGCTTCTAGTTTCTTCTAGCGATTTGACTTTGTACTTTGCATGCCATCTACGTCATTCGAAGTTACAGCCAATAAAATCGCACAATTTTTCGGGACGCCCCTTGAGCCTTGTGCCAAGGACACGGGATACGGGAAAGTTAAAAAAAATGACAATTTGTGACACCGATGAAAAAATACCATCGACCGAAACCTAGACGCTGTCTGACTACGTCATCCCGCGTCATCCCCAGGTGAATATTCAGTTGCAAGTCGAGCTGCGACCTCGTTATTTATAACTTTTCAGACATTTCAAGATAGTTTGGGCGACTAGGAAATTTCAGCACATGAACAAAAGTAGCCGCTTTTGCGGTTTTACTTGATTCAATCCATGTGGTTGATTGTCTCTGTGGAAAATCTCGCTTGTAATGTACGAAATGCGTCCGAGAAAGCGCATTTTGTATCAAAAGTCACGTTCGTCAGGTACTTTCAATAACAAACTTAGGCCACCAAAAAAAATTATGCAAATTAGGCTTTCACGAGATTGGAACTCCTGCGGTGTTGCTTTTAATGATCGCGGTAACGCTTTTTCCGGCTTTGTATTGACTTACAAAACGCATGCAGAATTGCGCTGAGCAAAGCGCGTGGTCCCTAGAGAGAAAGTAAAGAAAAAAATTATCTGAGAGGGAAAATGAAACTCCCCATTCAATAAACGGCCTCGAAAAAAAAATTGCTCAGTGTAAGCAGTATAAACTATAGTTTCAAGTGTATAATGTTACATTTTGTATAAGGAAATTATTTCCATGTCGCGGGAAGTTGCTTTCCCTATAAACTTTCCACTACAATGTTTGTTCTGATAAAGAACTTAGATTACAGTGTGTTGCCCAGTTTTCGTTCACTTTAGTTTGTAATCGCTATATCTTTTCGACTGTGAGATGAAAGTTTCTGAAAATTTCTTTTAAAGATAGCCCATTTACTTACCTTCAATACGTAAAACGATTGGTCGCTTGATCGACGTATGTTTAAAATTATGCCATTTTTCCCAAAACTCCTAAGTTGCCCAGTCTACGTACACCTAGCCCAGTTTTCGTACATCGACAAAACAACATTTTTCCACGAGAAAGCTCGACGCAAACTGATGTGTCAGCCACCCTGCTGCATGATTATCGTGTTTTCTGTTCGATTTGTGAGTAGAAATCGGCTTAGCGACCAATGTTTGGTGTACAAAGTAAATGGTTATTCGGGGGGAGGGGTGGATGTGTAGTCGATCCTGAAGTGTTGATTTTTCAATCTCCCACTTTTGGGCGGTTTTTCTTACGCTCAATCCATCGTCTCGTACGTCATTTACTCCCTTGGCAAAGGTAGTTGACCGGTTACTATTCTGCGTATTACAACTTAGAAAAGGCCTGTATAAGATTCCACGTTTTACTTCCGTTTCCGCGTACGCCTTTAGACCAGCAAACGCTTTACTTCCGTTTCCGCTTACGCTTGCTTTTCTTAGCTACTTTTGTAAATGTTTATTAGAATCGAAAGGGAGTTAGAAAAAGTGATAAAACCGGTAAACTAACGATATTTCAAGGTGTATGTCAACATTCTATGCATACACATCTACCTTAGTTAATTATATTGACGTTTTAGATTGTTTGCGTGGGATTAAATTTATTAAATATTTGTGACCTTTGCATGACCTGGATATAAAGTGTCGCTGTTATAACACAACAAATGCATGAAGTGTGTTGTACTTTGCAAGGATTGTTGTGTAATCTTTGCTGCACCTGCGACTCATTAGTTTTCGAACAGTAAAGATTAAAATTCAGTTCTTTAATTATTTAAAAATAGGTTTTGAGAAAGGCGCAGCTAAGTGTACGAAAACTGGCACAGTAGGTCGAAATGTATGCGAATATTTTCACCGCTAAAATTCAGGAGCAGTTAAATTTAAGCTGGCGTTGAAAGTTTTCCCATTCACTTTCATTATTTATCTATCATCTGTCCAAAAATCATAAAGTTCCTTGCAAAATTACCTACAAAACGGGCTATTTGTTTAGCTATAATACCTTTACTGTGCAGTGAAAAGTGCAAATATTAGCCGCTACACTTTTACTTACCTTGAAAGAAATTGTCCGCACTGACATGCTTCTTCGTCAAAACGCCCGGCAAAACCGGCAATTTATAGCTGAAATGTTCCTTTTAATTTCGGAATTCTTCGGTTGACGAAGATTTGAACAACCGACGAAAAGAATCAAATGAAGTTCTTTTTGTACGAAAACTGGGCCCGTACGAGAACTGGCAACATACTGTCAGTACCGATTTAACTCCCTTGAATGTACGTCAAACTCGTTTTTTTCTTTCAATTGATCACGTTCTTTATCGATTCAATTATTCGCGAATTATGGAAATATGAAACAAATAAAAGAAATGTGTGTTGCGCGATTTTAATTTTTGTGCCCACGTTCCTTCGAAATCGTTTAGCGTTAATTTAATTGATTTAATTGAAAGGGTGACACCAGTTAAAATAATTCGCTTAGTAGATCCACTTGTATGAAGTTTGAATGTGAAGAAAAAAGGGCCTCAGTAAATCATTTTAAATATTGCTCAACTTACAACCATTGAGACCATGTCGAGGTACGGCACAGGTAGCCAAAGCTTGAGTTATGACTGAAAATTAATAAAATTTTATGAAATAAACAGTGTTTCTTTGTTTATAACTTACGTACTTGCTATCTAGGGCAAAACTTCGCTCTCCGAGCGAGAATAAGCGTCTTTCTAATTTTTGCTCCCAATTAGTATCATAATATTATGCAAGGTTGCACACTAATCTGCCATTTCGCCCGCACAAAAGCATACCTCTTTTCACTAAATGAGCTATAATGCGCTGATCAATTCGAAACTTCAACATCCCCCCCCGGGCATACCCCGGGCATTTGACTGTGCATCGTGCTCGGGGTGGGGGGAATTTGAACGTTGATTGGAAGGGTGGGGAATTTGAACCGGATTTATCTCTTATTCTGACGTAATAGGCCAGTGAATTTTTTCCGTTTTGGGAGGGTCTGACGGATTTACAAGATAGAATTTCGCCTTTGTTAGTGAAAACTCTTTGAAAAGGGTCTTTAAAAGAAGATTGAAGGTGTCATTACGGCATATCTCTCTCTGAAAGGCATGTAAAGTGCTTCATTGAAGACCAAATTTGTCTTTGAGGAGAGGCTGTTCAGTACTTATTGGTGGGGCATTTGAGCGGCCTTCTTGCTCCGAGGGGGGGGGGAATTTGAACAAGAAAATCTTCAAAAGTTCAAATGCCCGGGGGGTTGCCCGGGGGGGGGATGTTGAACTTTCGAATTGATCGGCGCATAAGTCTTGAAATGTGCCATTTCCACTCACAATTTCCTCAAACCTGAATGAATCCGTAGTCGAAAAACAACTATACGCCGGAAAAGTTCCATCTTTCCTAACATTTGTCACCATAAACGGCAATATTTTGAGCTTCTTGTACCTGAAGTCAAATGTCGGTATTTGACCGCCGACCTCTGTGCACAAATATATGCAAATATGCCAATTCCATCCCCTTGTTCTCGTCTCATTGGACAATTCGCACAATAACGCGAACATGGCAAAAGCTACTGTGTTGGGGTGTGACGTTTCATGTTTGAAGCGTGGCTATTTGTTCTTGCTCACCGTGCACGCCTCCCCGACACAGTAGATTTTGTCTTGTACTGATTATTTGGTTGATTGATCGTTTTATTTTTCTTCACAGATTTCGTGTGAAGTTGCAGCCAAGTTCAATGGGAATCCTTGGTCAGACTACGTCACGGTCTTAAAACCATTCTTTGCTGGCATACAGGTATGTGAAGAGGTTTTTGTAGTCTTACGGCTGAAATGAATATAAACTCTAACTAGTCACTGTCTTGTTTGTTCCTCTTCCTCAGATAAAATAAATAATTAAATTAAAAAAAATAATAATGTTATCTGAAATCTAGGACAGGTAAAATTTAATCACATCAGGGAAAATAAGTTTGAATTTTTTTTTATGTTCCTTTAAAGGCCCATAGGTCTTTCGTCTAAGCAATTTTCATCGAATTGAAATTGAAAAAAAAAATGTAAGAAACAAAGGTAAAAATCAAATCAAAATTGAAAATCAAAAGTGCAGTCATTTTTTTTAACCTTGATATAACTGCAAAGCCTTATAACAAACAGGGGAGTTAGAGATTTGTTTCAAATTATCTTCCAGCAAAAACATTCTATTACATTTAAACTGGGTTACCAAGCAAATCAACAAAATGCACAACTATTTTTTTTTTGGTAGAAACCTGTTACCCTATCAAGGAAAGATCTCAAAGAGCCCAATTATGAGGCTGATTTCTCTGTAAGCAGCAGTCGGACCTTCGATCCGAATTACTTTTAATCCAGTCTCAAGATGGCTACGAAGTCTATTTTTAATATCTGTTGACGTTGGCAGTGACATCACTGAGCCAAAACGATTTGTAAGGGTATTTATTTCGCTTCTTTTGGAAACGAAAGCCTTTTTTTATTTTCGACTAGTCCACAGAGATTCCCAGATTTGACAATTCGTCAAGAATTAAGCGGTCTGATCTGCAAGTTTGCGGAGATACGCCTTTATGCGACCTTGCTATAGCTTTGGCAGCTATCTTATAATCAAAGTTTAAAAGGGTTGTCGCCCTCCAGTTGCGTATGCAGAACAGTTTTTAAAATATTTTTAAAGACGAGTCCTATGATACGGTTTTGGTAAATAGAAAGTTGGCCAATCTCAAAACCGTAATTTAGAGCAGCAAGCAGAGGTTCGTAGACTTCGGACCAATAAGTCAGTAAAATTCACACGGCAGACTACCTGTTCACATACTTTTTCTGAGATCCGTGTCTTTCAAAGCGTTAAGACACCCCGTTTCTTTTAAAACAGCTTTCGATAGCTTGGCTTTCTTTCGCACTCATGGTCGTATTGTTTCCTTTTGTATCGTGGAAGAGTAAATCTACAATTTTCTTATCTGTAACTCCGAAGTCATTTTGGGTTTTCTTTAAGCGAGTGATTGTTCCTTGTCTAAAGTTCTTCTTTCAAGATTCAAGAGTTATTTAGTGTCTTTTTTCTCCTTTATTGTGCCAACGGGTCCTATCTCGCTTTTAAGGTTATCTAGCATGAACTGCAACTGTGTTTTTTGTACTTTACTTAGCCTTTTTGACTGCATAGTCAACATGAGTTTTCCTGGTTCGGTGATAGGAAATATAAACTCCTTGGAGCTTATAACTTGACACTCTAAACTGAGATACCCATAGGATTCACTGAGCAAGGAGGGCTAAACTGATACTTTGGAAAATTGATTACTAGCTGTGTATTTTTAGGATGACCGCATACCTCAGCAGGACGCATAAGTGCAAACGTCTTTTCCGATATGAAGGAAGTAGCGGAGACTTTACCTAGTAATTACTTCAAGCACAGTAGAGTGGTTGATATATAACTCGGTTGGGCTAGCCAATAACAAGCATAATTACTCGAATATCAAATGAGACTTTGGGCGACGTTTTTCCCATGCGAAAAAAGGAGGGGGAAAAAAAGCATTATTTATGGGAGTTTTTGGTATTAAATAACCATACATATTTCTAGGGCGCTATAAGGCTTTCCATGCATTAGAAATGGTGATGATTATACAAACAGTACAAATGATAGGCATCTAATCTTTAATAACATGGGTGCAAGTTCCTAAACAAATTTTAAGATTTGTAGGGGTCTTTAAATGCCACTGAGATGTCTATTATTCCATGCGCCATTTTAGGCAACCTTCTAAAAGCGTAAAAGCACCGTAAAAGCTCTATTGAGCCCCCCCCCCCCCCCTCCTTATTAAACCCTCCTCTCCAATAAGCCCCTTTCCTTTGAAAGTCAGAGTTTTAATAAGCCTCCCCCCTCTCTATTAACCCTCCTTCCTACTTCCCCCTACAACTTGGTAGTTGGAGATTGAATGCTACTTGAAGTGTTAAAAACTCGAAAGAAATATCACAAAATAGTACGTAGACAATTATGGATACAAGTTTTGTATCCAGTGGGCCCATATGTCAAGTTTCGGTAAGTTAAGGGAAACTTTGTCTTTAATATTTTGAGGGATCATATAATTAGGGTATTTGAAAGACACTGATTTACAACCACTGCTATTTCTGTTCTATTTTGTGCGGTAAGAGGGATTTGGAAAATAGACTTGAGTCTAATCGGAAATTTAAGATTTGAAATAAGCCCCCCCCCCTCTCTGTTAGCTCTATTAAGCCCCCCTCCCCAATGGGGCCCAAAATTAAATAAGCCCCCTTACCCCTGAAGGGGGGGGGGAGAGCTTGATAGAGCTTGAAATGGCTAGAGCAGTGGTGCTCCGCTGGTGGAACTCCGGTATCCGGGATCCGGAGCTTCGCGGGCTCCTCTATAAATATAACAGATTTACGAAACGAAACATTCATAACGAATGAGGTAAAATACCAAAACATATTCACCACTGGTGGCTCTGATATCTGACTCTTTCTTTTATCCGTCGTTACCGTCCTACAGTATTACTCCGGTGTCGCCGCTCCCCAGCACCATACACTGTTCCTCCGATAATGGTATATAAGCTTTATGTTGGAGTGTGCCACAGATGTACTGTCATGCCGGCGTAATTAATCGATGAAACCAATATTCGATGAAAATTGATGATCATCAATAGTAATCGATATCAGTTAATCGATTAACATCGGTAATCGATGAGTAATCGACGACCGACATTTGTTTGATTTCTCATCTATTAGTAATCGATAATCATAACTGACATCGATTAATTTCGATTATCATCGAGTATTATTGATTGTCATCAACTGTATCGATTGTCGTCACTTCTTAGTTCAAACAATTTAATTAGGCATGAGATGCTCTTTACGATGTCCAATGAACGTAAACGAGATCTTCTATTCGTATTTATATGTCAACGAGATATGATGAAAAGAAAAAGCTTAAAATACAAACTTTAAAACTCATAATTGATACGTATCTAACAAGTGGAGCCCGTAATCTACAATTTTAATCCTTAGTTGCAGCGCATGCATCATCATCCTCATACCGTCAATAAAAATAAAAGCGATAATTGAATGAAAGCTGTGTTTAGTTGTAGTGTCCGCTCGTGTCCTCTGTTTAAATTTGTAAAGGGAATGCGCGTATAAAATAATTATGAAAGCGTTCACCAGCTTGTTCTTGATCCCACTTGAGACGCTCACGCTTGAAAAACTGAGGAAATGTTGAAAGACAAAGAAACAAGGAAAGCATGCTGATAAAACCGGAGAAAAATGACATTTTTATTATGATTTACATTTCTTTCAAATAAAGATGGCAAAGTGCATCTCACCTTTGTCCCAAATGCGGACCTACGATATTGTATCACAGAATTTGTTGCTTCAATCAGGGTCCTTAAATTCAATGAATCTGCCACAGCTTGTCAGATAATAATGTGGTCAGCCCATGTTCCTTTGATGAACATATTAGATAAATATTCTACCCATGATCTATTTAGATTGCTTTCTATAAATTGTTCAGGGTTGTCGCTTAAATACTATACAGCTGCTGTTCTAATTTCACCATATACCTGAAGTGACACAGACTTAATAAAGCAATCACCCCCTCTACCAACTTCTACTGGTCTTAATCCATGTCTAAGTAGCCTGTAGTTAAAGAAATCAACGCTGCCATTTGGATCCATCTAAATAAAGTACTTTTGTTTGTTTATACAGGACTTGGGTTTAATTCAATATCTCCAGACTGTAAAATATTTTTTCTGCTGTGTTTTTATATCTAACAGGTAATCTTTTATGTCTCGGCTGCATCATTTTGAAGATAAGCAGATGAAGGAGAGGGATTGCTAGAAGTCGCTTCAATCCTAGTTAAATGGCCTTTATTTGTATACCTCTGGTAGCATTGCCTGTGGTACTCTCCTTTGGGCCTCTCCTTCCAGTAGTTCATCATTGTCAACCAAATGTGGTTCTGTCTTGTCTGAGAACACTTCTGAAACTTTTCCCAGCTTTTTGTCGTAAACGAAGTCAAGTTTTCACTGCATTCGGTTACATGGCACAGGCATTTTTTCCAGTTAGGTTGCAAGTGTACTGAACTAATGGAACGTTTTCTAGACGCTGGCGTTATCTCTGTCACCTGCTACTTGCACTGGAGAGTTTTTTCAGCTGGAACAAAACACAACATTCGCAAGTTGTCTTACAAATGGACTCAAACTGTGTTTTGTTGTAGGTCACATTGAATGTTTGAAGTAAAATTGATTTTAGTAAAACAACTTGATTACTTACAGTTCTTAACGTGAAGCTGGACTTTCAATGCTGACTTCTTTATTTGTCGTTTCCAAATATTGAAAAACTGGCCTTCGAAATTAGAGCAAAATGTTTGGAAGTTATAATAGAAGAGTTCGTTTCGGAGTAAAAATTTCAAAACGAATAGCAAATCAGCTCAAGTTCATGAGGTACGTACAGGTAATCGAGTTCAGATTTTTGTCTAGCTCTCCACGATTAAGGGGACTTTTGCAACAAAAAGACTCTTCTTATGTTGATTTCCTCAAAATTAATAAGTAAATGAAAGTTTGCGTACCGAAACATTTTAGAAAACCGTTTTTTGAACCGTTTGCCCAGGTATTGTTATCCAAGATGGCTGACTATTCTGGATGCATATCACGATTGCAAAGCATCATGGGAAAAGTGATTACAATACATTATGGGGTTTAAGATATAGCAGTGAGCAAAATATAGCAAAATTAATTGATTGCGGTTATTATCACTGAAAAATGTAAATAAAATGCGACAAAATAGACAAATCAGATTATACTCGAACTCAATGAATAAATTTGAAAGTAAGAAACATAACAAGAAAATAGTTTGCATCATTTTATCAGCCATTTCCCAGCATTTTTTTCAGGGCTGTCAGAATATTCAAAAAGCAATTAAAAGTTTTGCTAAGTTTTGTGATTAAAGAAAGTTTAAAAGTTTTTTCTCTATTTTTTCTTGAGCTGTTACCAGTCCGAATTGGGCAAAAAAGTCCCTAGCAACCATTGTCATGGAAACGGATGGCGCGTCTGACACTTCTCCTGCAAGTTTCCACCATATGAATAACGCTTCATACCATCATATAGAGAGCTGCTAACGTTCATATCCAAAGATATGATTATTTTTTTATGCCAGCCGTTACCGGAAGTGCCGAGTTCCACAGGACCCTCAGTCAAACTTTTTTGTTACTGTAAAAACAATGCCTTATTTGCTATTTGCAGTGGTTTTCCACAACGAATTGATAACAATTTACAGGGATATACTGAGATTTAAGCATAACCTAGTGTTCATGTGCAATAAAATTAATTTTTTAACAATTTGCTATAAAATTTGTATCAAATTCAGCTTCGAATGAAATTCGAAACGTGTGACACAACCGAAATCTACCCCAGAAGTTCGCCATGACGTGGTAAGTATTTCATGTGAAGATGAAATTAAACGGAGATGAAGAACTTAACAGATATGATTATTTTTGCTTAATCTCTGTCTAGAAGGGGACAATTTTCCCCCAACCACCCCCTGTTAAAGTCGCTCCGTTTTCTCATTTAAATGCACCTTTCAAGTTTGGAAACAAGCAGATTCGAAAAATATAGGTCATGAGCTTTAATTTGATGCCAAACTCACCATGTCCCGTGGGGGGTGCTACGAAACTCAATTTTTAGGCCACTATGGAGATTTGGCTCATGGATATTAGTTTTAAGAAAATAATTTCAGTCTGTAAAAACTGTCTACTCTCTGAGAATATCTGATATTCCACCAATCCATTTATAATGTGTAGCAAGGTTAAGTAAAACAGAAAAAACAGGAACAAACTTTCTGAGGGCATGTTTGTGTTCCTTCTCAATCTTCTACATTTCAACGAATGGAGAATTTTTCGCAGTGGTAGCATTTGTCCTATTGCTGGGATATTATTTGCCTCTCGAAGGAGGTTAATTAGAGTCCGATTAATGGGTTTCTTTGTCTCCCGAAGAATAATAATTTTCTTCAAAAAGGAATATTTAGCCCTTCAAAAAGGTTCTGGATCGCGGAACGCTCGGCAATGGGGGACTGAGGACGAGTTGTACATCATGTCTTGGATGATCGTTTTCAAACACACACTTCAATTCACGTCGATTCTCTTCGCTTAAAATTTTTCATGGGGCGTAAAAACACCTGAAATACTCTTTTTCAACAAATACTCGACACATTCGCGGATCGTCGAAAGCTGTGCCCGATCAGTTTTCTAAAACAGTGTGAAATCATTGCACAAAAAGGCCACTTACCGAATAGTGAAACTCCAGCCAAAGTACGCCACAACAGCATGTGGAAATGTGTCCATTGAACGTGTCATCACTCGTTTCTCACGAATGATCACGACAATG
>Ga0126336_10001733_pt1 | contig 11776 bp, 7 predicted proteins | sample SidCmetagenome_FD_92530 | JGI IMG/M metagenome (GOLD analysis project Ga0126336, IMG submission 92530) | Coral microbial communities from El Islote,Puerto Morelos, Mexico - Siderastrea C C metagenome | ecosystem: Host-associated > Invertebrates > Cnidaria > Coral | place: El Islote,Puerto... | reverse complement strand
GAGTTTGAGTCGTCTTCAGTGGAACCTCTCTCGCCTCGTTTGTGTTTACCTCTTCTCTTTTTCATTTATGTTGCATACTTAAATATTTACTTCTTATAGCAGATTTTTACTCAAATTTAGGACGGAGTTGGGCTCTGCTCAAAAGTCACCTCCGAACTCTACGGTGGCACGCATGCTCTCCATGCTTTAGCTTTCAGGGCCCGGTTGCATATAACCTCTACTTTAGTGCTCACTTAAGTAGAGTAGTTAAGATACTTAACCTTAAGTGCTTAAGTGGTCACTTACGACAATCTTAAGATCCAATACTTAAGTGTAATTCGTAAGTAGTCACCTAAGTCTCTTTATGCAACACCCCTAATTTACGGGAACACTTAAGTGCGCACTTACGTGTTACGGGTGTTTTATGCAACCGGGCACAGGGTGGGAAAGTTGGTACCCCAAGAGAAAAATAAACACAGCCATATAGCTCCTCAGGGAAATTCTCTACAGCACTGCACTTTGCGATAGCTCTGCCATTTATACAAGGGCTTTCATGTTGAGCACATACACTGTTGCAAATTCCCCACTGCTGCTCCCAGGGGAATACAAGATCAGGTGAATTCGAGGTCATTTCTATGGGGTAGGGGCGTGAAATAATCACAGTTACGGTACTTCTACGCGCACTCTAGGGAAAGTAATAAAAACGTGTGAAATTAGAAGAAAAAGGATTGCTGCTAGTGGAACATTTACAAAGTGCTCGGTGCTTGCTGCCCACAAGACAAAGTTGATCATTGCTTGTGCTCACAAAAAAATGCAGTGCTCGCCTGCTTCAAGTGTTCGCAGAGAACATTCGATACCCCTTATAATTAAAACATTTTTGTTGCATGTGAAATCATTCTGTATTTCTACTCAAAACCTTAACAAAACATTAATTTTGTTAAAAGCATTTCTTATTTAGCTTTACCTTCATCCAGTTGTTAGCATTTTTGTCACAAATTTCTGGATGGCTTCAGGTAGGCTAATGTTAGGAAAAAAGAATGGTCTTCTATTCATGAAAAACACAGAGATTCTTTAAGGAAAAATGCTCACATCACACAACAGGTACACAACTGTATTCCATTATTTGTCATTGAAGATTTCCCTATTGCCATTATTTTTTCCTGAGACATGCTTAGGGTCACATAGCATCTACATGCATTTCGACCAGCTAAAAAGCTCAAGGCTTTCCAAAAATAGAAGCCTGACGAGACACAGCCTCAAAAGGAGCAGAAGGAGTCTGGGATACGATAAATGAAGAATTAAATAAAGAAGGTCCTCTTTTTGTATGAAACAGCAATTGAACTTTCAGGGGGGGAAAGGCAGCATCACAAACTTGTAACAAAATGTGGGAAAAAAAGTACAAATCTGAAAAGCAAGTTTTCTATTTTTCAATTGAACCTCTTCTACTTGCTTGTTACGTGAGTGACACTGAGAAGACTTGTTATCTGTGAAATAAAGAAAGTCTCGAACGAGTGAAAAATAAGATTCAAAACGAACTTAAGTTAGCTGCCTTAAATTTACAGGCACTTGAAAATAAACGTATATAAACTGTGAGCTACAGTGAGTGATCACCAAGTCGTGTTTTCCTAATTAAAGGTGGTTACATTCCATAAAATAAGTCAAAATATACCCGTGCATATGCAAGGTCCATGGATCTCAAGCATGAAAATAGAAAACTCACGTTCAACAGAAACCCAATCTCCATGTGACACAGCTTGCACATCTAGTCTCACGCAGTGATGGAACCACTGGAATTTGCATTGCTCTCCATCACAGCCAACAATGTAGTTGTTTTCTGTGCGGATGCCCATGGTGGGTCTCCGCCAGGTTTTCAAAGTAATCCTTCTCATCCCTTTTTTACCTCCTTGTCCGGGTCTTGGTATTTCGTTCTGTAGAGGTCTTTCACTCTCTCTGATCTTGCTGAGTTTATCTTCTCCTTCATCTGTTTCTTTCTATTATCTTGTCCCATGTTCCTTGCTGTATCCATTCTTCTTTCTTCCTTTTTCTGAATCCCAGGATTTTCTCTCCCGCTTCTCTCACTGTCTGGTGGAAACTGCTGAGGATGGGTTCTACCAATTCTTCCTCAAGGGCTTGGAACCGGTTTCTGAGTTCCAGCTGAAATGATGCCTTGGTCTCCGGAACTTTTAGTTTAGTGGCATCAATTCTTCTCAGTTTGTCTTCTCCTATCTTGGTTTTGCACAGCTTGATGGTAAGCATTGCCATCAACAATAGCTGTGATTGCCCCTAAGATCCGCTCCTCTTTGTGCCTTCATGTCTAGGAGTGAGTTCTTCCACTTGCTGTTGATGTATCTGGATGTGTGTCTTGCCATCTGGGGATGTTCACGTCGTTTTGTGAATCTCTCTGTGCGGGAACAGAACCAATGACCAGGTTATTCTCCTTGCACAAGTCGCAGAGTCTGTGGCCATTGTCATTGATGTTACCACACCCAATGCTCCCCGTGATTTTTTTGCGGTCTTTATTGTCGTTCCCAACACGAGCATTGAAATCTCCAATCACACACAGCACATCATGTGATGGTACCTCTTAAATGACTTGCTGTAACTAGTCGTAAAAAGCATCTTCCATTGCTTCCTCTGCGTCTTCTATGAGTGCGTAACACGTGATGACAGTGAGCTTAGCGTACTTGGAGTTGAATCAAGCCATGATGAGTCTCACCCAGTGTTTTCCATTCCATGAATGCCTTTGTTGCTTTGTCTGACATGATTGCTACGCCTTCTGCGTGTTGGTTATCCTTTCATCTAGAGTGTATCACTGTGTGTCCAGATCTTTCCTTTATCATTCCTGATCCTGTCCATCGTTCTTCGCTTATCCCAATAATGCCTATCCCATCTCCATCACAACTTGAGCCACAGGGTCGGTCAATAATCTTGGGACACCTTGCCAACTTCTCCCCCTTCCCCCCTTTGCAATGTTGAAAAGACTAGAAAATGTGCTATTTTCTGTCCGAAAAGCCAGCAGTTTGTACAACATTGAACGGGGGAAGGGGTTCTGTCCTCAGATGTGTCGAATGTCCCAAGAATCATTGTCCGAGACTGCAACTTGCCAGTCTGATGCATGGTGCGTACATTTCAGCAGCCAACTCTGATCTCGCCGACAGAAACTCAGTCCTCAAGATGCTGGTTCCCGGCTGGGTTTAGGTTTGGCCAACACCTGTCATCGATCCAATTGCTCGGATTGCGTTGTTCCTGCTGCCACAGCTTTGGTTTCTGGTGCAGGTTTCTATAACGTTTGGATTTTTACGGGGTAGGGTTGTCAGTGCTATGCCCAACCCCTAAGCTGGCGGACCATGATGTCTATTTTCGTCTGTTCCCTCACCCTAGACCTGCCCAGCATGGTTTAACCTGCCAGGGGCCAAAGGCCCCTGCTGGCGTAGCTCCAAGGGTCCTAAAGGCATGCAAGCTACTACACCGACGATGAAATGAAATTGTTTGGCGATGGGATGAAATTGTTTGGCCACTCCATGTAGTGCTTGGGTTTTGGAGGTGCGATATTCGGGAGAGGGGTCTTGCGATGACCAAGGAGCCGCTTGGTGGCAAAGCTGGAGGGCTTACAGCTCTAACTGAAGCTTTTCCTTCTTAGCTTTGATCAGCTCCAATTTCTCCTCTAGAGACACGAGGGGTGACCACCGACGATGAAGTGGGAAAAGGAGAGGCCTCCTCTTCGAGGTTGAGGGCAAAATTGACGCATGGAAAGGCAGTTCATGAAGAGTTGCGATATCGTAGAGATATTAGGGTTCCAGTTTCGGTTTGGTAGTACTCTTTGGTCGTCGAGGTTTTTCAGTTTTGGCTGCCACAGCTATTCTGAGGAGAAGATGAGTCAGAGCTTCAAACCAGCGTTGTCGAAAAAAAAAAGCTTGGAGTGAGTCCCTGTCCAAGTGCTGACGACACAGATAATGCCGGATAGTGGCCGTGGTTCCACTAGCTTTTGACACCGTTGTAACTATGTTGTTTTTGAAATCTTAACTTACAATATTGTAACAACAATGTGGATACTGGTGTTTCCAACAATTTTATTGTTTCGTTGCTCGTGCTGAAGTGTTGATTATTCTCATAAGGATTCTAACAATAACATTTTATGTGAAACACCACGTTTACCTATTTAATGCGAGTGCCGCTTTAATTTGTGGTTTCGTTTTCCAACAAGATCGCGATAAAATGCCGGCTAGGCATATTTTGATCGTTCTTCCACATAGAATTTTTGTGTATCGAAATGTCATTTACAGGCAATTTTTTACCTGTCAGAGAATGTTAAAGTGTCCTGTCGTTTGGGTTATCCTTGACCACAGCTTTGGCTTGAGGAGATGCTTAATAACAGAGTTCTTAATGACACGTAGAAAATGAACTTCAGAGCGATGAGGGGGACATTTGACTAAATTTGTGGACTTATTGGCCGTGATATACAGCGACAAAACACTAGGTTTAGGCAAACTGTTTCGATTCCAAAACGAGTGGCAGCGCACTCTGGAGGCTGGGATCAGGAGACACATACAGAACTACCGCTACTACTTTTGGAATCGGCAAAGCTACTGCAGTGAAGATTTGTCGCAGCTTTTTGAAGCAATCATCAGAGTCCAGTAGGAGTTTTTTTAATTCCCAAGTGAGGAAGATGACATCAGTGATTCAATAAAAAACTGAGGAAAACTTAGATTTTCCTCAAGTAATGGACGTAATCGCCAGGATGCAGGTTGAGATAAAAGCCCCGTAAAACAATCCTGAAGATTATTTCGACAGGAAGCAAAAATACTCGGTTGGGACTCAGGGTGGCGAGTATGTTATTTGTGGATGTCAGTAGGGGATGGCCTGGAAGCATTCATGATGACAGAGTACTCCATCTTTGCAGACTTTACAGAGAGGCAGGGAACAGAAATATGTTGTCAGAGCCCGTTCGAGTGATAAATGGGTGTAACATTAGGCCTCAGATTTTGGGGGGATCTTGCATATCCACTGCGGCCCTGGCTTATGACTGCCTAGCATGGTCATGGGGCTCTAACTGCAGCACAGCAGAGATTTCACTATCGACTATCAAGAACAAGAGTGATAGTGGAATGTGCCTTTGATCTACTCAAGTGTCCCTGGCTCCGTCTATTGAAAATGATAGAAGAGTCAACTGATCAAGATCGAGTGATGATGACGATGATGACGATGACCATAATGGTGCAGGATGCAGAAGGGCTGAGGACATAGCAAGAAGAGTCAGACAAGCAATCATGGACTATCTTTGAACCTTTGGAATAAAACAACTTTTATGCATTATTCTTGATGTCTAGTGGAGGTTTATACAAATTCTTGTAATATAATCCTGATAGACGCTTTGGTTCTATACTTTTTGTTAGTGGGGGTGTGGGTTTCATTTTTTGGTAACTGTATTCACTGGACTTCATTTTGGGGGGAATCGATGGAAAAGGGGGGGAGACAAATAAACAGGAAAATGACCCTTCCAAATTACCATTAGTGGCGTGGGTGGAAAAGAACTGCCCCCCCCCCCCCCCCTGGGTTGGGGTTTTTTTTTCGGGCTAAGAAGGCCAGGAAAAAACATGTTAAGTTGGCTGGTCATTCTTAATAAGAAGTACGTTAACAGTGTTTGTGTTTTGTGCAAAAGTTGTTTTAAGATTACATGTTCAAAGACTTGAAATAAGCCCCCTCTCCCTCTCTAATAAGCCCCGCTCCCCTCGTGAGTGGGCTTAATAGAGCTTCTATAGTATTTTTCAGTTTTAACTGTGTTTTCGTTTTTGTTCAACTTTGTAGTTCAATTTGCTTTTTACTTTCACAATCCATGTACTTTTAAATTTCATTTCAATCTCATTGGACTTTGATTTTTCTTGAGATTATCTTTCAATTTTATTTTAATTTGCTTTAGATTTTATTATCAGTTTTCTTTTATTTCTCAGGTCAACCAAAAACAACTGCACAAAAAAGTCCGAATTTTTTATTGGCAGCCCTATGTCCTTGAGACATTCTCTATCTAGACGGCATTTCAGCAATCCAGCTGATTTTGGAGGAAGGAGTTAAATGCTGTGCATATTGTTGAGGCCCGGGGCACAGTTGTGGTTCTCAACCCAGTTAACGTCCCAATGATTGCGTTCATTTGGTAAAGTTCTGAGCGCTGAGAAAAATTTGTGAAAAAAGTGGATTCTAGATGGTTGTTGGTGTTTTCTCCAAGATTTAGCATTTCGTCTTTGAGGCATGTCACCCATTAATGTTTTATCGGCATCCAGTTAAGCTCTAGGTACTCTATGATGCTGTTTGGTTTTGTGGCCTTAATGGCTTCCCAGTGTCTGTCAAATTCCCTTTTTAATTTTGGCAATCTAAAGCATTTCAAGATTAGATGAGAACCTCTGATCCGCAAGAGGAGATGTTGATATTTGAGAGATCTTTGACCCGCTTTGCAATTTATATAGTTGTTTATTTAGATGTATTTATTTGTCTATCTTTTTATTTAATCGCTTGTGCTTTCTGTGTGTCTCTATTTGTAAAGATGTGCAAAGTATTAGTGTAATTGCTGTATACGGTTGTTAATTTCTTATCTATTGGTTCTATTTGTAAAGATGTGCGTAGTATTATTGCAATTGCTTATCGATTGTATTGTTCTACATCTCACTTGACCCGTCTCTGTCATTGGCTAAAACTAAATACAGAGGCATTCTCAGTTCCAAAAGTTTGTAGGTGGCATCAACCATAATCTCTGGGAATTTACTGTTTATGGTAAGCATGTATTCCTTTTGGTAAACGAGGCCCTTGAAGTTGTTTTCCTCATCGACAATAACTTTAGTAATAGATCCTTCTTGCCGGTTCAAGAGGTCAATGACGTGATCAAGGTTGTCCTGGTCATTTTCATTTGTTGTCCTTTGTTGAATGTTGGAAATACCTTCCAGGGTAATTTTTTCTGCCAGAGATGCTTGATTTTAGCCCACATGTTGGGGTTGATGTTCTATGGATCTGCTTCAGTTTATGTCTTAGAAGGGTCCATGTCAGGAGACGTTTTAACAGAGATTTCACCATGTAAAGTCCAGACAGGTGACTGGATTTATTCTTTCTTTTTTAAATGTTTTTGATAAAAGATGTCTTCTAAATGTCAGGTTTTCATTGATGTATATGCGATTTAAAGATTCATCGGCTGGAGAATACTGTCGCAAACTGTTGGAGACCTTAACATTTCTCAGCTTGGCTTTTTCTTTATAGACCTTAGGTTTAATTTTATGACTGCAGAATTTTGCTGTTATGGGCTTGTTTCCTTTTCTCGGCCGTAGATTATGAGCAATCTCAATGTCATCTTCAATTTTGAGGTTCTACACTAATGACATCTTGTGCGTTAGCGCACAGACATTCTGGAATGCCGTGAATCTCCGATAAAAATTTTTGCGCGTTTACTGCTTAAGCGAATCTAATGAGAACCACAGGTTTTGGGTTTCGCTTTCTTGTTGTCGCGGTGTTTTTTTAGTGTTACTGAGTTTTTCTTTCGTCATCTCTAGTTCTTTCATCAGCAACGTATTCACCTGTGATGTCTTCAGATGGTCCTCCTTTAGCTGTCTCAGTGCAGTATCGCTGAAGTCCAGGGAGCTTTTCAAGTCTGTGAGTTCCTTCCTGAGATTTTTGTTTTCCTCAACGATGGTAGCCATAGTAGCTTTGTAGTAGTAATTTTGGCTCATCTTCTTGGGCGCATGTGGTATTGCTTTTGTCATCGGTGTAGTCCACCATATTGGATTTCTTGGTGTTGCTAGTGTTTTCTTCCATGGATCCTCTATCACCTCTTTTGTGCTTCACCTGTTATGCAGTGAGCAATGCAGACAAGACGTCCATGTTGAATGCTTTAGTTATTACACCTGTACTCGAACCCCGAGTTCATCCGGGAACTCTGAATTACATATGCCATAAATGCGAGTAACATAAATCCAAGTAACGCAATAACAATAACGTGACATCACACCATCCCTGAAAAAAAAAAGCTTCAATGCCTGGGTTGCATAGATAGTTAAAAGTGTCAATGATGCTAAAAAAAACTGAAGAAAATAATATATATGAAACGGCTGAAGAAAATAATACATATGAAACATATTAATAACCAAATTTTTGTTCAATTAGTGTAATTTAAAAATTAAACGAGATTTACCAAGTCGATGTTTGATTGGAATTCTTCCTCGTCATCAGTCAGGAACGAAGGAGTAACATGAGAAGCATGCGCATGCTTATCTGGTCGTCTTTAAAGAGGCAGTGTTTCCAGGAGAAAAAAACAGGAACGAAGGATAGGGAGGGAAGAAAACCAACTTACGGGTCGGGCATGTAACTCCTTTGTTCCTGACTGATGACGAGGAAGAATTCTAATCAAACATCAACTTGGTAAGTCTCGTTTAATTTTTAAATTCTACCTCGTCATCAGTCCGAGTCACCACGGAGTTACATGAGATTTGAAAGTCCTGGAAACGCGCCCAAACAAGGTAGCAATGTAGGGCAGACGAAAAGAACACAATGATCCGTATAAAGGGTATGATATATTTCCCTAACAAAGGCTGCAGACTGCCACTCGGGTGGCCAAAAAGTATAATATTACGTGAAATAAAAAATGTAAGATAAAATAGAATATACAATATGACCTGCACACAGTCAGCGTGAATTGCTTTGAAAATGTTCAAGCACACTCGTGCTAAAGTTCCTTACAATTGGCTTATTGAAATGTTTAGCGAAAGTCTGAGCATTTGACCAGCCGCCAGCTTTGAGTATTTCTTTCAAAGTGAGGCTGGTTCGAGCGGCATAAGAAGTCGAGGCAGATCATCCACCATGGCTGGTGAACTTTGTGACATCAATCCCTGCATCTTTGAGCACAGACTTGGACCACTTGCCTATGGTAGTATTTGAGATAGCTTTGTGCGGCTTGACATAACTGATGAGTAGCTTTGAGGTAGAGCCTCTGAGGCTTTCAGTTTTGGCGAGGTACTGATCGAGGTGTGTGACGATACAGAGGTTGATATCGGACTCAAAAGCTGTCAACTCAATTGGGTCCAGGTGTTTCCCAGACTTAGTTGTCTTAAGCTTTTCGCCAATAGTGAAAACGTATTTTCCGGGTAGTTTCTGCATCAGTTTATGTCTAATTTAGATAAAGTTTGGTACATTTGGCCAGTAAGAAAACACAGTAACATGGTCAATTTACGTGTAAGAACCTTAGATCTAAGCTAGCTACAGGTTTTAGAGTCTGAAGATGTTCTAAGACTACGCTAACATCCCAAATGTGGTTGTATCTAGGTAGGGAGGGTTTAAAATCGAGTTACGAGAGGGTGATTCCCAAACGTAACGTTTCCCGGGAGTGTAAGTACGGAGGACAATGCCGACCTAGCGGTATTAATGGCGCTATAACCCAGGCCTTCCTCATAAAGGGATGCTAAGAAATCTATCCCATGTTCAACGCTCGCGTCTTCCTCTGGAATTACTTTCTGAGCGCAGAATTTCTCCCACCTTCCCAGATAAGAGTGATATTGTTTTCCGGTACCTGACCGCCAAGAGGCCATAATAATGTCCTTAGCTACTGTGGACAAATTTTTATTGTTCAGCTTTTTGCAGATAAGAGACATATTAGGAGATTCAGCCTTTTGTGCAAAGGGTGAATCTGTTCTGGTTGGTTTGGAAGGACATCAGCGTCTCGCATGCTTTTAACTTGACAAGCGAGCGTGTGATCATTTGCATTGCTTTTGGAAACCACAGTTGTGTTGGCCACTTTGGCAGCACACATACTCCTTCGGCTTTGTCCTCCTGGATCTTCTTTAGAATTGAGGGTATGACACTAAGGGGAGGAAAAGCATAAAATTTTAGCCCAGTCCAAGTTATGGAAAATGCATTGATGGCCATTGCCCCAAGGTCAGGTCTGTATGCCACATATTGCGGGAATTGACAGTTAAGTCGAGAGGCAAACAAATCGATTTCCGGTGTGAATTGCAAACTCTCGAGAGCTTGCGACAGTACTGTTTTATTTAGCATCCATTCAGTTGCAGTTTGATGTTGTCTGGATTCGTGGTCAGCCTCAACATTAGATTTCCCTGCAATATGTGCTGCGCTGATCCAAAGGTTGCGTGAGATGCACCAGGCCCAAATTTCATTGTTTAATGTGTTCAGTTGTTCGGAATGGCTAGTTCCCATGTGGTTAATTACCACAACTGCCGTAGTGTTATCGATCTTAAGTCTAATATGCGTATCACGGTGCGATCTACAGAATACTTTAAGTCCTAGAAAAACGGCTAGAAGTTCAAGGTAATTAATGTGATGACTCTTTTCATCTGAGGACCAGAGGCCTCCTGTGGACTGACTACCGTATACCGCTCCCCAGCCTTCGTTAGAGGCGTCTGTGGTAAGCGTACACGTCGGTCCATCGCGAGTCAAGACATTCTTAGCTGGCATCACATTTTGTACCCACCACTCGAGCTCGGATTTCGCCCCTGGTGACAGAGACATGTGCCTGTCGAAATTCCATTGATTGTTGCGCAAGGCGCAAATTTTGTCTTGCTCGGTGTGGCGGTAGTGTAGGGGCCCATACATAACCCCGGGAAAAGAGGAAACTATCTTCCCGAGAACACAGGCAACTTCTCTTATGGTTGGAGAAGCGGTATTTAGAAGCGCTTTACACGCGAGTTGGAGTGCCAAAGCCTTTTCCCCCGTTAACATGATCGTCCTAGTGACCGAATTAAGTACAAAACCCAAGATTACGAGCTGCTGGGAAGGTTCGAAGACCGACTTGTCTGGGTGTGTTATGAGGCCAAGGGAATCAATCTGAATAACTGTGTCTATAACGTTGTGTACACAGTCCTTGTACGTTTTCCCTTGCAAGTACAAGTCGTCAATATAACCACTAGATATATGGCCCCGTAACTGTAGGTGGGATAATGCTGGTTTCAAAAGTTTGGTGAATTTCCTAGGCCCACATGAAAGACCATTTGGCAAACATGTAAACTGATAAAGTTTTCTCTTCCAAGAGAATTTTAAGTATTTCCTATCCGATGTGGCTATCGGTATGGAATAATATGCGTCTTTCAGATCAATGAATGCCATAAAACAATCCTGTTCTACAAGCTTAGTGATGGTGTTGAGGGTGTCCATCTTAAAGTGGATTTTGTTTGCATAATTGGTTGAGGTTTTTAAGGTCAAGAATCATTCTGTGGCTGCCATCTTTCTTCCCCCTTACGAATACATCGGAGATAATTTCCTTGTGACAATGCCCGGTGGGCTCAATCACATGTTTTGGCAGGAGTTTTTGGATCTCGAGATCGATAATGGTCGTTTCAGTGACGGACCTTGTGCAGGTGGGAAGAAATTTTTGGCAGGGTGTGGCATTGAAATCAATTTTCATCCCCATAACAATAGAAAGAATTTCATTAACTGATGTGATGTTACGCCAGGCCGGTAAAGAATGTGTGATGCATCCGGCCGCAAAGGTATCACAACGATATTGTAGATAATCTCTTAGAGATGAATTAGTGAATTGCGGAAAATCACTTACCGCCAATTTCAGTTGTTCCAGTGAGGACATTATTTCTTCTCGGTCTCGTTCTTCGCGCCGTTGTACGGTTTCTTCCGCCCAGTTGAGCGGTAGCCTTTCCACAAAAAAGGCTGTCGTGAACCGCCCTTGCTGCTTTTATCATGCCAGCTAGATAAGAGCCATGGCGCCGGTAGTTTCTGCTGTGGTCGTGCTTCGTGACGCCAACTGTATGGCCGATGCGACTAGTCTCCTTTGCGTCGCGAATTTGCTTGGCAAGATCGT
>Ga0126336_10001732_pt1 | contig 11777 bp, 3 predicted proteins | sample SidCmetagenome_FD_92530 | JGI IMG/M metagenome (GOLD analysis project Ga0126336, IMG submission 92530) | Coral microbial communities from El Islote,Puerto Morelos, Mexico - Siderastrea C C metagenome | ecosystem: Host-associated > Invertebrates > Cnidaria > Coral | place: El Islote,Puerto... | reverse complement strand
AACTTACGGTTCATATCCTTTTCATTTTTTTTCTGTTAGGATATGTGCTTTTTAGATGTAACGGTTTTGCATGAAGACAAGGTTCCCTTCTGGTGTTTTAGGTGAGTGTAAATTCCTAACGAGTTTGTTCGATCTTATTTGGTATTTCGCTTTTTTTTCTGTTCGTGTGTTTAAATTTAGCCCGGGTTTCTTTTTTATCGTGGCTCTTTAATTTCCTGCGCGTTTTTCGCACGTGAGCCAAAGATCTTGACTTTAAACTTCCTTTTTCAGCTCGCCTGTTAGGATTTTCAGCAACAAAGCCAACGATGGTAAGCGGTTTCTAACTGTGGCATAGTAATGTTTATTTAATACCAGTGTCTTAAGGCCGCGGGTGACAAGCTGCTCATGAATAAATTTATAAGGCAAAATTTTGATGGAGGTCTTGCGATAAGAAACTTTATATCTTGAACGTTTGGGAGCTGATTCCGTTGAAACTTAACAGAGAGTTTGGGGAATGGTGGAAGTGTAACAAGGTTGTTTTTGATTTGAAAGATTGCGCTTCTTTGCGATGTTATGAGCTCCCAAAGTTGAGATTTTGTAAAAGTCACAAAAAATATTTGTGGCAAACGATTTAACGCACGTGCAATTATTAATTCAGAAACTCTAAGTTTTGCTGAAGAGCCTATTCATGAATACTTCGCGCAATGTCGCTACCATTCGCCGCACTTCGTGCATAAGCTTTAAATGAATGAATACTGATGACTTAGTTTCTCACCCGCGGCCTTAAAGATAGTAAAACGGGTATTGTCAACCACTGACGTGTTGTACAGGTTTTTGTTAACCGAATGGAGCAATTCAAAAGGAAATTTGTTAATTTTAAAAAGTTGTTAGCGATGTATCGCTAGGTTACGTTACCGAAGTCTTTCCGTTCCTTTTTTCTTTACTTGCTGAAGAAAGACCCAAGGTTTCGGCCGCTGCTACCTTTCCAATAAAGAGAAAGATATTTCTAATAATTTAATATATTCCCTTCTCAGGCGATTTTTCATCTGAAGGCAAAAAACTGTTTACTGAGTGCAGTGACGAACATGGCACTATAAGACTTGATTTCTTGTCGGTGAGTTATATTACAGTCATTCTTAGATGGACAAACTTGTAAACAAACACTCCGCTGTCGTTGTTCTAGTTTTCTGGTGTGTATAATGGTGAGAAGGGACTGGATTAAGCCAAGTGAGTGGCAGAAAAAGGATGACGACTTCATTGCTACCACCCATTTTATTACGAAAGTTGGCCGCTTAAAAGGATAGTAAATTTAGCTGTATGAGAAGACATTTTAACTGAGATCTTCCGAAAGTGGACGCTTTTCAGAGAACGTAGCCGAGGGCGCAATAGCCGCAATTGTATGACAGAAAGCTTTCTTTGGAAATTACTCGTGTGCTCACATTCGCTGAGAAAAAAGGACAAGAAGAATCTGATTGTTTGGCTGGTCATCTATAGGTGTTTTATCGCTACCATAAATGTTAGGAGAAGACATCTGCGTGTTTCTGTTTCAATTTCAGGAACAAATTTGGCCCTTACGGCACACGGCGCGACGCGACGCGCACTGAAACGCATGACCACTTTTAATAGGACATTTGCACGATAGCGTCATTTGACCACAACTACCAGAATTCATTTCCTTTCTCCTTTTGCATTAAAATTTTGTAACCCCAGTGAGGTTTCGATAACAATGACCCTAATTTGCATCAGAAAAGAACAAACTGAAGAATTCTGGTAGCTGTAGACAAATGACGCCATCGTGCAAATGTCTCATTAATTCGCACACTTCTGTTTAGATCTATCATCCAATCAGAATTCAATAAAAATGAACCAACTCAAAAGCACAAGTGAATTTGAGTTGGTTCACTCAAAGCCATCGTCGAATTTTGATTGGATAATCAATCTCATGAAAGTACCTTATACGTACTTAATTTCGCGGTTTTGACAAGCCAATATTTCGCGAGGCTTAAATATCGCGATTTCAAGAAGACAAAATGGAAAAAGAGCATTAAATTTCGCGAGAATGTGTCAACAGAATTTTATTTTCATAAAGCTTTAAAGGTAATGAATTATCAAGATATACCGTAACAGAAGAAACTCGTTTAGAAGAAGATAACAAGACAAGATAGAAATGGAACTTTCTCTCAACATTTATGAGACTTTTTTGTTTGAGTATGTAAATTGATAATGGTCTGAGTGCATTTGTATTTCGCCAATGCGGTTAGCAACAAAAGGCCTGAAATCTCTCCCTCTTCCACGAATCCACCATAACACATCCATGCTGTCGGAGTAGGAGGTTGCATCCTTCTTAAAAATTTCGCGTGTGTAAATTTCGCAAGGTTTTTTTCCGCGAGTCTATAATTTCGCGATGTTTTTCAATTCGCCAAAATCGCGAAAATGAGTACGAATAAGGTGTTCGAATTATGTAAAGCCGGCTTGTAATACTTTTACACCTGATGCTGTATGTAATGAGTATTGTTAACCAGCGATGACTGAATTCATTTCAGATCGAGGAAGAAGGACAAACGCTTGTTACCAACGTGGAGCTGCGATTGCTCAAGGCTTTTGTCAATTCTTGGTTCAACACGTCATACTGAATCAACAATCACAACAAACGCAGATAACCGAATGATCCAATCAGAAGTGTAAAAGTAAATTTGCAGGCGGTACCAAGCGCGGGAAAACATACAAAATGTGCCAAGCGCAGGAAAAGGAGTGCGAGGCAGACCGCGATTGGTTTAAGTTTTGGTCCCTATTGGCTGAAAACACACCTTTCTTTTAGCTCGTATTTCTTTAAGGGCGCTGTGCAGTTTTAGCAGCCAACTTCAGATTTTAGTACACGGAAAAAAGCAAATACGTGCGAATGAAAAGTTACTTTCAAAAGTCAACTGAGGACCGCTTCTGTGTCACTTGACTGGACATCCTGTCCTCTTGCAAGTTCTCTTGGGCTTTCTTTACTCATGACAGCAGTGTTATTCTACAATGTATGATAATTCAAATTATTTAAGACTTTAAAAGCCGCTTTTAAATTGCATCGATTAAAAGAAAGCTTTGCGTTAATCGTTTTTCAATCATCTAAACATCGCTTTTTTTTTTCAAGAAAAACGAGCAGCGTTGAGCAAGCCTAGCGCGCCGTAAAAAACGAGAGTAGGATCGCGACATTCTCGATTCACGCGCGCGTGCCCCCACAATTTGCAGTGAAGGAAAATGGCCGTTTGAATTCTTGATCGGGTTGTCCCGGTAGTGTCTGGAACGATCCGGGCGATTGGCCAATAGAGACTACGGAAACCAGAGACCAAATTCCTGAACTAAAAAAAAACAGCCTGTGGTCCAACAATACTTGGGGCACATCTTAACTTAGGAGGGCTTCCTAAATCCTGTCGCCCAGCTCATAACCAGACGCACTAAGGCGCATTGCTTACCAAGGTTTATTCACAGAGAAAGCGAAAGTCTGAAAGAGACATCATTTCTGACAAAAGGAACTTAATGCTTGGTTGCGTCGATTCCAAGTTATAACATGCAAATTGAGCATCACTATGTAACTTGGTAAAGCTTTGTTCCATTTTATTTTAACGTCAAGTTCTTCTCGACATTTTCCGGAACGCATGGTGTCCATTTTACCTTAACCTGCGTGGCAAACGCTAAAATGGGAAGGAAAGGGAGAATTGGGAAGCGCGAGACGCGAACGCGGAACCCAGAGCGGGCTCCGCGACTCGCGCTTCGCTCTCGCAAGTCTCTGTTACCCTTCCCTATTGGCGCCTGCCACGCAAGATAGTTTTCGCCCCGAGTCATCAGTTTTCTGTTGTTATTGTTGTCGTCTTTGTACCCTATCTGTGCGCATATACCTAATTCATTAAAGGTTGCTTTGGCAATTGCGCATTGGGAATTTGGGCATGCGGAACACAATGCAATGCTTTGCTTGAGTGACCGCCAAACAATAGCTTCCCAATGCGCAATTGCCCAATGCCCAAAGCAACCTTTCTTGAATTAGGTATCTGGCATGGTGATTTTTTTGGTCCATTACTCTCGTTTTCAGGAAACCAGATATTCTTAGCCTCAACTTTCAGAACTTTTGATTAATATTCGCCTTCTCAAAAGAAACCTCTTACATAGAGAGCACTGGATAAACTTATTGAATCTTCATAATCAAACTCCATAGATTACCGATGAGCGGCAAAGTGACATTGCATACAATGAATCTTAAGGGTTCCCTTGCGGGCTGCGTTAATGGCGTTCATTAGCTTGTAGGAATTCGCTGCATTGAATTCGCTCCTTTTACTTGTCCCAATGGAAGGAAAACAAACGAATGCGCGATGCACTCTAGAACAAAGGTGTTTATAAAGCCAGCTTGACTAGCAATTTAACCTTAGATCATCAGAGGTCAGAGAAAGAACTGTGAATTGAAGGGAGAATTGGTGCAGGTAAGTATTTTTATAGTTTTTGTGCTGTACCGGCGTAGACACCTTTGCACATGTCAACTGAAGATTAGTCAGCATAACCTGCTGTTTCTTTCTCACGCCGGTACTCGAATACGAACTATCAAGAAAACATTGTAGGTTAGCGGGGTCATGAGTGGCTAGAAGAAAGATTTCGTTGCTATCTAATCTATTTAACGGTTATCTATCTAGTTAGCTTTCTTGTAGTTATGGAAAGCAATTTTCCACGCTCGTGGAGGCCGGTTTTGAGAGGGAACCAGCAGCGTTTATGGGTAATGTAAGGCCACAAAAAAAATTTTGCCAGCGTTACTTATTCCGTCTTCCAAAGATTCCGAATTTGCTAAAAATCCAGACATTTTTGACTAAATGAGTCCTTTACTTGTTTCTTAGTCATTTCTATTATTAAAAATTCATTTTAACGACGTTGCATTTTTAATAGGGCATTTTTGCAATGGGCTCATTTTACTACAGCTGCCAAATCTTTCAATTGTTTAGCTTTATCTGCTAATAAGATCGTTTATATTCAAACCCCATCATGCAGGGTTACAAAATTTAAGTCAGGAAGAAAAATGAAATTAATGCATTTTGGAAGTTGTGATATTTGATGCCATCAAAGCAATGGCCTGGTCCTGTAACAAAAAAGATGGTGCTTAAAAGTGAGCAAACACCCTTGGGCTAATAAATTTCCCCGTGGACGACTGGACATGTGCGAGTGCTACGCGGGCCTTCGGGCACGATAATTTACACCATATCTTGAAAACAAAGAAGTTTCTAAGCGTGAAACTTGCCTACAAGTTAAACATTACTTGTCTTTCAGACGTGTCAAAATAACAGGTTTCTAATAGGTGGCTCATGTTTTTAGAAATGGCTTTCCGTGCCGAAAAGTTTTTGGGTTCTCGAGAAACTCACATGCACCAGGGCCTATTCATCGAATTTTTCCCAGTTAGCTCTTGCCCGGTACAAGTGCTCTCTATCTCGCTAAGGGGGAAAGAAATAGGAGCCAGTTGTTGCTTTCAGATGAGAAAAACAAGAAAACAAAAAAAGGGAACAAAAACTAATTTAAGTCTTCTAACCTCCCTCTCCTTACTCGACCCTGGTCCTCTTTCGTTTTGCACAGTCCACAGGTCTGAAGGCTCTGGAGTCGCTAATGATTCCTTGTCATGTTTGCATGTCTAATAAAAGACCATAAACGCCTTTTCACTTGCAGAAGCAATCTGTGACTTCATAATGAGACGAATGCTGGTTATCTTGCTTGTAATGTGCCTTGTCTTCTCTTTGATGCATCAAAGGTGTGTATCATATTTAAAGTCTTAAGTGGAGTGCCTGCAAACTACAATTTCGGACACCGTTACGTTGGAACACTTCTATCAATGTCACATTTCACCTATCTGTATGCATGGCTGTCCCTTCCCCTCAATGTTGAGTGAGACAACTCTTGTTATCAACATTGGGAAGATAGACAGAAAAAGTGTTCCAACAAATGTTGCGTAGATTGTAGATTCTTATCAGTAAGGGCTTTTTAAAACAATTGACAATAAAAACTAACGATAAAAATTCACGACGTTTCGACCGCTCTTCCGTCATTGTTAAGCGAAATGTTGATAATAAGAATTTGCATAGATATAATATATAGTGACAAAGAGGTAAAAATATGTAAGAATTATGTATGAAGTAAAAGTATGTGTAAAAAGAAGTTACAAAGAAGGTGTTAAAACAATAAAAAGCATGAAAAAAACTAACTCTATAAAGGCTAATTATTTAAAAACCTTCGCACGAATTGAGTCGGACTGTACAATGAGACTTGGTTTTCTTTGGTTTTCTTTCATTCTTTGTAAATTCTTTTTTACACATACTTTTACTTCATACATATTTCTTACATATTTTTACCTCTTTGTCGCTTTATATATCTATGCAAATTCTTATTCTCAACATTTCGCTTGATAATGACCGAAGAGCGGTCAAAACGACGTGAATTTTCACCGTTAGTTTTTATTGTCAGATTGTAGATTAACAGTTAATTGCACATCTACTATAAACAGCATGTACACTTGCACTGTTTTTTTTTTTTTACATAAAAACTTTTTATCTTATTTGATTGACATCTTGTGAAACTATAACAACAACAATGAAAAACTGAATGGTCACTCAAAGCGGAGCTTGTAATAAACCGTACTATAAATTCAACATTGGCTGATCATATCTGTTTTAGCCCCAAAATGCCAAATTAGCCCTGAGACTTCCGTAGCTGATTCGGCTCACTGTGGAGCTATTTCGGTCACAGCTGGGAAAAAACAACCCCATCAGAAACCGTAACAGCCCACAGTGCGACCCAATATGGCCCTTTGGTGATGGCCCATATCGCCTAATGGCCTTAATTGGCAGAGCCAAGTTATCCCCCAACATGGTACTGTATTTTACTCACCGAAACGGGGCTGGAACCAAGTTAACCATCTCCGATGTCGTGAAAGAAGCGACGGGCAATGTACTAATAGCCTAAATGCTTGGGCCATCCCACAAGATGAAAATTTGGCTGATGCTTTCTATTTGAAATCAACCAACAGTCATGAAGTATGATTGATTTTTTTTCTTTTTTGCAGCGAGGGTTGGAGGCGTCGTCGGCGTGCTGACCAGAAGCCAGCGGCCAGCAACGGTGCAAGCAGTGGGCCCTTCCTGACGAAGGAAGACTTGCATATGGATAGGAGACAGAAGCTAGCGGCCAGAAGTGGTGCAGGCAGTGGGCCCTTCCTGACTGATGAAGACCTGCATATGGATAATAGACAGAAGCTAGGGGCCAGAAGCGGTGCAAGCAGTGGGCCCTTCCTGACTGATGAAGACATACATATGGATAATAGACAGAAGCTAGCGGCCAGAAGCGGTGCAAGCAGTGGGCCCTTCCTGACTGATGAAGACCTGCATATGGATAATAGACAGAAGCTAGCGGCCAGAAGTGGTGCAGGCAGTGGACCCTTCCTGACTGATGAAGACCTGCATATGGACAGGAGACAGAAGCTAACAGCCAGAAGTGGTGCAGGCAGTGGGCCCTTCCTGACTGATGAAGACATACCTATGGATAAGAGACAGAGGATGGTGGATCAAACACAAGAAATATATGATCCGGATGAAGATTTCTAACTTGAACAAGAAGACAGGCTTTTTAAAGCAAAAAATGAAACAAACTTAGCCTCACAAGTAGTACTTATTCTGCCTTCCTTTAGCTGCTATAACAGATGGTTTGTTTTGGTTTTTGCTTCGGAAGACAAACGCAAATAACTCCTCTCTTGACTCTCACTTTTTTGGGGGGAGGGCTGACGGAAAACCGCCCCGGGCTTCAAGCTTTCACGCGACATTCGCGCTTTCAGAAGGAAAACAACTGCTGCTACACTGGCTTATTTCTAAAAACACTGATCTGAACCCGCTGGCAAGCGCAAAATGGAATGAAAGCTTTAGATATCTTACGAATTTAAGGTCTTAGTCGAAGGGATGTAAATTGAGTGATCTTATCTTTGCCTACTTCATTCAGTTTCTGTCTGTTTAAAATAACTCCTCTAGGCCGAAGACTTAGTTCCTACGGCATTTTCTCCGAAAGGTCACATGACGCTCTCGGTTCGTGAAGCTTTCTAAACACAGCCTAGTATCCCTAGTATCTCTTCCGGATCACTTGATGACGTCATGAAATTTCGCGCCAAGTCAAGTAAGGGGGAAGAAAAGCCTGAGTACTAGGCTGTTCTAAACTAAGAGTGTTTATCATTTACAAAAAAAAATCCAGAAATTTCGGTTGGACTGTAAATGGTAAGGCTATTTTGGTTTGCCCGAGCGGAAAATATTCAAAATAATCGGAACGTCTTGAGACATAGTCCAATAGTACCAACCGGAATATCCAAACGGAAAATCCGGGATTGTGCGCCATTTACGTTTTTCTGTCAGTTCCAGGCCCTGCGCCAATAATCAAACTAGTTCCAGACTCTCTCTGTAAATTAGAGTCAACTGCGCGAATGATAAACGCCAATCTTGTACGGAACTTACCATTCGCCGGAGGTTTTGCTTACCATTTGTACAAACCGTGGACCAAACAATTCCCCCTGCAAATGGTAAACAACCTAAGCTACCTTGGTCAAGATAGAAACTAAGTGTTCGTCTTTAACAATAGGCTGTTAAATTTGAATAAAAATTAGCATAATCCGAACCCAGTCTTCTACGATTAATTTATATTTACGAACCTGTCACAAATGCCTCTTTATGGTTGTCAAGGCATCAACCAATTAATCTTTCTGTCAAACTAACAGTAATTTGTGTTTATGAAAAAATGCATTAAAACAAAGATTTGCCTATGAAAAGACCTCTAAGCCACAAAGAAATATTAAGTTAATTTACACGACATAGCCAGAGCAAAAGGCGCGCGAAACTGAAGATTATTCGCCATGGCGGCGTGGATGATGTTGTGTGTTGTCACTGCCTTTTTCATCATTAGTTGGAAAAACACAGCATTTGTACATGGAGGACAGAAGCAAGAAGCGGAACCATCACACAGAAATTTTCAAAATTCCAAGAGAAACAAGAAAAGCAAAACAGTGAATTATCTCGGAAAAGAATTGCAATACATAGCACAGGTTTACAGGGAGTTACAAAACAAGTCTGGTTGCAATGATGTCGCAGTATTAAACATTATGTTTGACAGCGAGCGATGGAAAAATGAGGCTTTTTTGGCAGTTGAAGTGGCAAATCTTCTAACTTCTCTTTGGCCTGTGAAAAAATCTGACGGTCAATCCGTAGCTGAAAATGACACACTGCTCTTTGAAATCGCTCGTGCCAATGTCCTCTTTTCTCCTTCCGTTTTCGGATCCGTAATATGTTTGGAGCCAAAATTATACCGAAACAAACGTTTTTGTCCTTACGCGTTTAAAGACCGTAAATTAAATGGAAGGATACATGTTATGGACTTCGCTCAAAGTCATGAATATGACTACTCGACGAGTCCAAACGCGATTTGGTGGGCTGGTATTAGAGATAAAACAAGAAATACGAAGATGTATGATAGAATGCAAGTGACTGACTTTTATTCAATTGAGCAAGAAAATTCAAGCGTCAGTCAGAATTTAACTCGCTTATTGGTGAGATATGAGGATGGTCTGTGGACCCGACCGTACTTCGATTGCTTTGGAGGAAAAGTTTGGATGATAACCTTCCTGGCTCCGATATTCAATGAAACCAGCGAGTTCTTGTAAGTATAGTTTGCGGCGACATTTTATAGCTCTTAGTAAAACAGCCGAGTAACACCGCAAAATTTTCTAAATCTGTGGACGGTACTTTAATTGCCGCAGGGTTTAGAAGCCCCTAAAATCGCGCAAAAGTGGCTGGTAAAAGTTTCGAAGTTTCCACAAGCAGTGCAAGGCTGAAATAAAAAGAAAACTTTTTCCAGTCCAAAAATTATAGTTTTATTGCTATATGTATTACTTCAACGAGTAACAGGTTTACATTTTTTTCTTTGCATTAATTTTCGAAGAATTAATTAACGCGCATTAGTTAGGGACCGGTTGGAAAAGGAAGTTAATAAAATTAAAATTGAAATTAGAAGGATTTCGGAAATTTGAGTTGTATTATGGGCCATTCAGAAAACTTTACATTCTTAACTGATGATATGTGTGGCGATTTATCTTTCTTGCGTAAAACATTTTCGCAACGCCATCAAAAATAATAGCAATAATATCGCATCATTTCTTTTAGGGTTTTATATTTCCTATTTCGGTTACAACAAAGATCATACAAACAAAAAATCACTGCTTTGAAACGGCTATTAATGTTTTCTACTTGTAACACTGAAACCTCAGGCTTGGTTTCAGAGGATCTTTTCCGACGATATCGAGTCAGCTGAATCTTTTCCGTAATATAACGAGCAAGAATTTTCATTTTACAATCGATTCGTCATGAAATTCTTGCTGATTGTCTTTGTTATTTTAAGTTTCTGGTATTTGAGTCTACCTACCTAGAGCATTTTGTCGTATTTCAAAGGTTTTAGTAATTTAGTCGACACTGAATTTAATGTACAGATGATCATATTCAAATAAGCCAAAGCAATAAAAGTTTATCTGCTCAATTACTATAATTATATTCGAACCAATTTAGTTTTACATCTTATATAAACAGCTGAAGTTTGAATCCCACTAACTGGTTTTCAGACCTTAATTAACAAGAACGTAAACAGAAAAAGTAAATAATAACTGTATGATAAGCCGCTAACAATCAAGAACAAAGTTATAGAGGAGGAAACGCGTTCATTCTCAGGCTAATATCATACAATTTTAAGAAGACGTCTAATTATACAAAACTAAAATTCCAATTAAATGTTTCTTTCATAAACAGTCTTTTTTTAAATTTTGATTGGCATTTATTGGATGAGGTTTATGTGATATCCGGAATAATCAAGGTCGAGGTAACTGTTATCAGCCGAAGCCGGAGGCTTCGGCTGATAAGATAACAGTTACCTCGACCTTGATTATTCCGGATATCGCAAAACCCGAATCTAATAATTGTTTTATTGTACATTGTTTTACAGGTAAATAAAATAACGGCAAACAATTTCAACATTTGTGTCCTTCTTGCCTTCCGGATTCTGAACGCTTTTTTCCTTAAGGTATTCGTGGAACAGTTCCTTCGCAATTTTTGTCAGCCTTCTTTTGTTTTCTGAGTCTTTTTGTTTCAGCAATTTTTCATTTTCTTGCTCAGTTGAAGAAGCGAATCGACAAGCCATGAATTAACTTCGCTTTCAGATGCCTCCCACATTGCTCTTGGAAAACATGCATTGCGCGCGCAACCTACAGATTATTCACTAATCTGCTAGCAGATTAATGAATAATCTGAAGGTTGCAATGATTCCCAAAATTAATTGTGGGCTCTTAGCCAATGAAAAGACAGATAGTCACTACAATGTATAATAATTATTATGATGTACAAGGGAATTTTTGCGGGAGCTTTGTTTGGCGAATTGAATTTTTTTTCTGTTTGCTTGTCTAATTATTTGTTCATGTGTTCGTTTGTTTGTTTGTTCCTTTGTGTTTTGCAGGATCTTTTGTTTCGTGATTGGAAATATTGGTAATCTTGTTGGGGGATATATATATATATATTCAACTTGATTCCAGCCGGTTGAACGAAAACCGTAAACTTGTAATACAACAGGTGAAAAGTGAAATTCTGAACATACATTTCTTCTGCCTTCACCGGCCTTACTATCTTTCTAACAGATCTGTTAATTAGCACACCGGTTGTTTTAAAGTTTTTTTGTTTGTTTGTTTGTTTGTTTTGCTTGTTGTTGTTGTTGTTGTTGTTGTTGTT
>Ga0126336_10001731_pt1 | contig 11781 bp, 6 predicted proteins | sample SidCmetagenome_FD_92530 | JGI IMG/M metagenome (GOLD analysis project Ga0126336, IMG submission 92530) | Coral microbial communities from El Islote,Puerto Morelos, Mexico - Siderastrea C C metagenome | ecosystem: Host-associated > Invertebrates > Cnidaria > Coral | place: El Islote,Puerto... | reverse complement strand
TCTTCAAAATATGCAGCAAAAGAATACAATAGGTGCACAGATAAGGTAAAGAATACCTTGAAACAAGAAATCTACCATTTTTATTTTCATTTAACACATATTTTGGAAATCTCCAGGTTTGAGGTCCCAATATCCAGGTTTTTCTGGGCTTTTTTTCAACATCTCCAGATTTGCATGTTTTGGAGGTTGGCAGGTCTGTTCCACATATTTATTTTATAGGTCGGTAAGCATGATTATGATTGTCCGGGTGAGTGTAGTCCCGAGGAGGACTGTTTGTGATGACATTGACTGACGTTTTGACAACCTGAGCAGAAGTCATGACTCTGATGATGACTTCCGCTCAGGTTGTCGAAACGTCAGTCAATGTCACCACAAACAGTCCTTCTCAGGACTACACTCACCCAGAAGATCATAATTTACCGACCTATGATATGACTTTTGGGTTCAAACCATTTACACGTATTTATATATTTTTAACCCTTGAAGCTTGCACTGATGTCGTATGATAGCGCAAGGTCATTAAATGTTAATGTAAACATGATATGCACGCTTTAAGAATGAAACTTAATATTGTGCATACCACAGGCGAAAATACTCATAGACGAAATGACCTGTTTCCACATGGCCCAAGTTGATTGTAAACCTCATACAACGCATGTCAGTTGGGAAAAGTTGACTCTGTCATACTAGATTTCGAGATGTTAGTTTGCATTTTACTGAAGTGAATATAGGCCGATTTATTCACTTCAGGAAAACGCAAACTGTTGTTGAGATTGGAGCTCTTTCGGTCACATCTTAGCTGCTGTTTGATCTTTACGGTGGCCAATTTACCTTATCAACTCAGTGGATAAAGCAATGTTTTTCCACCAATGTTTTTCCATGTTCCAACTGCATATTTTGTTATTCTATTTTGTGACATAATTATCACAAGTGAACTGTACATGGGCTTTCCACTAGCCTGTAAGCAGGCTCACTTAGTGTGTTATTCGCGTGAGCATCTTGGAGGTGGAGCCATCATTTGCAAGCCTGCAAGCGAAGCAAGCCGGCGAGAAGAATGGGGTGAGGAAAAGTGAGGCTGCACAAAAGGGTGCACTCGGAATTGATGTCGAGAATGCATAAGAAATTAGAAATATCAAAATCCAGGGGCGTGAAACTTGCAACTGCAAAGAAATCAGAGCCAATGATAAGAACATAGCCATGACTGTAGCAGACTTCACCCTTACATTATGCGTTGCAAACATCTGTTACTAGGAACAAGCGATACCATCTTGCCACAATAACAAATAACCGAACTTGGTGAAACAAAGACTGCAAGACAATGCTTATTGTTTGGTCAAATAAAATGATAGATCCCATCATTATGGAGGTACTAAAACCAGGCTGCTAAAACCAAAACAAACATAGCTGATATGCCAAAAAGTGACATAAGACCGCAATTGCTAACCAAACACTACCAGCCGAAGTGACATTTAGAAATTGGATCAGTTGAAAAAACCGAGAAAGGCATACATATAACAGCATCTTGCTTGTTTTTTATCACAATAATAAAGCCTGTCATGGCGTGTCATTTCAAACCAATCAGAATGCTGTATTCGTGGATGAACCTGGAGAATTCAAAATTCAATGGCTTTCGTGCAGGCTCACTTTTGCTCGCCCCATGCTTCTTTTCGCAAATCATGGCTCTGCCGCCAAGATACCTGTGTGAGCCTGCTCGCAGGCTAGCTTTTTGCGAGTTCTCAGTTTCTTCTCTTTAATTCATCTCCAACTGTACTCAGGTTTATACTTAAAAAATATCACACTTTCCTATGGTAACGATGTTGTTTTACCTTGTTTCTCTGACTCGCTTTTTAGCTCCCAAAATTAAAGGGCAGTAATCAACTGCTCAAGCTTCCGATAAAAACGGGTGTATAAAGAGCTCAAAACCACACTTCCAATCCCTACAGGTATCAGTGACAGTTTCACAGCCTTGCTGAATGCTTCCTCGAATCAAGTTTTACATTATTTGATAAATCCTAAAAGCAAAATTCTTGTATTCTCTGCTTTGGGCTACATGCCCACTAGGAAAATGTTAACTCCCAATTCACTCTGTTCCTCAAATAATTTGCTACTTTCTGTTCCTAAATGTATTCTCTCAGTTCTTATGGTGATAGAGCTTTTTCTTCTATTGTACCAACATTGTGGATTGCTCTGCCAGATGATATTAAGGCACGCACATCATTGTCAGTTTTCAAAACTAAGATCAAGGCTTTACTTTTTAAAAAAACATATGCGTTGATGTAATATTTTGAATTAACTTATTTTAGAATTTCAACTACAATTTCATAATTTTTAACTTGGAATGTTCTAGCTACAAGAATTGTTAAGTGCTGCTGGATACTTAGTAGAGGCAGCACTATATAATGTGTAATTGTTATTATTATTATTATTATTATTATTATTATTGTCATTATTATTTCGAACATGTGAACGCCAAACACCAAATGAAAACACATGTTTGATGTCCATCTATGAGAGTGGCCGATGGATGCATGTTGAATTGTCCGATCCAAATTTCTCAAATTGGCCTAGAGTAGGATGCTGCCTCCACAACACTCTGGCAGGAATGAACACAGAACAATAACTTGCATAATTATATGAATAATAATAAATACTTGAACTGTGGCAAAGTTGTCTTGAAGTTTGTTCTAAGAAAATGGAGGACCTCCAAGAGGATGAAGGGTCCTCCAAATGTTTGACTTTTTTAAGGCCACTTTGCAAGACTTGAAGAAATAAATGATCCTTCGAGTATTGGCCTGGCAATTCAGAGATGGATTAAATAATCTTCAGTTGGTATGGACAAACTTAAAACAAGGTGGTAGAGGATTCTAGAGGATTATAAGAATCCTTACCTCCATTTTCTTTAAAATGGTTATTAACGATTTTGTTTTTGTTACATGGCAAAATTTAACAAATAAAATAAACAAAAAAATATTTTATGTCAGTTTATAATATTAACAGAAGAACTGTCTGTTCATTAGCCAATGGTTTTAAAGATAAACAACAACCCTGATTTTGAACCCACATTTTCAGCAAAAATTTGCAGCCTGATGGTACATATATCTTTGTGTATTGCCTTGCTGGTGGAGGTGTCTTCTAATCCAGGCCATTCTCCAAGGATGTAAGGTAGGTAATGGTACATTTACATGTAAGACGAATTTATTACGCTATGCTACACTGTGAGACCTAGGTAACTTGTCCTCCTGTGCTGCAGTGAGTCAAGTTGTAAACGTATATCTACCGGTTGTATGAACGAAAAATACTTGTAATGTTTGAACTCCTGCTGTTGCTCTGGTTGTAGAAGTTGTTGAAATTAATACGTTAAAGCTCACATACAGGAAATGTGTTGTCAGATTGAACCGTACAAAGCGATGGTGAAAGACATAAACAAGTTCACAAAATGCCTCACCGCCTTAACTCCTTCATATATGTCACCTGCTGAGCAATGATTATTGGGCTTTTGGGATAATTGCTGAATCCCATCTTGTTGATTTCAACACAAATTCCTGGAATGAGCTGGAATGACAACGATTTTCCAAAACCAGTTGGCAATACTTTTAAATTATCCTTGTGGCAAATAAAATCAAAAATACCAACTTTGTTTTAAGCGCTTAGCTCCTCTACACTGTCAAACGTTTTTAAAACTATCGCTCAGGCCTTCTCAAGAGCTTTGTCAAAACTATGTTCACAGTGTGCCATTCAAAAGCACTACACTTCTCCCGGAAAGATTTTGCTTTCTAGCATTTTCTGAAAACAGACTGTAGTATCCACCATTATTCACATCACTGACACAACATAAATGACCCAACAATGAAGACTGCAAGTTTGGAATATTTTTTACTGGGATTGTTTTCATTTGCGTGAACACTGTTTTAACAGTGTAAAAACTACCGCAAACCATTTGACACCTTGAAAACTAGCACGTAATTGAAAACCCAAATTTGTCATATCTTCATGGATTGTGCCTTTGCGTGAGATCACAGCAGGAGATGTTTGCTGTGATTGGTTTAAACGTAATAGGATAAAAAAGATCAAAGTTCAACAGCAACAGTAAATCAAAGAGCTCTAGCCCAGAGGTTTTTTCTCGCGGCAAGCTGTTCGTCCACCTCCGGCCAATTTAGCCTGATGCTAGTGAGAAAAAAGCCTGTGGTACCCAGGGTGCCCCCTGAGTCCTACACCGGCCAAAACCAGTTGTGTCGCATGCTTTTTCCACTTGCAGGACACTTCATGCTCTACCTCCCCTTTTAGGTATTTTTTGTCCTCTCATGTTGTCAATTGTTTAGAAGACAGACCAATCAGAAACTGTCTTCTGTGCATATATTTTGTGAGTTTTAGGGGGTAAGGGAAAGGCGACTTTTCAGCCTCCCATATAGGATCGTATAAACAAAGTAAATGGCCCCATGTGGGGATGAGTCCTGGATTATCAAGATGTATTTTTTCTGCTCTTAAAGTAAGAGTACTTCCATTTTGGAGCTCAAAATAGAAAGAAGTCACTCTGAGGAATAATTGAGCGCCAAAAAAGAGGATGTGGAGCTCTTTACAGCCGTTTCATGTGAGATTCTTTCAATTTGCAAAAGATAACATGAAAAATTCCTCCAAAATTTAAACTGAACCACGGTTTAGATTTTACAGACCTGAGTAAATGCTACAGTATGGTACATTTAAATGTTTTAGAATGCTGATTTGGTTTTAAAAATGGTTTAACTGGTGTTTTTATTCAGATTTCTATATTTTTTTGTAATTTTGTTTTCAAAGCTGCTCCACTTTTGATGAACCAGTCACCATGAATATTTTATTGATTTATTTAATTTTAAATTTTATTAGCTTCGCCAAAGTAAACAAACATACAACATAACTAAGCTAAAGAAAGGGGTTGGCAGGGACACTGCAACAGCTGAGGCCAGTTACAGCAGTAGAGCAAATTACAGCAATTACACTTCAGTTAAGTTGAAGTGTCTGCCAAAATAATAATAATCATAATCATAATCATAATCATAATCATAATCATAATATTAAAAATCTATGTAGTGCAACTTTCCATAAAGTAATGGTACATGAAAAAAGTAATACTAATCCTAAAAGTCATAAATTTACAATGATTGTTAAAATTACAAAGCATGTTATATACAGTACATTAATAAAAAGCTAACAGAAAATAATGTGTCTTTGAAAGCTGCTTAAACTGATTAAAATTTGCCTTGTTCCTGACTTCTAATGGCAGTCCATTCCATATCCTAGGGGCTGCTATTGCAAATGCCCGATCTCCTAAAGACTTTTGTTTTACCTCCAGGTGCTAAAAATGCTAAGGGAGAATGCGTTTAACAAAATCAACATCTGCCCTCCACCATGATTGATGGGCCTCCTTTGCTGCAATTGTCCCTACCTCTGTGAGGAAATTGTTTGGGTAGCCTGGGGTGGGGGCAGGTCTTGAGTTTTGTGGTCTTGCACCACAGCTCCATCCACTTAACTTGAATCTCTTTATGTCAGCAAGATAGCTTCGTGGCCTCCTTTGAGTGGAGATCACAACTGCAAATGAAACACTAGTCCTCTGTGGCCACCAAAACAAAATGAATGAGAGGTAGTGGAATGACTAGTAAAATTAAAAAAAAAACAATAAATAGATTGCTTCATTTTTTCTTTCATGTGATGAAAAGAGTAGGAAGAAAGTCTTACTCTGTAAGCAGCTCTTACAGAGTCAAATAATGTTCAATTAATAATAGTAATAATCTTGTGGCTGCACAGCTGCTCGGTGGGAGGACCAGTTAATATTTGTAACAATAGACAGAAACTTACTCTTTTTTTCTTTTTAATTTAAGTCTTCTTTTCAGATGTTCTTAACAATCTTCAGTTTGTTCTTTTCTAGGGGTTAGTAGGGGTTGAACTCAAATGGCAGAGCTACTAGCTTGCAAGAGAATTAGGATCCGGATTCTGTGTTCTGTATTTCTCTCCTTGCAGACATGTTAATTTTGTCAGTCCTTACACAATTCTGTGCCCTTTTTTTACATATATTTTTCGTATTAATTACATTTAATTGGTTGTATGTAGCAATCTTAACAGATAGAAACTAATCATATAATCACAATTAAAAGCTGCTAAAAACAGAAGACAAATTGATGGTACAAAAAGTAAACAAACTTATTGATGATAATTCATTGTGAGCACACCAACACGTTTTATACAAAGAGATTAGTCTGGGAAAGTAACACAGCTAAAAACAGAAGGCAAATAATTTGATGAATTGTGTAATCAATGTTTGTTGCTTGATAATTGATTAAAAGCTTACCTTCGCGGAGATACTGAACTCCAGATGCAGATTGCACATACTGGGCAGGCTGAGTCCAATAATTTGACTCTGCTCTCGTGGCTGGCCACTCTTTTTGTTGTTGCCTGTTCATCCTTGTGGAGGGCAATGTATTGTACCAGCGCCAAATCTTCAGCGGAAGTCCAAGGGACTTTTTTGGGACTTCTTCGTTTTTTGCTGGTAAACTTGCAATAGACAGCCACCCTTGTAAAACTCCTGTGATGCATGGTGACTGAAGTGGAATGTAAACGAAGTAAGCTATACGGTAGGCGATGAATTTCTAAGCATAAATTTAAGCTTAAACCTGCATACCTTGCTTTTGTTGGTTTCAGGTTCGATAGACGTATAGTTGAGTGATCTCTTCCACCCACAGTCCCTTTCTGGTCGGTTTTTCTTCCTGTCGTTCGGAGTTTGACCACTGACAACATGGCATTTTTATGATGTTTGGTTGGAGTTGACATATTTGCGATCTCTGTGAAAGATACAAAAACCCATTTTTATTCACTTGCTTACACCAGAATCAAATTAAAAAAATTAAAACATTTGTTAAAGGAAGAAGAAAATCCTGTTTGATCGAAAATAAAGGCACTGTTTCTTTCACAAGTGAAAACAATGAGCGCTTGAAGTCTGCAACTAGTGAATGCTCCATTTCAAATGGCATAAATTACACAGCTCAATAACAACGAACAAAGGGATTTTCAGTGCCTTTGTATGAAGTCAGTATTTGGCAACCTTTGGAGACCTTTGCATTCATTATGTTCAGCATTTTTTCATCTTTCAACGGAGTGAGACTGGGGGAAAAAAACAAATTTAGGGCAATTTTTTGAACTACTGTTTTTCAATGAATATGACGCGCCAAATATCCTCGACAAAGCCTTGGAATGTGAACGCATTTTTCTCATATTCTGTGAGGTTTTTCTCTTTAGAAACCTATCAGATATAAAAAAGAAATCACAATCAATACTTCTTACCTTCATTGAATCCAGTGAATCCAAAAAAGACTGAATAAGATGACGCAGAAAAGAGAGAAAAATTTGATTGCTAACAAAATTATCGCCAGAATGCGTCTCCCGCTGGGAAACTCGCTGCGCAAGGGCGTCTGGGCAGAGTTTCCAGTCCTCCTTGGATGTACTGCTCATTTTTCTGGGAAGGCAAAATTATTAATTCAAATGCTTTGTGGTCACAAGAGTGATGGCATTCTTCACAGAGTTGTTTTGAGGATAACAGTTACCTTTCTTTAGTTGTTCCACTCATGCATTTCTTTAGAAGCTAGGATTTAACCACACATAATACTTCCTCTATAATGGCAGTGGTGGTAATGGTTACCAGGTAGCTGGTCTGGTGATGGAGTAGATTGTATGGTCAGCTGCAGATTTCCAGTAGATTCTAGGTTTCAGGGAGGAAAATTTTCCCGAAATACTGGCAAGCTGTTTAAGATTTCTTGTTTTGCCACAGATAAATGATGCATCCTCAGCTTTCTCGGCTTTTTGGAATGCCTATTGTCATCTTTTGAGCTAGGACGTTTTTTTTTTTTTTTGCTTTCTCTTTGGTAGGAGTTCTTGGCTCGGACTTAATGCTATCATGGTCATTTACTTCCGAGGTTGCTCTGATTTAAAGCCACTGCTGACTAGTATTTGCTGCTCTACACTTAAGTCTGTCAAGACGTGGGGAATTTGAAATACCACAAAGAAGGTACAGATGATCGATGGGACTTTTTTTGTTCCACAATATCCGATTATTTTGGCTGAGAAGGTCTGTATAATTGTCTAGTGCCTGCGTTTGGTCTAAAAGAGGAAAATGAAAGCTACTTTTTTTTGTGCTGTATAGCTACTATGTGTATTCCTGAAAGGCTGTTTACTACCCCTTGATTTGAAGTATACACTAAGGCCAATTAATTTTGGTAATGAATCATATGAAACTTAATTTCACTGGCATGCATATGGTGACTATAGGCTTGTGCCACTGGAAGCAAACATAGCAATATATTTTCGGGTTTTTTTGAAGAAACACCAACTTATAAGATTATTATTAAAAACTATAAGAAACTATATATTTCTAGATAGCTAATGACCAGAGATTACGAAAAAAGTGTTTGATGCCTCAAAAGCTTATTGTAAGCTGATACCGAACAGTTATTGTACCACCTGCTGTCTGATACCAAGGCTTACTTGAGAAAAGATATCTCCTTCCAGAATCAATGAAAATGAATGATGTTTACTTCATTTAAAAAAAAGACAGACTGCTTGTTGTTTTAAGCATAGAGATTTCTGAAATAATAAAAACACGAAAAATGATGGCTCATCAGATTTGATATAAAAAATCCAAGATATGTTTTACATCATAACTTCAAGCACATGCATCATATGAAGAATCTCTACGCTTAAAACACACAACTTATTGAGAACAACAAATCCTGAAAATTTCGAATAAATTGGATAAATCGATCATGAGATACCTTTTCTTGAAGGCTAAAAACATGCGTAACGAGAGAAATGACTTTAAATGTTTAATTAAAGTAAAACGTTGATTTTCACATCGATTATGCCTTAATTGTGGCCCTTTTGTTCACATTTTGCCATAAGAGTTACTACAATCATTTTAGAAACCTCCTGCTTCATAAGTCACTCCTTCAGCTTCTCTGAGAGCTTCTTCTCGATGAGTGCACAGAAGCTGTTCTCCTTGACGGTGTTTCCTTTCTTTTGCGGTTGCTTGCAAATCCGACTTTCTCTTCTTTTTATTGTCTGTGACATTAGATGCCAATCTTGTTGATGCTCCACCAGGGATTGAAAGTCTCTCCATAATTCTTAGTCTGCTGCTTGCTCCACTGTGGTAGTGACAGACTGCTGATGCCACTGCACACGGAACCAGTTTGACACAATGGTGCTTGTGTTTGGGGCACAGGAGTCCACACACTCATTTGGATTTTGTGTTGTCCCTAGCACGCACCTCTCCAGTAGTTTTGCATCACTTAATGTCATAAATGTAGGGCGAAGGACTTCAAGAAAGACCTATGGTAGGCAGTCATCGTCTTTGTCCGTTGAAGTACCAGTTGCTGCATCCTGCTGCCACTTGCACCACCATGACTCTCATGGAGGACAGAAACGATGTTGTTTGGCTGGGTCTTGTGACTTAACACCAGGACAGCAGCTCCTTCAGCTTCTATGGCTGGAGAACTACCAGTAAAGTTAATGTCATACTCATGTTCTAACAGCCACTCTTCTAGCCTTATCGCTGCATTTTCTTTTTTTTAGGGCACATTTTTGACATAATTTGGACAAAACATGGTAGTCCAAGACTTCACCAGTGTCTACTGAGATGGCAAACACTACGCTTGTTTATAGTATGCTGTTTTCGTGAGACAAGGCATGTTCATAATGCTACAAAAAGCAGCAAGGCCTTCATAGCCACCGCCAGTCTCTATGGCATGACAGACTGCTCAGCAGTTGATGTCCTCGCTGGGACACACTGGTGGAGGTGGGAAATGGTGTAGACGCATGGCAGGTGTTACACTGTAAAGACAGTTTTGACATCAGCCCCTGTCTTCTTGTTGTGTCATCTTCTAGAGTCAAACTCCCTAGACAGAAAAATGAAGTGTGACTAAGTAAAGGTTAATTTGACAGCCATGCAGTTTGACAGGAACACAGAACAACAGAAAATGTACTGCATGTAGAAAAAAAAACCCACAAAAACAACAATGCCGTCTTGGAGCCAGCCCTTCAATTAAAAAGGTCAACAACAGTATTTCAACAAGGAAAAAATGTGCTAGAATTCGGGAGCCAAAGTGGAAAGCAAGTACCAGGACAAGATCATTATTTTGAAAATTTGGTAAGGACTCTATGATAGGACAACAAAAATTTCTCACCTTCATCACACACGTGGGCACTTGAGACCGCCTTGGATAAATTGTGCAGGTCAATTATTCTGTATCCCTCGCTTTTCTCGGGTTGGAAGGAATCTCATTGTGAAAGCTTTTTGCTTGTATGCTCCATTTTCTTCCTTGATGAACCAATGGGTTTTTCAAAGTCTGTGTCCGCTTGATTCGTAACACAAGATGTGCTTGGTTGTGTTTCGAAGTCATCAGCAAGAGCAGGTTTCTTTCCTTTTACTGCATATCTCTGAGTCCCAGAAAATGGTTTTCCTTCCTTTTCTTTTTGTAGGCAGATCTCACGGTCTTTTCGATCACTGCCAGTAAATTTTACGCTAATATATTGCGCTATTATATCACTCTGATTGCTCTAGCTTGCTGATTGCTCTAGCTTGCTCTGTTCGAACGTGAAATCTATCCCATAACGAGTTTTTCCTAAGAAATCAAGGCTACATGAAGTGTCCTAAGTCAAATGCAGTCTGGAAAGCTGTATAAGAACATTGTAAACAACCAGAAAACAACAGGATGCTGTTTTTGTTTCTATGGCAACCAAATATATGAACAGCAGCAGGAATTTTAAAATCGTTGTCAAAGGCATAAAAAACAGGCATAAACTCTTACTCCGTAGTAAACTTTAATACCTAAAGATGCAAAATCCAATTAGAACAAAAATTCAAATCTTCCAGCAAATTTTGGGTGTACCCCCATTTCGTCCTTGATTCTTAAAAGTAGAAAAATATAGAAAAATGTAGAAAAATAATGAAAAGGGTATGAAATGTAACAAAAGTATCACTTAAAACAAAGAGCGGAAAAGCTCAGACAATGCATTTACAAAAAAGACTACAAATTGTTCTAACATTAAAACTAATTAATTACAATACAAAAATTGCTAATAAAATCACCAAAAAGCACCAACTTTATTACATACTGCAATTATTGCCAAATTTTACTTAAAAGGAACACTTAAGTGAAGAGAAAGGGACATAGAACTATGAAAAATTGCTAAATCACTGGAGGAGTACTTATATACCATCGTAGGCATTACTCTGTCCCTGATAAAGTCATCTTTCCTGGACTTAATTAAATAACAAAACAAATCATAATCCTTTCGAACTTGACATAAAAGGCTCAGGGTCAAAATAAGCGAGGTGATCTGCATGGAATGTTGCCAAAGCATAAAAATTACACATACAGAAATGAAAATGTTAAAGGGGCATAGTCACGCTATTTTAGTTCACTTTAAAAATAAAAAATATGTTCTCACATCAATGAACGCCCACAAATAATGGTCTAGTTTTGTTACCAAAGACTATGTTACTTCACTGAAACTATTTTCTGTCGTCTGTTGCTACGGATGGCATGGATGGAAATGGATTGAAATTTGAAAAAATTAGGCTAAACTTTTCAAATTATTTCAGCGTCTTGACATTAAATCGATATTAAATGGTCATGGTTTGTTTTCTCTTAATGAAATTAAGTTAATATGGTCCTTTAAATGTTCAAACACAATGTTGGTCATGGATAAAGTTAGCTACCGATAATTTTAGCACAGTTTTGACCAAAAATCTGCGAAATCCTC
>Ga0126336_10001730_pt1 | contig 11782 bp, 9 predicted proteins | sample SidCmetagenome_FD_92530 | JGI IMG/M metagenome (GOLD analysis project Ga0126336, IMG submission 92530) | Coral microbial communities from El Islote,Puerto Morelos, Mexico - Siderastrea C C metagenome | ecosystem: Host-associated > Invertebrates > Cnidaria > Coral | place: El Islote,Puerto... | reverse complement strand
TGATCAAGTCAATACATTTTAAAATTAATGCCCTGATTAATTCAACCGGAAATAAAACGTTATGCGTAGAAGCCGAAAAATTTTAACGTTATTACGCATACAGTTTTGAATGGGCCAATCAAAAAAAATAAATTTTTGGCCGTTACCAGAGCTACAAGAGACGTAATTTAAAAAAAACCGCGTAGCTCTGGGGACGAGAATGAGCTAACTCGTGTTAAGCTTAAACCAAATGGCGTGTCAATAAAAAAAAATATTACTACTGATTTTTCCTTTCACTTTACAACGGTAAGTGAGAGACCAGTTCCATTTTAAGAGGAAAAATACAGCGTTTCGTTAATTGCTCCGGAGTAAAATGATTTCACTTCTAGGTTTTCCGCGGATTGGAGCGGTCCGTGGGGCGGGGTCCGGATGGGAAAATCCGGACAGTTGGAGCTAGGGTCATTAGCCAATTAGATTCAAGGATTTAGGATTCCGGACCTCTGAGATGCTTAAAAAAAATAATTACATTTATTTCTGTCTGTAATTCAGGTCTTTGATCACAGATTTGTAATGAATTTGCATTTTCCAAGAAAGTTTAAATATAAATATATTATGTTGCTTGCTTGTTAACGATTTATTTTCAGTGATTTCCAGGAATGCCTTTCTTGAAAAGCACCATTACTCTGAAAACAGAAAAATTACTCTGAAGGGAAAAAAAGACACGATTTGCAACCCCTCAGCAATACATTAACATTTCCCTAACAATCTAACTGGGACAAATTTTGCGGCAATTATTTTCACAAATGGGGTCTCAGAACTATTTCGACAGCAATTACATGTGTGACTGCCTTTACAAAGGCAAGTGGAGGCTTGTTCCTTCAGATGTCACAAGTCATCTGTAAAAAATTGCTTACATATTTAATTTTATCGTACAATTACACTGTTACGACTGAGTTGTGAGAACCACGTCCTCTATGCGCCTACTAAAATGCAGCCGTTACAACTTTAAAATTGAGAGAAAATCATACCTCTTCCCTTCGATTTGTGCGCCTTGGATGCCTAGAGGTTGAAGTTGTTTAGCAATCTAAAAATAACATAAAATTTGTGACTTATCGAAAGCGGCCATACACATTTCTGCATAGAAAGTCAAGGCTAACTCCATGGTCCAAAAAACGAAAAAGCAATACCATGATTAGTCAATTTCGCCATTACCAGTTGATTCACCCACTCACAATACCAGTTAGAACTTTCGGTATAAGCCCAAAGAAAATCCACCCGTTCCTCTTGGTCTGCTTTTCAGAGATCAAAGAAGAGCTGTTAAACAAGGAATCCCTGACAACCAGGCGATCAGAATGAACAGCACCCAGCGCCTAATTTTTGTTATTATGTAGTCAAGTGCCACTGCTATTAGACAATTGTTACAATGCCCAAACATAGTCAGGAGCCCCTCAGTATCTGCTTATTAGTATTTTCGGAAAACTAGCTTTCACACCCTGGAAGAATTTTTGTTAAGAACTACTTATTCTCGGCAATGATAACCTAGCAATGAATCCTTTTTTTACAATCAATTGAGGAGTGACAGGTAGATATATTATTGCGTACCTCGCTACGGAACTCGTTTTCTGGAAAGTCGTTGCAGTTTTTGTTTGTGACGGTTAATGATACCTTGAGAGTGTCCACAGTTCCTACAAGGAAAGCAGAAAATTATTAACGCGGGCCACCTATTGGTCAATTACACTCCGTGAATGTCAACTGACCAACTTACTTTTAAAGATTTAACATTGGTCGTGTTCTTCACAGGAAGATTGCTCTGCGTGTAACATGGACCCGTTAAATCCACGCATTTTAATAGAAAGGACTCGTATGATAGAAATGATAGGGATTGCGCAGAGACCGGTAGGCTTGGCACACACAAGGGCAGTTGTTGTAGGGAATCTATTCACTGCAACAAAACTCCGCACGGCACACATGACTGGACGAAGTCAGAAGGAAAACGTTTGTCAAAGTTACACGAGGAAACGGGTCGCGCGGACAGCCCTGATTTGGTTTTTGATTGGCTGTTTTTCTGTTTGTGTAAAATTACAGCGACTTATCGCACAATTGGAGGAGGCAAGTCCCGATGGCCTGTCCCACAAATTTAAACCAGTTTTAATTCTTGGGACAACAGTTTCAATTCTTTGAGCAGCAGAAATGAAAACTCTTTGTGCCTTTGTGCAAATGGAGAGGTAATTTCTAGTCCAACCGGTTGGAACGGAAAAAGTGGAGTAACTTGGAAAGTCGCCCGCTTGGTCCAGAAAAGTAAATCCCTTCATCTCAACCGATAGAACCAAAGGCTATGGCTTAATGAAAAACTGTCTTGACAATAAGTTAGATACTGCCTGATAACTCTGAAAAATAACTTACCAATCAAAAGATAAAGACTGACACTAACTGTCCCCAATAGGTTATTTGCAAAACATGTATACCATCCACTGTTATTAGACATAGCTTCTGAAAATTTCAACTCTGTTTTACTCGACAGCACAGTACCACAAAGCCCACTTCCTTTGTACCAAGTAACATCAGGGTTAGGATTGCCATCAGTGGGGCAAGAAAGCGAAACAGGGTTTCCAACGGCAGCGCGAATAGTATGACATTTTTCCGTAGCTGAAGGAGGATCTAAAAAAACAAGCGAAGAGTGAGTTGTTACAATAGTTGTGCAACATTTATGTGCCAAGAACTTTTTAGACACTACATCTATTCTGGATGTAACTTGAATTGTTTCTAAGAATGTAAATCTTGTGAGCCTTCTTCCTCCTTTCAATTTGAGACTGCTCAGTCTTTTTTTTTTCTGATTGTTTAAATACTTTCATTACTTTCTACTTCAATCATAATCCATTCATACTCAAGCTCGTGACAACACATCCTGTATTTTTTCTGCCAAAAGAAAATTTGATCATGAAGGACAAAAAAAATTAAATGAACATCTTATCTTGCGGAGAGCAAAACTGCAAATTATTTTGACGACTAAAATCAGAGAATTTTTTTGATTTTTTATCACATGATATAGTTACTAAGAGGTTTCTGCTTCAATGCTGGCGTCCATTTCGCGAACAGGGTCAACTTTTGTGTATTAGTTCATTTGCAGCACTCGCGTTGCGGGTGATTAATGTATTCGATCGTCAATCACAATCACATATCTTAATAAAACCCCTGTTGGTTCCGATTGGTCTCGAATTATCGCTCTAATTGAAAGGTATATACATAAACACAAAAATGCACACGTACAGAGCACTTGCACAGTGATTGTCTGTGTGGGTCCATCACCATAATAATTGTATGGAGTGCAGCTGTAGATCACCTTCTTTATCCTCTCATTGACTAAGGTTGTGTACACTGCCAAATTACTGCCAACTTTGGTGTTAAACGTATTCACATGCCCGTAGAATCTATACTTCGCAGGTGGGTTGGCCTGTGAACTGCAGGTGAGGTTGAAGCTTGTATTCATGACGACAGTTTTGTTAGTCAAACCGGGTACAACCAGATTTGTATTTATGGGATGATAGTCTACAACGAACGAAATACTGAGTTAGTGTAGCCTGCGTAGCAAGCGTTTCCGTAGGGTTTTCCTCCCGTTCGAGGCGTTTTTCAATTTTTGGTAGCGCAAAAGTTGGAACAAACGCAACACTGATGGAAGCAGCGGGGAGGGGGAGGGGAGGCGAGAAAATTAAACGCTTACCCGCAAACCCCGTGATTTTGAAAAACGCCCCTTTGACACTTTCGCAGTTGGATAAATTCACAGTGTGACAGCTGGTGAATATAGTATTTTACGAATAACAGATCACCGGAGGATACAAATTTACTTCCATCAAAATCAAAACAAATTCTAAGCGATCACTTCAGGATTTGTCGTAATTTCACAGTTAAACTTGGAACTTCCTCTCAGCCTGGAAAATCGGGTTTAGTTTGTTCGGAAAACGTTTTCAAAGCGTCGCAAAGAAATGACTCTTATGGAACAATCCTCGCTGATCTTTGCAGAGCGGTTGAGTGAAAGTTGCTCAAAGCATGGAGCTATTTCCGGACTTTATGCCTGTGCGATTCTTGTGCTCGAAAAATTCGGAATCTAGGGGCATTATTCGAAGTTATTCGGAGTGCGATAGGTAGCGAGTCTGCTGTTTCCCAAACTCCGCCAGAACAGTCTATCAACTTGTTTATAAAACGGCTGCTCCAAACTCTATCAGGCAACAGTCCGTGTGGCAAGAATTTTCGTGTAAATTCCTCCGTGTCGGAAAAAGCTTGCCGCAAGTCTTTCAGATCTGCCGTCGGGTCAGGACAAAAGTGATCTTGAAAGGAAGTTCAGGTAAAAATCTGGGTAAAAATAGTGATAGTGAGAAGAATGCCCCAAGTGAGAACCAGTTCTTTGTATTCATGCAGGTCACGCTCAAATGGACATTACCTGATTTGATTGACGGATTTATCACTCGGCAATCAACACTACCATGCCGCGCCAATCAGGAAACTCCGTTCGTGGACGAACGGGTTTTTCAAAATCGTGGGGTTTTCGGCCAAGTGTTTCCTTTCCTCCCTTCCCCTCCCCCATCTCGTACTTTTTTGCGCTCTCCCCAATTTTCGCGCGTTCAAGAAGCGAAAAATGTTTCAAACCTGCGGAAAGCCCTATACTACGGAAATGCTTGCTACGCAGGCTAGAGTTAGTGTTTAGTGCCCAAATGAGAGGGTTAAATGAGCGACTGCTATTCAACCAACTGACAGCAGTTTTAAAATGTGGAGCTCCGCTTTTAGGCTTGGCTGAATCTATGTATTATCTTTTTCACGTGGTGCGCGTGCAAGCCTCACATTTTCACTATTTTGTTTCTTCAATTTTTCCTCTTTTTTCCTTTTTTTGTTTGTTATTTCGTTATGATTTTCGTACCTCCACTCTGTTACCTCTTCCCTTTGTAATGGGTTTTTATTTCCATTATTATCGTAAATGGTAAATATTCAACCGAAACGCAATTTATGAAACCGCGGAAGAAACCGCGAACGTCAGACCAAGGAAATGCACCGGCTTTCTTAGTCTTCTTTTGTTTTCCAACGGAGGTCTTGAGGAGCTCCGCTCGTAGGCTAGCCTATCTATATATATTATACATTTTAAATGCTGGAGCTTATTCATATTTTAAAGCAATTACCAAAAAAAAAAAAGAAAGAAAGAAATGCGTCGGAACGCAAAGGCATGGCGCTAACCACTTGACAACTTCTTTTTTCTGTTTCCTTTTTTTAATCACGTGTATTGACATGAACGCTGAAAGTACATACACCGACAGTACAAAAAACAGAAAGAAAATTAAACGGCAAATAGGGAATTAAGAAGAGGAAGAAGCGACATATTGATTGCTATATGTTACAATAATGTGTGAAAAACTAACTATATTACAAATGATATTTCAGTTAAGGATAGGAAGCAGTTCTTTCCATTTCTCTGGTGAATTTCTATAGAGTCGTTTTGGTTAGCTTTGGACCATTTCAACTGACAGATTTTTTAAATTTAATTTTCAGTAAAGAGAGTGAAGGTTTTGTATTGCATTTTCTGCATTGAAAGATTATTTGCCTACAAATAATTATAATATGATCGATTCAACAGGAGACAATCCTCTCTAAAGAAACTTAAAATTATGTTAGTGACATTTAAGACGTCAAGATCATTGAATGAGTCTTTTAACCATTTTGTTACTGAAAGCCAAAAGTTTCTAGAAATTTCACAGTGAATAAAGAGATGCTCGATGAATTCTTCTGACGCGCGACAAAAGGTGCAAGTGGGAGATGAGACCATGTCCATTTGTAGAGGGCTTTGTCGGTATAAATGTTTCTATTTAGAAATGCTTTGGTCTTAGAGTCCAGGGTAACGCTTCTCGGAAGGCGATAGATCTTCTGCCAAGGTAGATGAACAGTTGGAAATGTTTCTTCGTATTTGCTTTGTGATGCGGGGGAGGTTCCACTCCATTAATAAGATTCCAATACAGCACCCTGAAAGTAGAGGGAAAAGGAAATCTTGGGAGATGTTATTGTTAACGATCGGATTTTGTAACTGCCCCTTCAAGAGGTTCTTCCATTCTGGTTGTATGGAGTCGAAAGGAAATATTCCGAAGCCGTTAGCTTTTTATTTTTTAGTGTGTTCCATGTCTTCAATTTACCTTCATCAGACAGAACATCACACAATTTCCTTTTGCTTTTTTTTAATAATTTTATTTCTGAACAATGGTTTTCCACCAACAAAAAATGAACTGATTGTTCCAAATGATTTCCATTTAGGACATCGGATTGTGTTGTAATTTGCCTAGTTTTATAGGTTGCCCATTCGCTGAGGCATTCTTTGTAAAACTTCGGGAGTGTCGTTCGGAGGAATTTCACATAATAGTTGCTGTTCAGAAGAAAGGAACCACCAAAATCTGAAAGATAATTATCACGGAATACCTTCCACGTTGACTGGCATCCATCCAGCCTGACATAACCGTCCGATATGCCAGGAAACCAGAGAGAGGTTTACTTGTTTTGGAACCCTTTACCCTTTTTTTTTGCAAAAGAAATTCTTGTAAGGAGAAAAAAGCCAGTAATAAATCACGTCATGCTTGTGGGTGACGTAAAACATGCCGGTTGACCGGTTTAGAAACGCTGTGGCTGCACAAGAACGTTCTTCTGAAAACCACTATGTCTTACGCAATGCTGACAAGTCCCAATAAGAAGGTTTTAGCCTGGTACACCTTGACTGGATGCTTCGAACAAAGGTTTCTATTTGGAAAGAAGTTAAGTTTATTGATCGTGACCCTCACCGGTACACACATAAGGTCAAAGAGGCTCTCCATATAAGACTTCATCCTAACAACATCAATAGAAATAGTGGAATCGAAATTCCTGAAGCTTGGATACCTACGATCAGAAAGCACAACAGCCGACCAGCCACAAAGTGGACCTGTGAGGGAACAACATCTAATAGTCGGAATAATAATGAGGATCGAAATGCAGCAATAGCAGCAAACCATCATGCTACAAATAGCGACACGTAAACAATCAACCTCATCGCCTGATGAAGACTAGCAGTATTGCAGTCGAAACGTCGCGATCAACAACACTAAGCGATTCCATCGTGAGACAAACGAATAAACGTTCATCTTACCTATCTTACACCACGATGAACAATAAACACATCTTTAATGACAAAGGTTTCTTTGTGGAAAGCCTGAGAGGTGCTGAGAACCTAATTTAAGAAAAAACACGTTTTATTTTTTTTATTTGTTGTCGCTTCATTTCCTACAAATTTTTTTCGTAATATTTTGACTACTTATATACGGTTTCCAGACCAGTTTTCACGAAAGCGTACGTGTCGCTTTATGTATTCGTACCCAATTCCCCCCGGATGCGATGCTGGTCCATGGCAGTGTTACCCTCAGCAGTATGTTGCCGGTACCCATTTTATACACCTGGGTGAAGAGAGACAATGTGGAGTGAAGTTTCTTGCCTAATGAAACAACACGGTGGCAGGGACTGGGCGTCGAACCACCTACGTTCAGATCTGAAGTCCAACGTGCTAACCACTGCACCACCGCACCCCCACGGGTTTGTTCTGTTTTCATCCATAAAATTGGGTGAGAGATATCAAATTGGAAGAGTTGTATCACCTGACTCCAGTCGTCTGCTTTTGAGCCATGTGATGTGTTTTGTCCAGTGCATATGGGAGAACTGATCATATTGCTGAAAACTGTGATATTTTGTGCTGACCATAAGGTTTGAGGAAGTTAGTCACCACAACATTAAGTTCCCTAGAAATGCTTTCCCTCATTTAAGTTACCAATGTAATTTCTTAAGTAAAGTCGCACACAGGCGGCCCACGCACTCAGGAATCCCGATTCATTAGTGTGATTTTATTATTAGTACGGGCGACAACCATTTGTACACTTGGGTAAAGAGACCCAGACAATGTTTGAAGGAAGTTCCCTGTGTAAAGAATCAGCACGCCACGATACAGAGACCAAGCCTTGAACTACTGACCCTCCGTTCCTCATACCGAAAGTTCGATCACCAGTCCACCGCGCTACCGTTGCGCTACAGCACCACGCCTTCTTCTACGGGTTAATTACTTACTTGAGTTAACTATTCCAGCGTCAGCAGTTACTTGATCTTAACTTTATCTTATTAAACGGAAATTAAAAGCTTCAACGCTTTTAGAAGACAACTGCACGACTTACTTTGCACAGCAAAATAGACAACTTCGCTGTCTGGACTACCAACGCCATTGTCGGCAGTACATCGGTAGACTCCTTCATCGTGTTTACCAGTGATGGTCACGGGAAAAGTTACAGCACTGTTATCATTTAGTTTTCTCCAGGTGATACTTGGCGCTGGATTACCATCTGCTATACAGTCGAGAAACACTGTTTCCCTCTCATTTACTATTTGGCTACTACTGATGTGAGTGATGCGTGGTGGATCTGTATATAGAACAAAGCAGAAAAATAAAAAGAAATATAATTGAAGGAGGTGTTGTGGAAAAGTCAAAATTAAAAGTTACCTATCGTAGTCCTATGGTTAAAAATAGCTTACCATTTTTTGTTGAGAGCAGACTAACCAAGCATCGTTTAAACCATTTTCATTTTTTATGCCGGTGAAGAAATAATCACGTGTTAACTTTATCGCGGCTGGTCATGCCAACAGCATCACAAAAATCATTATGGGTAAATTCGTTTACTTTTGCACAAAATCAAGCGATGAAATGGTTCAACACCAGGATCTCTCAGCGTTATTATTACAGGCATACGGCTGTTCAAAGCGAACAAAACTGACTTAAAGACCTCACTATATCAAGAGTTTTGGCACAGCTCTTCGCTAATAAAATTTGTTGGAAAACTTGTCCCTGTGCCTTTTGCCAAAGGTTGCTAATGATCACGGTTGCTTCCAGCACCTTAATTGTTTTATTCAACATTAAGGGGGAAGGAAGAACCGTGCACATATGTACATTTGCAGGTATATGTGAGCCTGAGTTCCAAACAATTATGTATACAGTCCATGTCCTAGCCACCACACTTACAGAGTACAGTAATAAATACATCCTCACTAGCAGGACTCTCAACGCCGTTACTAGCGGTACATCTGTAGCCTCCTTTGGCTTTTTTAGTGATGGTCAAAGGAAAGGTGACAACACGGTTATCAGAGAGTCTTGTCCAGGTGAGTTTTGGAGGTGGATGACCATCTGCTGTACAGTTGAGTACCACGTCATTATTCTGGATCACTGTCTGGTTATCAGAGATATGAGTAATGTCTGGTGGAACTGAAAAGTAATAATAATAAATTCAGAAACGCTTAACGTACGTTTAAGTGACACTGTATCTCCTTCATTTCCTGTTAGGTCTCCAGAAAAATGAGTGATGGCTGGCAGAACTAGAAGGAGAGAGAGAGGTAGGTTTCTTCCATGTTTAAGGCTATCGATTTATCAGATGCCTGGTAAATTGCCAAATGCAAGTTTATCTGCTGTCCTTTATTTATCGAGTTACTAATGGTTTGTTAACACATTTTAACAGACAACAAAAAAGAACAATACGACTTCTGCTATAGTTGATTTTAGCGGAGCCTGCGGGCAAAGCCCGCCAGCGGAACTCCATTGCTAAGCAAATTTGGTAACCTATCGATCCGAAAAATTTTGGTTGTGACGTCAGTGTACGTCCGTACAGACTCTGGGGGAGGGGGAGGGAAGTCACAAGACAACCCGACCAGGGGTGGAGAATGAGGTCTTTTCTTGGCGGGAAATCGCGCGGTGCAACCCCGTTTTTCTTGGCGGGAAATCGCATGACCATTATCGCTTTTGAAAAAGAGGTTTTTTTAAAAAGCTTAAGTTTATTTAGCAAAACGATTGTTCGACAGTACTGTAGTTTTAAACTGGAGAAAAAACATCTAATATCTATAAATGGAAAAAAAGTTCAAAAGAATACTGGTAGAAGGCGAAAAGTTCAAGTTACGAAAGCTGCCTTCAAAGGACTTCATCTTTCAGTTTGTTTTCTTCACAACGGAGAGCTTGCCTTGTTCTGAAACAACCGAGTACGTGCAGTTTTTAAAGGGTTTAAGGTGCATGATTTTGAGTATTACGATCAAAGAAATTACATTTTGAAATGGAAATTTTTAATTTATGTCATTAGAAATGTGTCATTTACTTTTGACTTTAAAAAATTATTAGAAAACGCTCTCAGATTTGTGACACATGTAGTCTTGAACATTTTGCCATGTACGGCCGATTTCACTCGCGTGGACGGACCCATCTCCTTGCTGGAAGTGTAATGCGAATTGCATTTAAGTATAAACTTACGGGTTTTCGAATAAACTTTTTCAAAAATGATCTCTCTGTTTATTATTTTGTGTTTGTTTTTTCATAACAGTAGGTCAAAGCACAGTCGCAAGGCAACTGCACAAGCGTGACTTACAGCGAATAATTGCTTTCAATTTTAACTGTCGGGTCGGCCTGTGCAATTGTCGATTTTCTTGTCCTGAAAGTCTTCAATAGTAATTATCTTTTAAGCGAAGCAGTTGCCGGTTTGAAGCTATTTTATCCCAAAAGCTTCCGAAAAAAAGTTTTTTGCGTTCCTTAAAGCGCCTAACTTTATATAGGCTGACTTCGCGGGAAAAGAGGGAAAAGAGGGAAAAGCGTGTTTGGTGTACATGTTTGTTTGTTTTCAATCTTGATGGTATACATTTTTGACCAGACTAATAGTGGCAGTTCATGTTATTTGTTAACTGAACATCCGAACGCGATGAAGATAACCCATTTTTTCATTCATTCATTCACTTCAGAATAAGTTTTATTTTGTTGTTGTAAATGAGCGTCGTTTCAAGTTCATTCAAGGGAACAGCCAATATTCCAAGGAGATTTGACGAGCCTTGACAGTTAATGAAAGGATATGGAAACATTGCAAAAACCAAGCAAGAAGGCGCCTGAGTAAAATATGTGTTCAGTTTGATGCCCGGAAAAAATAACCAAGCTGTGCTCAGCCTCTAGAATGAACTTTCGAGCTTGCTTTTACAGAACGGATCCTCAAAATATTGGAGGACAATTCGGAACACTTTCGGACTTTTTGAGAAACACTTTTCGAAAGCGAAAGAGCCAAAGAAAGCCCCGAAATATATTTCAGACCAAAAGGTTTCAGGACTATTTTTGAGAAACGAGCACTAGTTTATTCCTTGGCGGCTCCGCTTTTCGGCTTGGCTAAATCTATATAGTAGTTATTAATCTCGATAAGCCTTCTATAAACAATGTTTACCTGGTCGCGTTATCAATTTTCGTTCTGTGCATCAACTTGTTTTCTTTTGTCAATATAAGTTGTTGTTACTTTTCTTTATTCCACGGGTTTTTGGACCGAGAAGTTAAGACTTCAAAGACTAATGAAATAAAAGGTAATAAAAATCTAACAGACACAAACTCACCATCGTACCCAATTATAGTAAACTTGCAATTTACAATTTAAATATTGCTGTGAGTTCTTCGACGGAATTACTTGTCTCAGTAACATAAGATTTTTGGAAGCTAGAGGCCTCGATAAAGTGTTGCAAATTTCACTAGAAGTTACGACTGAGCTACGGGGCCAGACGGGAGCAGTTCGTGGGTATTTTAGATGGTTATTTTGCCAATTACCATCTAATCAATCATCATATATAGCAAACGTGGTTATCAGGGTCGTAACCAGGTATATTTTTTCATCGCTGATCCCAAATTTTAGCTCTAAATTTGGATCCCTGATCCCCAAAATGTGGCAACGTTTGATCCCTGATCCCACATAAATTTTATGATCCC
>Ga0126336_10001729_pt1 | contig 11785 bp, 7 predicted proteins | sample SidCmetagenome_FD_92530 | JGI IMG/M metagenome (GOLD analysis project Ga0126336, IMG submission 92530) | Coral microbial communities from El Islote,Puerto Morelos, Mexico - Siderastrea C C metagenome | ecosystem: Host-associated > Invertebrates > Cnidaria > Coral | place: El Islote,Puerto... | reverse complement strand
CTTGAATTAGGGTCACTGCTTGCCAGTTTACCAGCAGGGCATGGGGTCAATTCAGTTAAAGATGACATTGCTTAGAAAGGAAAACTAAACAACTGCCTTCAGTTGGAGGGGGGGGGGGTTCCCATCGGTGCTAATATTTTGAGGTGAAACTCTTCAGGGTGGCCTTCAACATTTCTTTGTGCCGACTGTACGCACGTGATTAGCACATGATATTATACAAGAATGGTTGGTGTTGGTGGTTGGAAACGAAAACATACTATCCGTCAACACAATTCCATGGGTGGAAAATGGGAAATGTTTTATAATTGTTTTCCAGCGAATAGCGGGTGATGACTCAGAATTGCAACAGCATTTTACTGACGCCTTGGGTTCAACAACACCATACACTGAAATGCAAGTCAAGGACGCCATCAACAAACTGAATAACAAGCGAAAGGAACGTCTGATGCTTCTCCTTGAGCACATTGAGGATCAAGGTTAGTCTTTAAGCCCCAATATCCACATGCACATTCTCCTGACTGTTTTCTATATATTTCTTATGTTACTAGTTGGGAGAATTTGCATAAACATCAACACATTTCATGTTTGGTGATCATTTCCTTTATTCTCATGACCTGTACCTTTGATAAACTAGTGATATTGTAAGGAGAAATTAGATGCTTGTCACTCTTGGGGCTTAAAGGGTTAACCCTCAGCTCTATTTCTAGAGAGAGCCAATCAGTTTTTTTACATCCCGCTTAAAAAAACCTGAAAAATGAACAGCACTAAAAGTTCTGCTCAATAGGTTATATTTGAACGGTAACAATTTCGAATATTTTTATTTTTTGGCGCAAACAAAAAAACAAACAACCTCGTTACACCAAAAATATTTAAAACGGAAATCAAATGTAGCAGTTCAGTTCTTTAAAAAATTAGCAGTTCTTTAAAAAATTCTGAAAAAAATTCAGCCAGTGCTCCTTAAAACATTTCATTTTAAAAAGTATCCATTTAAAGCCAACTTTCGTGTAGAGTGTATTTGTTTTTCAGTATTTTGTTCTCACCTTAGTTGGTTGCTTTAACTGCAATTATTTTGTACTTCGTCAGGTTTCACTGAGGGCAGCGCGATTGGTTCTCTGGATCACGAGATGAACAACGCTGGAGCAGGCTTCATGAATGCAGTTTATGTGTTGAAGAAAGTGTTGCAAGCTGTAGGTAAAAAGTCGGACTACGTTGCTACCATGAAGTGGTATAACGACTTCGGCGAGGTTTATCAAGATCCATTTGAGTACGCTGGAACAACTGCTGATCGATTGAGAACCATTTCCCTTTGGAGGTTAGATAAGTTCCGTTTTCATCTTTATCACACGTGGCCAAAGACAATTGTTTAGGTTTCAGTGCACTAAAAAAAATGTCGTTAACAAAATTGGGCCATCATCAGTTTAGTCTTTCATTGATATAAAAACCGGCATCGTTCGGCTTCTGGAAGTGATACTGAAAACAGGCGATGATGATGATGATGATGATGATGATGATGATGATGAGTTTAATTAAGGAGGAATAACACCGTTTCTGATCTTGAGACAACATGCAAACTCACAAACACTACAATCCCAACCATTAAAAAGGAGGAGTGGAAACCATCTTTTTATTTCTGTTTTATTTTTTAGTTTTTAGAGTTCTGCGTTTGAGATCATTATTGCAGTTTTTGTAAAATATATATACAATTATGGGGTATTAGTAATCCATTTATTTTATCTCCGTCATGTTGGATTCATGTTTCCCCATGACTTCTTCGATTCACACTATTAAAATGAACGACGCAGAAAAGATGTCATTTAAACAAGAATCAAAATTTATCATATTTTGCATGTCCTTAGAGAATTTACTTGAAAATGTACCTCTCGTTGTTCTGGGAACATTTTCTGTGTGAGAGAAGGCACAACGTCTTAATCAGATTCTAGCAGAATCACCTCAACTTAGCCACCTTAAGAAGGATTAAGAACGAAACAGGCATCTTTTAGCAGTAAATTAAAGCGCTTTATATTTAGGTTGTTTGCTGTGCTCATGATGCCTACAAGTACGACAGAAGAAAAACAGGCGAAAATCCGCGACATGGAAGCACTTGGCCGATGGTACGCCAACGCTATTAGCCCCAATGAAGGACTTGCAGGAACCCTAAAGCCTGATTACGTCGGATTTCATCACAACAGCTACTATGCCTCTGCGTACACGCCTCACGCTGTACACAAGGCAGCTCTTATCCAGTATCTCCTCAGTGGAACAGCTTTTGAATTTAGTAAGATACTCTTGTCTTCTCTCCCTTTGCGGAAAGTGACAGTTACTGATTAAATTCAAATGGTGTGTGTATAAATACAAAAGTTCAGACAACCCGTTCCCTAGTAAAGGAATTCTCGGATTACATCTTCAAACACACCAGAAGAAAAAGAAATAACGCAAAGGAAAGTACTGATCAATAGCTTCGACATAACTGGTCAGACTTACACATTCACATCACGTGACTGCGGGATCGATTCTTGGAGTTAAATAGTTCACACGTGTTGGTTTCAAAATCTGACGCAATGCTCAGCTCTTTTTCTTTGCTCAAAAATGCTGTTTTACTCCCGATTCTCTTAAATGCGTACAAATCTTCCTTCACTAGCACTTGTTCGTTTTTCGTAAACATTCCATCGTTGAATGAATATTTCATATAGATCACTTGGCTTAGATTTCGAATTTAAGCCAGTAATGTCGGCAATATGCTCCAGTCAGAAAGAAAAATTATTTTTTTATTAGTCCGTTAACTCTTATGCTATACCTTACTGTTTTCTGTTAAAAGGTGCCGAGACCAGGAGACATGTAAAGAAAGGACTTGAGATCATGAGGATCGTCTCGGTGAAGTATTCCTCTCCAAACAGCGTTTCTGGTCGATTTCCGGGATTTGATCGCGAAATTCTGTCGAAATCTTTCCCTGCTTATGCCTATATTAGTGCCACTGCTCCAAACGCTGCAATGGATGGCTCACTCGGGGAAATTACCACTCTAGATGCTGACAACGTCAAGCTGTTTTTGCGACTATACGACACAGGTTTTGCTTGCTTTGTGTATTTTATTAATTTTTTCAAATTAAGCGACGACTGTAAGCAGGGCCACCTAGATAGTAAAAACCAAGCACTTTGCCAGTGTATCTCATTTCTGTAATTCTTGCTGTTAAAATTACAAATTATTTTGACAGCTGTTCTGAACGAGTTTGCAAGTTGACATATTTCTATCATGATTTTTAACCCCTTCACTGGAATAGAATGATAGTTGAAAAGTTTAGTTGAATTAACAATGACTACACGCCTAGGCAACTACAAGTTGGAACCTCGTAAAAGCCTTCCCGAAATAAGAAATACTGCGACTCTAATGTCGCTGATAAACAAACTTCTAATGTAACTGATAAACAAACTGACTGACTCAGTGCCTGACTGACTGACTGACTGACTGACTGACTGACTGACTGACTGACTGACTGACTGACTGACTGACTGACTGACTGACTGACTGACTGGCTGACTGACTGACTGACTGACTGATAGACTGACTGTCTGTTTGAGTATCTGCCGCTCCCCGACTGACTATCTGACTGACGTTTTTGCTTACAAACATTCTTAAAAATTTTCACTGCAGGTGAAAGCGCTGTTAATAAATATTTGGGTGACGGAAAAATTTTTACTTCGATTTACTACCTTAATTCGATCGGCTCCATCAACATCATTGAGGAAATCAACAGCAAGGCAAGTGCTATGAGCATCGAGGCAGAGGCTTCTCCAACGGGATTCTGGGCCTTAAATTACGCAGCTTTTGTTGTCTACCGACGAGACGACTGGGCAGTCAGTGTCAAGGGATTTAACAACTACGTTTGGGACTTTGAGTCAGCTACTAGTAATAATGTTTACGGGCTTTACCAGAGTCACGGAGCGCTGCTTGTAGCAAACAGCGAAGCCGCTCTTCAAACTCATGATATCGAAAATGGCTGGGACTGGACAAGACATTCGGGTACTACAACGATCAAATTGGAAGTTGAACAGCTGAAAAGCGAGAACCGCAGGTTTGCTTGATTTAACCCTAACTTGCCATTCACGCCTAAACAAACTACTCAAACCAGTTTAATCACGATAATGATACACATCTTTGTCGTGGTTCGAAAAATAGAACTGAGTAAAATCAACAAAATTGTTGTAAATTAACATACTTCCATTATTTATTTACCATTTAAGCTCTAATAATTTTTTTTAATGGCATGAGATCTTAGCAAGCTATTGAGTTCCTATTAGAAGATCTCCTTCTTCCAAGCTAATAATGATGAGTCGAAGAAATCAACTACAGTCAACTCCCGTTATTATGGACACTCTCCAAACCGCAACCTGGTGTCCGTAACAGCTAGAGTCCGTAATAGCAGGGTGCGAGAAAAAATTCTTAAAAATTGTATTAGCGGTGGGGGAATTACACGTATTTACATTTACATTGACTGCAGTGCCGATTCCAGAGCCACTTTGCATGTAAAGAGCATAAAAGAACAGAAATACGCGTTTTAGTATAATAGTATACTAGAGAATCTATCCTTCACCGATCCTCTTGGTTATCTACAAAGAGTACGTAACATTTCTTAGGAATTCATTTTCAAGGAGGAACCTAAACATTCACCAAGAAAACATAGATATTACTTGTCCTTAAAATATCGTCCAAGCCGGCTCTGTGTACATAGACCTCCTCCTCACCCTCCATTTTATGCAGTTACTGGCATTGAAGGCATTTGCTGGCCATTTAGCATGGGGTTTATCGAGAACTGTCTTCGTTTCTAAGTGAAACGAAATTACAAAGCGACGGTAGAAATTTGTGGAAAAGGAATCATTTGCAGATGTATAGGACTGGACATTTCAGACAGTTATTTATAGAATTGGTGGCGGAAAAAAATAGTTGGACAGACTCTGTATACAAATCCATTCATGGGAGCGACACTGCAAAGCTGGCCTGCAAGAAAGAGAAGAAGGAAAATAATTGATCGCTACCAGAAGAAGCATAAATCCCTCTAGAGCAATAAAGGCGATATCAAAAAACGAAAGAAGAATATTTTTATCGTTAGTAATTCTTCAAATGTGCTGCTCGATGTCTATAAGTTCCGTAATAGTGACAGTCCGTGACTATTTTAATTTGTTAAGCCCTATTGATCTATTTTTGTAAATAGGGATCTAGAAATAATAATAATAATATATTATTATTATTATTATTATTATTATTGCTATTATTATTATTATTATTATTATTATTATTATTATTATTTAAGTCAAACTGATGTAACTTTTGCCGGGGATTCAGCTGCTGTCCTTAGTAGCGGGGCCGTCCGCAAGGCTAGAGTTGGCTGTATACAGTAATCGATAGCATTCATTTCTACGAAACAACTTTCTAAAATATTTGTTAGCAAATAATTTGACGCAGCAATGGCCTTCCAGCCTTTTTCTTGTCCATGACTTGATAGTTACTACCAGAGGTTGTATACTTCCCAACTCAGCTTAATTCCCTGTTTGTAATCATTGAAACTATTTTCTCCGTGCATTTTGATATTCAAACACAAATGTTTAGGACCATGCTTGTTTCTGTCTAGGGATTTGCATGTGAACTATCTAAGGAAGGTGTGAAAAGAAAAATAATAATTTAAAATATCTCCTCAGATATTATCAGCCTAGGGAACTAGCTGGTGGACTCAGGTTGGTCGGAGGTGGAGACAATCCCACTGGGGTGTTTGCAATGGACTTTGAGCAGCCTACTAGTTACAAGTGGAAATCCGGTGCCTTTCAAGCAAACATCGACTTTTTCTTTAAAAAGAGCGTGTTCTTCGCAGATTTTGTCATCATCTGCCTCGGCAGTGGAATAACGTCGACCAACAGCAATTCTCATATCACTCAGGTGCATAGAATCTGTCTGAATAATTTTTTGAGTTTCCTATAGTAGAGTGCCACCATAGACAAGGTTTCTTAAATTGGAACTTGGGAAAACATGTAAAATAAACAACTCCACTGAAATGGTATTGCCGAGTAGCTTTCATTTACACCCCACTCAGAATCAGCCACAGACTCAAAACTCAGAGCTTCGTTTCATGACTTTACCCCAGCGGCAAAAAAGGGCAAAGAGAATATGAAAATGAATTTTTCCTGTCATTGTTAAAATGTAAATTTGCGATGATCTTCTCTATTGGCCCTGTTTAAATGAGCTAAATTTGGTAGAAATACGGTTCGAGCCTTAATCGACTGTAGAATTTGCGTTGTACGTTCAGTGGGTTTGTGACATTGTTTGGCAGAAATTATGAAGCACATTCCAACGTCGCATTTCTGTCGTGCCGAGCTAAAGATACGCATTATTATGTAGGCACTTGATTTGAGGCAGGGTTAAACGTGGCGTTATTGTTGTGAAGGCCCAATTTATACGTCGCTTTCCGGTCGCCATAAAAAAGATGGTAACAACACTCAGTAAATCAGCCTTAAATACCCGCGAAATCAATAAACACATACAAAGGGTCAAACTCCCATTTTTGCGAGTTTGTTTGACGCTTAAAGTACATGAGAGTGAAAAGTGAAATTTCACTCCTAACCAGAATTTAAACTATCCATAAACCGCTCCACGGAAGAGATCTCGAGGGCTTACGAGCAGACCACTTTAGTGGAAGAATATAAGCATGCGTATGGAACTTAATCGCTAGTTTAGTCGGGAAACTGAAAATGACCTCCTTGTGTTGTTTCTTGACCGACTCGAAGTCTTTCAACCGCATTTCAGCTAGTCTTTAGGTTTTCGAAACCATTAACGCTCGATTAGCACACTCAACAAGCGTCTTCGTATTACATCAAAATAGAATATCCTAATGTCAATTATTCCATTCGTGTTTCCTGTTTTCTCTTGTTAAAACAATCCTTTCCATGTCTCTCTTGAATAACAGTCTCCGTTATGAACAGAAGACGAAAAAGGTGAATTGAATGTTCCCACACAGAGTTCCATTTTCAGTCACGTCAGCAAAATCCATCATTGCACCATATACGACATGCTCCTGACAAAAACCTATTCTAAGGACAAATTGCTGTTCGCTCTAATCTAAGACTATTTTTCTCAAATTTTACGGCAACATATTGAATATTACTGAGCGCGAAATTGTTGATAAACGACACAAGTTATCGCTCTAAACAGCAGGAACTCCAGACACCCTAGTTATCTGATACATCAGCGCCTAAAAATAACGAAACTGGCTCCGACATAGCCCGAAGGTACAGCGAAGTTTCTTTCTTAGGAATACCGAAGACCCCGCCAACGTTGGCGAAACTACGCGAGAGCTTACGAAAACAAAACTTAGGGATGTTTTCAGGAATGCTTTCAACTCTACTACCATATCTCGTAGTTGTTATCGTAACCACGAGATAAAAATGATGCCTTAATCAACAGACGAATCCTTTGTAACTTGAATTGAAATGCGACACTCTGGTTTTTTCATTTTCTACGCTCTAACATTTGGGAATTTTCAATAGCAAGCTACAATAACAAACCTAGCATATTACAAAACATAATGTTGCATTTGTTGATCTAATGCGTTTTCTTGTGTGAGCCTTTGAAAGCAATGCTAATACATGGTAACCTTTTGTTATTTCAGACAACTTTGTTCCAGAACAAGCTGCTGGATGCTTCCAATCCCTCATCGATTTACGTCAACACCGATACTCATTCACTCGGCACAGACCTAACTAGACAGCCTTCTTTCTTTGGAAGCGGTGCAGCTACATTTGTAGATGTGAACGGTAAATTCCAGGATATCAAACCAATTAAAATCCCTTGAGTTTCGAAGGGCTCGAAATCCAAATTAAAATTTCCAAATAAAATTTCCAAATTTCATCTTAAAAAAATAATAATACATAATAATACGGACATCCGAGTGGCACGCTTCCACACAAAGTTAAATTCGTTTTAAGGTCACCTGAGCACTGAATATTTTCATTTTTCAGTCCGTCTGACTGAACCCCAAACTGGAAGGACCAGTGCAAAGCAAGATTACAGGCTACTTTAAACAGATAACTGAATCGTTGTGCTAAGCACGTGTGCGGGCCCAAGCCTGTTTTGGTTTGACCTTAAGTTGTATACGTTTAATCTCCCTGAGAGAACACGAGCTAGAGACATTTATTCTGTTGCTTATAAAACCGGGTTCCACTGTATTGAAATTTAACGTTAAGAATTTTTTCCACAGAATCGTACGGCTCAATAAACAGTAACAAATGAAAGTTATCCACAATTTGGGATTTCGTTTGAATGGTCACACTTTTGTGAGTTTTCATCTTCTGACTCAAAGTTGAACCAACATAACAAACAGTCCACAAGAAGGTACTGCAGCTTAGTCGCTTGGATTTCAACGGTCACATTTCAAGAGAAGGAAAAGGTCTACCCGATTTTCGACTCTCATGAAACAACCCTCTTAGCGGACATGAAACTGTATTTGACATTGCGTTCTCCAGTACGGATTACCTGAATACCTCATGAGTAATAACTCCTTAGGATGGAAAAGTTAGACACGGTCCTCATGCGTTATGATCGATACAATTATACTTACTTTTGCTATTTCTTACCTTAATAGGGAATGGTTATTACATCCCAAATGCGGCCGAACAAGGACTCAATGTTGAGATCGGTCTTCAAACATCCAGGAATCAAAGAGGACGAAAAGATACTTCCGCTCGATATGCCACAGCATGGCTTGATCATGGCGTCGACCCGAATGACGAGAGCTACGAATACACTATACTAGTGAACAAGCCTCAACTTTATATTCGGGTCAGTAGCAATCAGCTGTTTACACCACTCTCTAAAGTTAGTATGGGTTGTTACATTTTTACGGTCTTGGAGCGATCTTCGATAAATTTCCAAATTCGTTAGTTGACTCAACCGGGCTGATAGGGTTTTCTGGGTTTTATGGACGAACATTGGAATACTCAGAAATGGTCTGATAATCTTCGGTAAACATTCCAATAATATTTGACTGACCTTCAGAAGCCGTGAGACTCGTCGGGTTTCGTCGTTGTATTTTGTGCTCGAGTTACACTTTTTAGTATTACTATTGTCTGACAGCTGACAAACGTTAACATAAAGTAAACTAAAACGGAGTAAAACTGTGAAAGTAGCCACATGTCATACAAATGATTGAAAATTTCATAGCTTCATAATACCTTACAGGATCCTTTCAGAAGTAATCAATTAGAATTTTATCTGCTTCTTTTTTATGTGTTAATGTAAGAGTTTGTTTAGTGGTAGTTTAGTAGTAAAGTATTATGATGTACAAAATGCATGGTTCAACCGTTAAAAACTGTAAATGAAAGCTAATAAGCACTACGCTACTGTGGTGTTGTTTATAACGCTGTGCAAAGGGGTTCAAACTTTTGAGTCTGAAGATACCCTCCTAAAGTGTGACCATTCAAATAAAAGCCGTTTATTAATACTTTAATGTGGTACTATCCGTTGCTCCGTTTTTTCTAAGATAAGATTTTATAAAATGTGTGGAAATTACTCTTAAGGCTAGACTTTTCTATCTTATAGGCACTGGCCGATAAACAACAGACTGAAGACCCATCATACGAAGTAATGCAGAAAGACAGCAATGCTCACGTGGTGAGAATCCCCCACTGCCCCAGGGCAAATGAGACTCAGTATGGATACGTTTTCTTTCACAAAGATGCCCGCACCGACGGTCCAGTGAAACGTGTTAGCAAGGTAAATATTTAAGAGCGGCTTTCAGTAAACATCGAGCATTCGGCGGCAGAAGTCGAAAAATCGATTTCTTTCATATTTTGCACATAAATGGGTATTGGTAAAACTAGAAACCAGATGTGGTTCGCTTTCCCCAGAATCGCTATATTTTCGAAAAAAACGAGGAAATCGCTTCTCGGGTTCGAGAGGTCAAAATCACAGGAAATTAATCTTGAAAATCAGTACTATAAACTTGCATCGCGCTGGTAAACTAAAGCGCGGGAAAAAAAGATAGACACTTCTTATTAACAGAACAAGTCTTTTTCATTACCTAGACAGTTACAAAACAGCAGTAGCGAAATTTAATGAGCACAAACAGCTCCAAACTAAAAGGCAGGTTCTGATATTCACGTAGAAACTGATTTGGAACGTAACTTCGGTGAAATAATTTAACATGTGCCATAACCCCAAATGATCTCAATCCTCGTTCAACAGACGGTAAAAACATTGAACTAAACTATACCTTGAAACTGGCTTGGGGTATTTATGCTGCTGTATGTGGCAAAACGTCGAACACAGCGAATTTTAACAAATGGGGCTTAATGCAGTTCAACTTTGCCGCATCCCGAAATACACCAAAATTTCCGTGTTAAGCTAGACAATCTCTCTTTTCTTCGTCGTTGCTTGATGCTTGACGATGGCTTCAGACTAAAACGCACGGTTGATCCCAAAAAAGGTAGAGGAAAAAGAAAAAATTGAAGGATGCTGGTGTTATCGTTGTGAGCTCTCTGTGCAAACCCCGAAAAACGTGACATCTAACATGCTACACCTTTGACATCATATATCCAAATTTGGTTACACAATTTAGCCACGGTATTTGGTAACGCAATGCAAACAAATGTACAAACAAGATTTGCACACGAAGGAATAGAAGTTTGGAAACGTGAAAATCGCCCATTTCGGGCTTTTTCTTCCTCGTTTTGGAACGCAAAAGAATGTTAACACTGGAAATTAACAAGAATGAAGTAGAGCAAGCCAGATTGGTTAAAGAAGCAAATCTTCCCGTGTTTTTGTGAATGGCAAAATTCAACTTCACTAAGCCCCATTTGTTTAAACTTTGCTGAGTTCGAAGTGGTCCCAAACAAAGTGGCATGGATACCCCAGGCCAATTTCAAGGTACGGCTTATTTCAATGTTTGTGCTGTCTATTGAATGAGGATTGAGACCATTTAGAATTATGGCACATGTTAAATTATTTCACAGAAAATAGGTTCCAAATCCTACGTGATCATCAAAACCTGCCTCTTAGTTTGGAATTGTTTGTGTTCAGTAGATTTCGCTACTGCTGTTTCACAACTGTCTAGTTAATGAAAAAGACTTGTTCTGTTGACAGAAAGTGCCTATCTTTTTCTCTGCGCTTTAGTTTACCAGCGCGATGCAAGTTTATAGTACTGATTTTCAAGATGAATTTCCTGTGATTTTGATCTCTCGAACCCGAGAATCTATTTCCTCGTTTCTTTCGAAAATAAAGCACTTCTGGAAAAAACGAACCACATCAGGTTTCTAGGTTTACCAATACCTAATTATGTGCAAAATGTGAAAGAAATCTATTTTTCAACTACTGCCACGAAATGTAGATTTTGCTTGATTTTTACTGGAAGTCGCTCTTAAAACAATTTGATTTTTTGCATGGAAATTACAAACAGCTTTTGTAATTAATGGACCGATTGAGTACGACAGAGTGTAATTAAAGGACCGATTAGGTGTGATAACTTCTTGGTCCGCCCGGTTGTTTAAAGCAGGATTCTAATAAGGGAAGGTACGTTTTTTCTTGGGAGGGGAGGGCTGGGGAATTTTGGCATTTTTTCCCAGAAAATTGTTGGCCCTCCCTTGCGTTTTAATAAAAAAAACTTCTGACCCCCCACCTTTAGGTGACTCACAAAAGTGTGACCCTCCCCTCACTACTACATGGTATGTTCCATGCTGTAGAAACCTCAGAACGTTTCGCTTGTGAACCGATGTGTTTGAATATGGATATATTTATCTCGATATTGAAT
>Ga0126336_10001728_pt1 | contig 11786 bp, 9 predicted proteins | sample SidCmetagenome_FD_92530 | JGI IMG/M metagenome (GOLD analysis project Ga0126336, IMG submission 92530) | Coral microbial communities from El Islote,Puerto Morelos, Mexico - Siderastrea C C metagenome | ecosystem: Host-associated > Invertebrates > Cnidaria > Coral | place: El Islote,Puerto... | reverse complement strand
TTTCCAAACACTCGAAAACAATAAAACCACTCGGCCTGCGGCCTCGTGGTTTCAAATGTTTTCTCGTGTTTGGAAACCTGATGAAACCCTCGCACTCGTTTTTGAAATAGTACTTAAATTACCATTAGAATTGCATTCATGGGTGTAAGATAAAAAAAGTTTTTAATCGCACTTGACGTCGTGTTACGTTTTCCGCGTTTTATTCGGTATTTTGCTCTTAGCTTTTGTTTTAATTACTTGTGTTTATTCTCGTGTTTAGATTTAGGCGAGGAGACTTGATTAACTTACTCATAGAGTTTAGCTGTCTTCTCAACCCATATCATTAGTATTGTCATTTTAGTCTACGAGCAGTCTCTCTTAGTTGCTCAGGGATAGTCGAGCGATTAAAAGAACACGGGCGCGAACTAAACGCACGGCTCACTGCATGAACACAAGAGCCACGTCTCCACACGGCAGGCGATTTTCGCTCGCGTGTTCTTTTCGCTGGACCTTGGTCCTAGCTGATGGAGAGAGGCTGGAGAGAGACTGTTTGTAGTCTTCGTTAATGCTATATTTACATTTTTTGCATAATCGCTTTAATTTTTGGATTTGTCAATTAATCTGACCAATGGAAACTATACTTTAAAAAGCCGACAGTAGTTATTCTAAATGATGAATCAGTTTAGTTATAAAGTTGCGTTACCCTCAATGGACTTTCTACGTCGATGTAGTTCCTTTTGACATCTTTATGTTAGAGGGCTTATTACACTTTGTTATTAACAACAGAAGCATGCCAGTACAACTTATCCGTAACACGACTTATCCGTAAGTAGAATAAACTACTGTTGGAACCAAAGTCAGTTGTTGTTTGCTGCAGTACAGCTTTGTTTAGATTATCAGAGTTCCACGGGAATATCGGCTTTTCCTGACAAGGTATTGCCCCGTTTTGATCTATGCTAACCCATCCCAATATGTTATACTTAGCCTGAATATCGACCCTTTCAGAATCAGTGCTTTCCCGTTTGAACGAAACCAATTCAAAGCGACTTATTTTTGTCTGCAGTATTGTTATAAAAGTACCGTCATGTTTATAATGCATGTGACAGACAACAAACATCTCGCCAAGTCACAGCCCGTTCTTTGGTTCGGGAGTGTTGGGAAGTCCTGCATATTATTGAAAAACCACTTTCATTGCCACCAATTCATTAATATCGCAAGCAAAACTACGTGGTGAAAATGTAACATCCCCTAACAACCGTCCACATGAGAAATTTGTCACGCTCGGTATTTATTTGCCAAGGACAGATGAGTGGCTTCCTTGTGGTAGGCTTCTTTAGAAAGCCTATGATGAATGCCAGAAATATACCACTTTGGCACTCAGGAAAGAAAAGATCGAAGGACACTCCCCTCGGGATTGTAAGGCTGACAAACTGTGTGTTCACTGTCAAGAGAAAAGTCGACACCACAGAAGTTTGTGCCCGAAGACATTGCCACCTGGAAAATCCACAGAGTCAGTAAACACAGTGACTGAACCTCTATCAACCAGCATCACAGTCGAGGATTCCTTGCTATTTACAGGAGAGCAAGTCTTGATGCAGACAGCCCCTGCTAAAGTACAAGATCTGAACAAGTCAAGAAAGCAGACCATTAGATTGCTTTTGGATTCAGTGAGTCAAAGAACATAAATAACTGAAGACTTAGGCAAGAAACTCCAGTTGGAAGTCAAAAGATCCGAGACACTGTGCGTCTTCAGATTTAGAATCTCAAAGCCACAACAGTTACAGACTCCTGTCACTGAACTTAGCCTGCTAACAAAAGATGGCTCTTCTCTACATTTGAGAGTTAATGTGGTGGCCAATTGGTACACTTCAAAGAGCATATTTTGGCACCAAGAAAATTGAGCATCTCCTGAAAGACATTCCTTTATCTGACTAACTTCTCACTGCCTCAGAGACAGCCAGTATAGAGCTTCTCCTTGCAAATGACTACTTAAGCCATATAAGCAAGTTCGCCAGGTTTAAACCTCATGAAACCCAAACTGGGATGGATCCTTACAGGACGAATTAAGAGTCAGGAAGGTCAACCTGCCTCATTAGTATTTATGCTTACCTACTCGTCTAGTCCCATCAGTGCTCACATTGCTACTTCATTTAATGGCCGAGAACCGTTAGTGAACTTTCAGCCACAAGTAGAAGATTTTTGGAAACTTGAGACACTTGGAATTAATGACTCAGTGACTGAAAAAGATGATGACAAAGCCTTGCAGAAATTATGTGAAACTGTGCAATTTGAAGATGGGCGTTACCAAGTGACCTGGCCATGGAAAGCATAACGAGTATCAGTAGAACGACCCATGCTACCGAGCAATTATGACCTAGCAATGGGAAGATTGCGATCTCTTGTCAAAAGGCTAATGAAAAACTCTGAACATCTTCGAAAATATAATGCTGTCCAGTTAGAAAAGGGAATCATTGAAGTTACATCCCACATCATGGGGTAGTTACGCCAGAGAAGACAACAACCAAGTTACGCATTGTCTTTGACGCGTCTGCCAAAGCCAGGAAAGGGAACCGCAGCCGAAATGAATGGCTACACCTTGGACTGAACAAAGTGGCACTTATTGCTGATGTGGAAAAAGTATTCCTTCAAGTCGGACTGCAGCCTGATGACAGAGATGTCACAAGATTTTTCTTGTGAGAGGATGTTACCAAGTCTACTCTGGAAAATAATGTTCAAATCCTGAGGTTCACCAAAGTTCCATTTGGCATGTTTCTAGTCCGTTCCTAATTTCTGCATCTGTCAAGTATTGTGATCAGAATGTGATCACAGGCGTTTCCACACCAAAGGAAGCTGATCAATTTTGCAAAGACGCAAAGCCTCTGTTCCAGTCTTCATCGATGAATCTCCAATAAATCTCCTTGAAAGCGACAGAACAACTGGAAACAAGATGAAAGTCCTTAGCACCACATGGGTTATGAACAGTGACTCGTTATTCATCAGCGGATGCGACATCTCAGCCAGTCCAGTCACCACCAAAAGAGAGGCACTGCAGTTTGTCAGCAAAATTCATGGTCCTTTCGAGTTTCTTTCTCCAGTGACACTGAAGGGAAAACTATTCATTCAGGAGCTATGGCAACAAGCGTTAGACTGGGATGAGACGCCCAACTCTTCACAGCAAGACAAACGGTGCAAACTACATGAAGATCTTCTCCCACTGTCATCGCTGCCTATCCCTAGATACATAGGAGCCGAGACGACTACAAACTATTCTGCTTCAGTGATGCATCCGCCAAGGCATATTCAGCAGCGGTATAGTTGTACTCTACAGTGGGCGGAACCGCAAACGTGAACCTGATATTCTCCAAAGCTCGAGTCGCTCCAACCAAACACCTAGGCATCCCAAAATTAGAACTGTTAGCTGTTCTTGTTGGAACTAGATCTTTAAATTTTGTGGCCAATCAACTCCAGGCTCCTGTGACAGACCGTATTCTGTGGACGGGCTTCCAGTGTGTCCTACACTGGATGAAAAGCCACAAACAATTGCCCATATTAGTTCAAAACAGGCTGAAAGAAATATCCTCAAACAAAGATCTCAAATGTCAATTTCAACTGTAATCATTATAATTGAGGAGGCCTAATTAACATAAGCTTCATAGTTTCCTTTAGATCTCCTCGCCACTGTTACCATCATTCTCTTTTTTTCTTTCCTTGTTCTTTAATTATTATATTTGAATTGTTGTCTTTGGTGTGGCAAAATAAAAATAAAAAAAATTCAGGTACATCAGCACAAGCCAGAATCCTGCTGACTCAGCTACCAGAGGACTCACAGCAGAAGAACTTGTGCACAGCAACTTATGGTGGCACGGACCATCATGGCTCAAAGATGACATGACAATGGCCACTTTGTCATGCCATTCTGGGAGTTTCAGCAGATTGATGATGACACATTACAACAGCTGGCTAAACACACAGCTTGTGCAGAGGTCATGTACGAAACTTCAGCTTTGAAAGAAATAAAATGCAAAATAGAAATGGTTGCTGAACCAATTGCCCCTTTCGGGCTGAACAAAAAGGATTATTACTCTCTAACCAGATTTCTCAGAGTGACAGTTTGGGCACTGCGATTCATCCGAAAACTTCAAAAGAAAAGTACCGAGAGAGAGAAACTTAGTGTTCAAGAAATCGGTCAATCAAAGCTCATGTGGGAAAAATACATCCAAAAAGTAACTTCGCTTCAAACATCCATGCTATCAAGAGCAACAGGAGAACTAATTTGAAGCATAAACTAAAAATAGAGCTGGTTGAAAATGGACACCTTCGTTACCAAGGGAGGTTGATCAGTGAAAGCCTGCCAAAAAACACTGTTTATCCGAAACTCTTACCATTGAACAATGCCTTCACGAACTTACTCATCATTAGCTTCCACAAAACGTTGGTGCACGCTGGGGTTTCCCATACCTTATCGGCAATTCGAAGCGAGTATTGGACTCAAAAGTTACAACAGCCTTGTCCAGCACAATAAACAGCACCACAGGAAAGTTCTGCTCAGTAGCTTTCATTTGAATGGTCAAAATTTAGTATTTCATCCTCAGACTCAAAAGTTAGAACCACCTTGTACAGCATAATAAACAGTACCACAGGAAAGTACTGTTACTAGTTTTCATTGAAATGAATACACCTTTAATAATTTGTTATTGTTTTGTTTAAGCCGTTGCTATTGTTCTTCAAAGCCATTGTTATTGTTTCGCGGTTGGCTTTCTTAGTCATGGCTGTGGAGAGAAGTGGATACAAGAAGATTTCCATCGGAGACAGTGAAGAAAAAGTCAACGGTTTCTCTCTTCTTTTCTTTCAATGGATGAACGATGTCATCAAAATTGGTAGTAAACGAGCTTTGGAGGACACTGACGTTTTGCCTATTTCAAAATAAAACACGACCCGCTCAGTCACCGAACAACTCCAAACAAAACGGGAGGACGAACTAACAAAGAGCGGCAAAGAGTCCAAAGCTCTGGAAAAGCTCGTTATAAAGATGGTCTCGGCAAAGGACCTTTGACCATCATGCTGACGGGGATTTTAGATTCCTGTTGTCGCATCCTTTAACCTCTATTTCTCGGATACCTGATTTTTACTTTGGGGTCAGCTGAGGAACCACGAAAGAATCCTCGTCTTTACATGTGTGCCATGGCAATGGTTTTTAACGCTTTCGTTGAAAGTATGAGTATGTTGCATTTCAGCTTCAAAAATGAGCTGCTCGGCGTCAAACTCAGTATTGCTATTAAGGGCGTCATCTACCGGAAGGTATGTTTGTTAAAACTTGTCATGTTGCTAGCACTCACCCCTTCGTCCTATCAAAGGGTGTCACTTCTTGAGGTCCAACAAACCACAGCCAAGACTTTCTTGGCAACAGGATTACGTAGAAACGGGCCACCGGGGGAATACCAGATGGCAAGAAAATTTTGCAAATTGGTGATTTTTAAAGGCCGGGCGTTGTGGGGTCGAATTTTTGCAACTTAGAGACGTTGATATTTTCGGGAGGGGCCAATATTTGTGATTCCAGATGATAGCTTATCATACGGACAATGTCCTTTAACAAAAGTTGAACGATGTTGTGACCCGTTGGCGTTACAATAAATTGCTTCATGTGAAAACGCTGTATCACTAGTCAGTACCAGTTAGACGCTCCAGATATTGATGCCCTTATATGGCAAAAAAAACAGTTCTGTAGCTAGCTTTGGTAATAAAAAACATCAACTGGATTTCATAAAGAACAAAACTGTAACAACAATTTTTTTTCAACTGAATTTAACTGCAAACAAGTTGTTTTGAAGTTTGATCATCTCCAAATTCGGAAAAACTGACAATGTAAAATCTATCAGTTCTATTTCAGGATTTTTCTATGCATTTGTTAATTACCTTTATTTCACAAACTTCATCTATATTTAAGGATTGCATGGCCCCACAGAGGCTGTCAATTCTTTTACGAAAAAGGTGCTCGAATTATGTAGCTACGTCGAAACATCTAAGGAATATCGCATTCTGGTAATTGATACTTTAGGTAATAGTGAAACAGCTGCCTATTGGTGTTTATTACCTTTAAACGAGTTAACGCGAACTCACGAAGAAAATGTTTCATTTTAAAACGGTAAGTGGACGTTTGCCATTTTCTGTAAACGAGATGCTAACTCTCTTTACCACACGGCATCCCCCCTCCGCGCGCTTAGCAGTCGTTAAAAGTATCTGCATTGAATCGTGATTGGTTCATTGAGTTATTTTTGTTTGCTTTTTGTTTTGGCTCTACTTTTCTCTGTTTGTTGACCTAACTTCTTACGGAAGGTCTTATTTTTTAATCACTGTCTTTAAGAACTAAGTTGCTCTGTTAAATTCAAAGGTTTTATTCATGGGACTGCACCGAGGTCGTCTCCAAACATTTATTCAGCAGACTGTTGTAAAATACGGCTGTTTTTTTTAATAAGTCGTAAATGCTGCTTACAGAGTATACGATGCAATTGCACCTTACGATCACCTCAATAGTACCACCATCTCGTTATTAGAACAACTCTGTTTTCTTGGTCCGATGTATGGCTAATGCAGTCTTTTTCTAATCTGAAAACCCCATAAATCCAACACTTTTATGGCCATTGGTGATCGCTTTGTACTCTCCCGTCTCTTGCTGTAAGTAATGTACCGTTTAAGTTTCATTTCAGACACGAGATCAGCGTCCTCCGTAAAAAGAGTGCCCTTTTGTCAGCTGTAGGAGCATTGGAACACACTTCTGGAGCTATGGCGACCCTGGTGTCTGTAATTACTCTGGTACTAACTGGTCAGCCACTCACACCTGTAAATGTTTTCATGCTTCTCTCCTTCAATAATGTACTGCGACTAAGCATTTCATTCTATGTAGCGTTTGGACTGTTGGAAATAGCCGAGGCATACAATTCACTCAGCAGAATCGAACATTTCCTTCTTTTGGACAATCTCGCTGTTAAGATGTGCCATAAGTTCATGAAGAATCGGACGACGCGCGACAAGCTAATAGTTTCTCCAAAAAAGAGTAGGCTATCTCTGAGTTATAAGGGTGACAAATTTGACATGTAAACAGGACAACAGAGAAAATTTTATTCTGCAAGATGTGGAGCTGCAGACGACCACAAACAATTTTGACAGTGATTACGGGACCAGTAGGCGGTGGAAACTCAACTCTTCCATCGGCAATCGTTGGTGAGGTCTCAGACACATGAGGGAATTTAATCTTCTGGGGCTCTTTAGTTTACGCGCTGCAGATTCCTTGGGTCTTCTCTGGAACTATAAGGGAAAACATTTTGTTTGGTCAACCATACGACGAGGACACATGCACCAAAATAATTAAAGCGTGTGCCCTAATGGAAGACATTCAACAGTTTCCCGACTGTGATCAAACAGTTTTTGGAGAACGTGGTGCTGTTCTTAGTGGAGGCCAGCGGGCGAGAGTGAGCTTAGCACGCGCAGTCTACGTCGAAACCGACATTTACTTGTTGGATGATCCTCTAAGCCCCGTTGACATCAAAAGTGGGCCAAGAAATCTTTGAAAAATGTATCCTAGGCTTGCTGGAGCAAAACACTCGGGTGCTAACTTCTCATCAAGAACAGCGCATGAAAAAAGCCGACAACGTGATTATGCTGTACCAACGCCGTGTGCTGGGAAAAGGAACTTTCACTAAAAGGGAATTCTCAGTACAACGGTTGATCTGCTCCTCACGGGAACACTGACAGAAAATGAGTTGGATAAGACATTGTTAGCAGAGGGCAATGATGGTCGATTCTCTGACAGTGGTGTTCACAGTGCAGTGTTAAACAGCCAAGCTAAAAGTCTCGTGGTTCCGCAGGAGGACCGCGTTATTGGAGTGGTGTCTTCTAAGCTGTACTGGGACTACTTCAGGAGTGGTATGCACGTGCTAGTGATCTTGGTAGGAACAGTTTCCTGCATCGTAACTCAAGGTTGGCTGTCATTTATAAATTCACTTTTTTCAGTCTGTTGCTACTACAAAATCTTTAATCTTTTAAAATGGATTCGCGTTTTTTTAGACTGGGATAGGCTATCTGGTTCTTCATGTAAATTTTAAGTGATCGAAAATGAATTAAAAAGCAACCAAACAGGTAGTTCAGGTGCAGAGGACAGTGACGAATTAGCCAAGAAGGAAGGAAGGAAGGAAGGAAGTGCATGAGCAATGAACAAGCGATTGAGAGAGTAAAAGACAGCTGTACTTTATAGCTTTACCATGAATGTCTCTTGCTTTTCTCTCTTTCAGCAACTTGGTCTCTCCTGACGTGTGGCTTTCATACCTAACAAAGATAAGGGATAAGGTCACCATGTTAATAGTACAACTGCGATAAGAATGTGGTAAAAACCAATACAACTGCGGTAAAGCTGCAGCACTATCAGCCGCGGTAAACTGCAATACGACTACAGCACAACTTCAATAAGACCGAGGCACGCGGTACAAATGAGGTAAACCTGAGCTAAGACGGGACGTACTAAAAGCGCATTTTTTTCTCGACTGCTCAACTTGCTTGCATTGGCTGTCTTTGACTTTTCAATCTTTTTTCTTTTTCTATTGTTGGTCGTTGAACGTACGTTGGACTAGCGAGAAGACGGCGATCTGATTAATTCATTAATTCCTTCTGTTTCAGATTGACATTAAAACTGAACGATGTTTATTTTCTTTATTTTTAGATATCAAGATACTCACAATCAGTCATTTATAATGGTGGTCACAAGTGGTCGATGGCTCGGAGTGCGGTTGGACTTCCTCAGTGAGTTGTTCATTGGTGCAGTGGCTGTGTTGGCCGTCATCATGTCTCAGGACGCCGGTAATAGAAATGAACAAATGAAACGCGCCTAACCAATCAAAACAGACCCAAGCATCCTAACTAGCCAATCAGAATTTGAAACATGTAAACGGTGTAAAGTGCGGGAAAATGGTTTCACTTCTGATTAGTTGAGAAAGTGGCCCCGAATTTTTTAACCAATCACAGAGTATAGTAAAGTAAAGGCAAGAGAAATTGTATTATACTTTTGACGTTCTACCCCGAGCAAATTTTCCGTCTACTGATCACTGCAGATCAATTTTCTATGATCTATGTGTTGTCGTAGTACCAGTAAACAAGAAAATATCTTTGGAAAAATATTCATTGTCCTAAATTTTTGAAGCAAGACATAACAAACCAATGATGACAAGTTTTTGCACTCGTTTTTCATTACATGTCTTTTTGACACTCGTTACATTTTTTCGGCGCTTTACACCTGTTTAAGTTTTCCCCCTCCTGTTACTGATTGCATGTTTCTCGCTTTTGGCGCCGGCTTAATAAATGTTTGTTTGCGTGCATGTTCATCCGTTTGTTAATACTCACCAATGTCAAAGCAAGGTTGCCAACCCGGCATCATTGGATTCGTCTGTTTTCTCTATTCTACCAGTACCAATAGCTTTTGCCGGCCTTGCACTGGTTTACGTCATTGAGACTGTCGACACGACGCAGTACGCTGTCAGGATTTCATCGGATGTTGAGAATTTAATGACTTCATTAGAGCGTGTCATGACATATACCCAGTTTGACTCTGAACCAGGATATAAGATTGAACGTACCCCTCCGAAAACTGGCCAAGCAAAGGAAGAATCACATTACAAGACTTAACACTGACGGATTATCCGGGGAGGCCTGAGTGCTGAAAAACATTGATGTCGATATCGAAGGAGGAGAGAAGATCGGTGTTGCAGGCCGCACGGGTGCCGGAAAGTCATCATTTGTGGCAGCTCTTTTGCGCAGGCCTGATTCTGGTGGGGAAATAATTATCGACGACGTTCGAATAAAAGAGATCAACCTTCAAGAAGCGCGACGATATGTTTCAGTTCTTAGACAAAGTCCTGTCCTTTTCAGTGGATCGCTGAGGGAGAACCTCGATCATATGGGGTAGTATCAGGATGTAGATTTATGGCGGGTGTTAGAAGAAGTACGACTAAAACAGTTTGTTGAGAATCATAAGGGACAACTGAATCACGAGTTACTAGAACACGGCACAAACATCAGTGCAGGGGAACGACAGTTACTCTGTTTGGCTCGTGTGTTGTTGCAGCAGAACGAGATCATCATCTTGGATGAACCCACTGCGCATGTAGATCCAGACACTGAACAAACAATCTGGAACGGAGTGCGTGAGAAACTGAGGGACTCCACAGTCATTACTATAGCACTTCGCTTGAACACGATTAGAGACTGTGACATGATTATGGTTTTAAAAGAAGGCGAGGTTGCCGAGTATGACACCTCTCAAGCACTACTGACTAGGGAGGGGAGCGTATTGAGCGAACTTGCTCGAGTTGCAGTATCAAAATATGAAATTACTCGCTGACATACTGCGGCACTACCCTATTGCATAAAACAACCGTTAAGGTACTGGAATTTAAACGCATCTGGGTCCTAGTTTTGATTTTTTTGCGCGCTGCAGATTAAGGATTCCACTGTCACCCAAATTTTACCCGCGTTTGGACGTCGTTTGCGTAAAACAAACTGTTAAGTTACTGGAATTTTAATGCAATTGAGTCCTGGTTAAGATTTTGTTACGCGCTGCAGATCAAGGATTCCACTGTCGCCCAACTTTTACCCGCGTTTGGAGCTAATTTCAACTGGATTTACGTGCATGCAATGTGTGAGCGGCTTGGTTAAGGTTCAGCGTTGAGAACTCTCTAGAAAGCAGTCCGCAGTTGCAATTATGATGGCATGGTCCAATCTCACCATTCGCGCAAAGTGGATGCTAGGGACTAGAGATCACTACCACAACGACAACGATTTGCGGTTATCGCGCACTCCGTGATGAGCCAAATCGATGAATTTGTATAATGCGGTTGAACTATCCTAGAAATGAATTCGAACACACTGCGAAACAAGAGACTTAAGAAAAAGAATTCATTATCACGTATTCAAGGTTTTCCATAAAACCTCAAATTGTCGTTTTGTACAGTCGACAAAGAAATGAACAAGATTTACAATACACAAGCAATCCAAAGTTTTACTCATTAAAGCCCATATTTCGTATCGTTTTCGTTGTCGACGCCATCGCGGTTTCTTTCAGTCCCTTATCCTAACACTATACCGAACAACCCTGACTTGGACAAATTTGTAAATATAGGGCACTTGTACAACCTGACGCCCGCGGACTTCGGTACTCAATCTCGTTCTCGTAGTCAAATCTAGGTGCCTATTAGTTACCACTTCGGGGAACTGACTTGCACAATTATGAAAATAATTTTGTTCAACTCTTCAGTGATAAAACCTTCTATCCTTCGTGTATGTTCGTGAATTACGTCGGTTTCCGAGAACACTGACTTTTCACTTCTGATTAGTGATTCCTTAATTAACAAAAATTACTTTCAATTTGCCTGCCATTTTAGACGGCGGAAACATATGTTCGGACAAAAATGCTGTTTTCGTTTGGGATCAAATTAAACAAATGTTAAATAAATGATGGGACAAAGACGAATGAGGTCAGACTCACATTTTAACAGGCTTTCTAGAAGATGCGTCATGAGAACTGTAATTAGTTTGTTGTGACGTGGTGATATGTTTGTTGTCTGTCTTATGCACTATAAACATGTAGTACTTCTATAACAATACTGCAGAGAGAAATAAGTCGCTTTGAATTGGTTTGGTTCATGAGAATTTGTTGAAACTTTGCACAGTTATTAATTACACCTAGTACATCGAAAAAATAAAATAAAAAGAGGGGGTCACCGTGTCTGATTTCACGCTACAGGGCTGTAGTATATAGGAACCTT
>Ga0126336_10001727_pt1 | contig 11786 bp, 17 predicted proteins | sample SidCmetagenome_FD_92530 | JGI IMG/M metagenome (GOLD analysis project Ga0126336, IMG submission 92530) | Coral microbial communities from El Islote,Puerto Morelos, Mexico - Siderastrea C C metagenome | ecosystem: Host-associated > Invertebrates > Cnidaria > Coral | place: El Islote,Puerto... | reverse complement strand
TTAAAAGACCCTGAGCCCAGAGGGGCAGATCAGGCGACAAACAAAAAATATGTCGACACTCAACTAGCTACCAAGTTGGACAAAGCAGCTGACATTGACATGAAAAACCATTCCATTATCAATCTCAATCTTCCATCAAACCAGAGAGACGGCGCTTGCGTTGAGTACGTCAACTACGGAATTAATACAGAAGCGCCAAAGTATGTCAAGGTTGATGGAAGCAATGGCATGACTGGTAACTTGGACTTAAATGATAAAAAAATAATTAACTTGAACTCCGATGACAAAGACATAAAATCGGCAGCTAATGTTAGCTATGTCAGCAACAAGGTGAACAACGCCAAAAGGGGATGTAACTGTAGTGCTGAAAAATCACTTTGATAAAAAGATAAATGAATCCCATTTCAGTAGCTCGACTAATAAAAAAGATGTTTTCAGGTATCGTATGGAAGATGTTGATGAATCTTCAAGCGAAGACAACATAAAAGTTACTGGCATTGTTAACTTTTCGGGTTCCCCCCACAATGTCAATAAAAAAGCTTACAGCTTCGAAATGGGAAAAGGCGTGCAAAGCGAGTACTCTTCTCGACTGGGGTCTAACATGTTAAAACTTCCAGAGGGCGAGTACACTTTAGCCATTGAATTTTTCCCTCCAAGCACAACTAATTTATCGGTAAACGTTGTTTCCCCTTCACTAAATATTGGTCAACAATCAACCAAGCTGTTTGTTAATTACAGCAGATCCATCGTTCACTTGGATAAGTGGAGCATAACCCCTGGCAATGCATGTCAATGTAGATGTATTTGGGAGGGTACTGCAAGTAGCCCCACGCGGGGAATAGGTCATATGATTGTTTATGGCATCAAGGGATCGCAAAATGATGTGGACTCGAGTGTTTATGATACGGCCTATGTTATTGAAAATGGTAAAATGGTGATGCAAACGGACCTGTCTATGAACGGGCACCTGCTGCATAATTCCGTTCACCACATAAATGGGTTTTTAGATTCGAAAAAAGGGAACAATCGATTTACGTTGAATGGCGCTGAAATCATTTCGTTGCCGAGTGGAGCAACTTTGACGAAAATAGCTGTCTATTGCAGGCGCAAAGTCTCCTCCGGCGGTCATGTCGGCGTAATTACACACAGAAGAATATCTTTGAAAAGCTTCTCCTCTTCAAAAAGCTTTTTTTTCTGGGAATCTAGGCTCTTCAAGGGTTTTTACTTCACAAAGGAGTGGGTGGTTTCAGACGATAAACCCAAATTCTTTTAAGGTACCTTCTTCCGGCATTTTGGCAATAGACCTGAATACCGACGCTTGGAAAAGCTATGGCTCGATTCTTCTTCTTCTCGAATATCGAACAAGCGATTAATTTCTTGCAGTAAATTTTTTTGATTTTATATATACAACACCGATGGGTAACACAAAGCAAAACATTTTGGACTTCAACCACATTGACGCAACCCTTTCCAAGCGGACTGCTGAAATGCTGAAAAATCTTTATACCTACTACCACAAGAAACGTTACGGTTACGAAAAGCTATACCGCAGCTACCAACGAAAAAACTTGATTTGCAACATTTCTGGTGGCAAATTAATTGTCAGTGCTGCGGTGGCAGGTGGCATAACCCTGAATCCACTTGTCATTGCAACTGTAACAGGGGTCGGTCTTATTGTCAAAGCGGTGGCAACCTTCAAGAAATATGAGAAAAACGTTGAGAAAGCAAATGTTGCAATGATCGCGTACAAAAAAATCCTTGACGAAATTCGATTTTACCTCAGGGGTGAACCTTTTAACGAAAAAGCGTTCCTCGACAGGTTAAAAATGATTGATGATTTTATCAGTAACCACTGTATGGAAATACCCTCAAGGCTAAATGTCAAATACAGCAAACTGTTTGCTCCCTGGTAAGAGGTCACTGGGCTCTCCACCATTCATCAAACTTTTTTTTTTGCACGTTGCTTGGTTTTTGAGAATTTAGGGAGGTGAAGAGATAGAAGTTCGAGAATTTCATCATACGTGGCCAGCCTTCAGAAGAAACCTCTTCAAAGTAATTGTGTAGAAAGCTGACGTAGTTCACTGAATTACCGGTATACATCTGAAATTGTTCAATAACGTTTCCCAGAAAGCGTATCTGATCATTGTTAAACATGTCGTAAATTCCACATTTTTAAAAACATTTTTTAAATAAACCCAGCACACACTAGCGTCGGGTTCTTTGGGGGTCTGACTGAAGTCACGTCTTGGATGTCATCGGCTTTGATCACCATATGGCACTCCGGGCATTCATAAAGGAACTCCTGACAATTAACGACGAGCTCAACCGCGCATGCAGGACGGTAATTACTCCGACCTGCGGCTGGTGCTGATTGATATGAAGAGCGCAGCGGTTCTTCCTGGAACTGATGCAACATTTTGCTCCGTTCTGAGAGTGAAGGGACTTTCATCCCTTGGAAAAAAACCAATGGATCGTCCATCTTGTCCATCTTTTTTATTGTTTCATATATATTCATATATTTTAATGAGTGCAAAACAAATCAGCAGGCTATCAAAAATCTACTACAGCCCTCAAGGGTACTGGAAAGGGGTTGTAGCCGTAGAAAAATTAGCTCAGGCTGCCAAGGTCTCTGATGATGTAGCTCGAAACTGGTTGATAAGGCAAGCTCTATGGCAGGTTTACTTGCCAGCACCATGGCACATTCCAAGACCAAAATTCGACGTGCCTGTTCCCAACGATGTCCACCAAGCCGATCTCCTGTATCTCCCCCATGATCACCCACCACGCTCCCGTAAGACTTTCAAGTACGTCCTCACAGTCATAGATGTGGCTTCTCGGTACAAAGATGCCGAACCACTGACCACAAAAGAGGCAAATGAGGTTGCAAGTTCTCTGGAACGGATCTACAAGCGAGGACCTTAAGATGGCCGAAACTGCTTCAGGTGGATCCCGGACGTGAGTTTATGGGGGCTGTGAATCAGCTGCTTTCGAAAGACAATGTCGAGGTCAGGCGCGGTCGTGTGGATATACACCGAGATCAAGCTATTGTGGAAAGATTTAATAGGACCCTGGCTGATCGCCTGTTCGGACACCAGTATGGCGTTGAAATGCGCCTTCCAGAAGGTCAGCGTTCAGCTGAATGGGGTGCTCGATTACCCGCAGTTGTTTCTGCTTTGAACAACGAAGTGACATGGTTGACCGGCAAAAAACCCGCTAAAGCAATCAAAGAAAAACTGTTTCAGCTAAACCCTCAACTCCTTATTTTAGACAGGTTGGTGTGAACGAAAAAAACCTCCCCTCTGGTGTGAGTGTTTGCTATCTCTACCAACCTGGTGAACTTGGAGGGGGTCGCAGAAGAGCCACAGACCCGATCTGGTCTTTGGAGGTGTTCAATATTGAAAGATCTATCACAAAACCTAACGAACCGGTTTTTTATTACTTACGCGACGGACCGAAACGCGGTTTTGTTGGCGAGGAACTGCTTGTTGTTCCCCCTGATACCGAACTCCCACCTAGTTAAGGCTAACCAACTAGATGTGATATTCTATAGGCTCTGTGTGAGTACCATCTGGCAACACCCACCGCTTGTCATAATACGCACTCAGCCTGAGTTTATGTTGCTGATATGTGCGCATGGTTCCTTTCACCACACGGAACCCCCGATTTGTGGCTTCATCTTTCCCTCCGTTTAGCACCGCTTCGTATTTTTCCCACGTTAGATTTTTTTGCCGTTGTGATACACCCTTGGACGACATCTTGGTTTTGTTTGCCTCTTCGTTTTCCATGTAATAGCATTTACTGCAGAGTGCTATTCCACGACTACCTTGGAACTCTAACTTGAAAAGCCCTGGCTCACGATTACTCCATTAGTCCCAAGCAAACCAATTTTTTTTCGTCGCTTCAAACTCCCCAAATTTAAAGAGCTCTGGACGCACTGCTTCTTCGAGCGTTTTGTGTGAGAGTGCAAAGTACAGACTGTCTGTGTCCATCTGGATCAGCTCAAAAGCTCTTCTGTCTACAAAGTAGTCCAGACAATCATAATAGAACTTCAGCATACGCAACTTAGCCAACTGATACACCTCAATTCCGATTTGGAAGGGACGGTTAATCGTAACCTTTTCTTTTTTGAAAATTTAACGATATATAACCAACAAACTATAGCATAAATCCTAAAACTTGGCAATGACCTATAACATCTATCTGAACTCGATCTCAAACGCGTCCCCGATTTCTTCCATGTTATCGAACCACACTGACCGTTTCGCTCTGTCGACCTTTGCCTGATCAGCTCGAACACCTCTGCGAGCAGGGCTTTGTCTGGATCAGCGTCCCCTTTGCACCTATTCTCTGTGACGTGGTGAACAAACCAGGGGAAGATTTTTGTGGTTAATAGTCGATGGTGCGGTACACTGCTGTGATCTTAAGTCCATGATCGAGATACCATTCTAAAAGTGGAGCGTAAAGCAAGATTTTCTTTGCAGAAAGTAGACCTAAAAGCTTTTTTTTGGCCTGGGAGCAAGGTTCGATTGGTTCGCCTCAAATAATTTTTCATTTTCTCTGGAATCGCCTGATTTGGGACAATGTTGTTTTGAAACAAAGGAGGAAATTCTTCAAATTTGCCCCACAACTCGTTTGGTACCGATATGTCTACCTCCGCAAAGCCAAACCATTTTTTCGTCCGTAGGTGTTAGTGTTATTCAAAATCTGCAACAGCTTCAGAGGGATAAGAGTAAACTACAATCTTTTCTTTACCGCAGGGCATTTCTTGGAGCATGGTACTAGGATATAAGGCGTTGGCATCGTAGGCAAGCACTCGCTGGCACAGGCGTGCATCTTCGTACTTGTGCCATCGTATCTTTGTTTTACCAGCCTCATGCTTTCTTGTGAAAACCAGACTCAGGCCGCCAACGACAGCGTCTTTTAACATGTCATATGCCTCCCTTTCTGGGGCATACAACTCGGGTGCGTTGCGTTTCCCCAATGTACATCGCAAAAGATACTTCAGCGACACACCTGGGAGAGAAACTGCGTCTTTAAAAATGTCAATGCCAAGGTTTGCGTAAAAGCCTCTCATTATTTCTAAAGCTTCCAAAAACGGTCCCGCATCCAGGTTGTTATAGTATTTTAACCAGTCGGCAAATGTTTCCATACCACGCTCATGAAATATTCACTGACACTCATCTAACTCTTCAGTTGTTAAACAAACTCATTCTTAAGTTTTGAAAACCAGCACCCACAGGGTGGCAATCCCCATAGTCCAATTTGTCTGCGCTGTTGAACCACTCGTATGGCAGCCAAGATTTTGTCTGACCGCTTCCATATGTTTTGACCCATTTTTCGTAACTTGTGCCTGGACCCAAATAATTGATAATGTCAAAGAATTTAAAATTGGGTGTGGTCAAGAACATTATCTTTTCTTGTTTTTTTTGCAACAGTGACAGTCTTCTCACCCCCATCATGGGTTACAAAATACTTTTTAAATCAAATTTAAGTCATACTTGCCTGAGTTAAAACCAAACACGGGAATCTGGTTGCACCATTCCTTAATAGCCAATTGTTGTTTCTTTGGTAACATCTCAAAATCTGTAGGAAAGTATTTTTGTTTGACATCTTTTCTCAAAACTTCGCCTCGCCTTACAACTGTTTCCCAACATTACTGTACCAACTCTTCTAGGGCTTTCGAACAAATGTGTTCAGGTTCTCTGTTGAGCGTGTCGGCCAATGATACAGACACGGGGATGTGCTCGTTTTCAAAGGCTGGATCTTGTGTTCCCACAGTTCTTTTTGTTGGATCTTGATAGGATTCAAAATCATATAAAATTGCATGAGGGAACGCCTCATTCCTCTTTTTTTGTTAAACGATCATTCCACCAGGGTCGAGGGGACTCGTTAAGCCAACGAACAACTAAATTATAACCCGCTGCTTTAATCTCCTCATTTCGGCGCAGGTTTCTTTGATACGCTTTTTCTCGAGTTATTTTAACCATTAGCCCCTTTTCTTTCTGTTCACAAATAACAACCTCTCTTTCTTTAGGTAAAGGATAACACGTTAAACATCCATGAAAATGACAGCTATGATACTGAAATACGGTTTTGCTTTCGTGATGGTAACCATCAACAGGATGTTTGGCAATCATACGCTCACCTCCATGACCGCAAGCCTGGTGGTGTATGTGGATCCCACGCTGTCTCGACTCATATTCTATCCAACAAGCGCAACCAATTTGGTAAGCACCCTTCTCCAACCCTCAGCGGTTGTCGATCTAAAATAACTTTAATTTGGACCGACTGGCGCTTTTCAAACACAAATTTTGTGCTCGGTCGGTTAATGTTTTCACCGCCCAACCGTCCTTCTTCTTGCTGTTCCTAGCACGCTTGTGCGTCACCATGAGTAGCAAACCACAGGACTTTTCTGTCTATCTTGAAACCAAAAAGGGGTTTTGTTCGTTTCAATATTTCTTAAAAGAGAGATGCAAGAGTAATTTATTCTAAACCTGTTGTGAACAGAGTCACAAATTTTATCCATCATTTGTAAAACTAACAAATTATTTAGATTAAAACGAAATTGCCATTTGATACTTTACCTACCGCGTTCTTCAAAAACATTGTTATAATTAGCAATTTCACACCAGTTGGGGTATTGACGGTTGATGAGAGTGTCTGCAACATAATTCTCATTCAAAGGATCAAATTGTTCAATAATTTGTTTTCTTCTCTGATATTTTTTGGTGCGAGGTGGGCGTACAGGTTGACACCGCCCTGGGCTTAAAGGTGGTGGAAGTTTTTCTTGCTCCTCCGCGGTTAATGCCACATCAAAGATTGCCTTTTGTGCTGAAGTAACAGGGAACGATTGCTTTGCCATCGGTATGTATTACTTCAAGAATATTTTACATTCATTTACCTCTAAATAGAAATCGGGCCGTCGCTATCGTTGAATTCACGTGTTTTACTCGCGTGAGCGCGCACAGAACATTTTGTGTGGTGGTTTAGAAGCTTTTTAAGTCAAAATAACCTCTCCAACAAAAGTCGATCGATTTTGGCTCAGCATATACTACTCATATTGGCATCAGTCCGTGGAGTTGCTTCCTTTTTTTCCCCAATTTTTTTTGCGGTACAATGGCGTCCTATGGATACTCGAAATATGTTGGCGGTGATTGTGGTGCAAGTCCGGAAAGCCCAGCTAGCAATCAGTGTGTTGGAATTGCCGAATGCTCTAAGGGCATCAAAGGCCACCTCAGAGCATGCAGCGTTTCAGAATCTGCACTGAATTCAGAGGAAAGACTTTTGCTGGCGCGTGCAGGTACATTATATTCATTTGACTATATTCTGATGTTGTACATGTGTACGTCGAATAATTCATCGCAAATCATTTCGCAATCTGCAGATATGTTTATCATTGCTGATTATAGGTATCTTTGATGACGAAGAGACGTATTTGAATATGACCATCTGCCCAAGACACCGCAACGCATTCGGCCTAAGGTGGAGGACCAACCGAAAAAATTGTTCAAGTCCCAATTCATGGGCAGCTCACCGAAAACCTAATGTGAAGGGTGGGCGTTGAAAAGCACTTACACAATCCCATCGTCTTTACAAGGCTACTGGAATCGTTATTCCGGTTAGTTCAAGAAAGTTACTGGGCATCCTTGAGGGAAATATCTTTACATTAACCACGCCCCGTTACTGACCCGGGCCTCTACTACCTTTCAGTTTAATGCACCTATCAATGTTAAGCCCCACAGTGGGGGGGGGGGAGAATTGACATTCAAGGCTGTCCCCTGGGTAGGGACTTTGAACATACATGGTGCCCTAATTATTTAACTTAAAAGTTACTCTAGGGGCTGAAATTTGACATTCATTGGTTGTCTGGGAGTAGAAAATTTGACTCTGGCTTCCCTAAAAATGTCAAATTCCTCTGGGGTAGCCCACCCCCCACCCTGGGGCTTAACATTGATAGGTGCATTACTCCAGACTTGAATAAAACAATGTCATTGTTATGTATCCGACCCGGCTCTTCTCGCCTTTTCCTACTGTTTTCTTCCACTATTCGCCCATCCACGATATATTGTGCTCTTTGCACCAGCATTTTCCAAAAACATCTATTGTGATAAAATAGTGATCAATTCTTTCATGGTCATATGTCTGCAGTGTCGTAAAAGACTCGACGAGACCCCTGACGTTAAGGATTCTCCAAAAACAGTGACAGCTGTGTCTGTACCCCAACCGGAAGCAGTGGCAGTTGTGTCTATGCTCCAACCGGAAGTGGTGGAAGCTGTGTCTACGCCCCCACCGGAAGTGTTGGCGGCCGTACCTTTCTGAACTGGAAAAGGTAATGCCAAGTCTACGAGACCTGAGAACGGTAGTGGCACATATTCGCAGTTTGTCATATGTGCTAATATGTGTATTCCTGGTATAGTCAATCGATACAAATCGATACGAAAAAATCGAAGAAACAATGATTGTGCATGACTTTTAAGGGAAAACATTAGAAAACAATAAAAATTTTGGAGTTGACAAACGATATTATAAATATTATAGACATAAACGTTAAGTTAACAATATCAGTTCTATTTCTAGCAAACCGGTTATTCAGACAAATATGGGTGTTGGCAGGGCCTTACTATCTGAAGCATCCTGGTAGTTACACACAATCTAGTACATACTAGTCAGTGAAGGCGAAGAGCTACACGGCAGTAGTGGAGAGAACTGATCAAAATTTGTTTCTGTTGCGTCTCTAGCATTACATATTTGTAGCCACATCGTACGGTGTTATCGATTGAGCGACTGACAAACTGATATAGACGTTTTTATCGATTGACTACGACAGGTAATATAACGAGCTCATGCTGTTGTATCTCCATGTTTTAGGAAGCAAACCCTGATGATAGAAGCGATTTATCGGCATATATGCAGGAATGATGGAGTTGACATTAGAAGGTGATAGCCTGTTCGTTCCCGAAGAAAGCAGTGGAAGCAGTGGTAGCGATGAAAAATCATCAGACGCAGCAACCGAAGAGCCCAGTGAACAGTACTTGCGGAGAAAGCACCGCAACAGATTTCTTTAAAGTTGTAACCTCGAGAAAGTAACGCGTCCCAGGAAGAGATGGGAAGAGGCGGGAGCCCGCACGCGTAAAAACCACGGGAAGAAGGCTAAAGATATCATTATAGCAGCTTTGGATGTGATTGCACCTGGTGATGCGGCACTTTTGTGGGACGCAATTCAGACGTCAATGCTTGTGACAAACAGCTTGGTTCCAGAGAAGGTGCCGACCACAAAAATCTTGATGCTTCGGCCGAAATATACAGAAATGAATCCTCCTGGGACACAAGAAGACAAGTATTGTCCATAACGCCTTCAGTGTCGGTAGCTTGTGACATGCGCTATGCCAAAAATGCTGACGGTAACCGGCTTTTTACCCGAAGTGAATTCCTAACTACACAACAAGTACAGTCCTACTTTTCAAGGCAAGCTGGCGAACTACGCCATCAACATGCAGAATATGATCACGAGGCTGCTGTCAAGCAGCAACAATATTGGGAAACCCAAGCAAAAAAACTTCAAGAAGTTCAGCTGCAGCACCCTGTTACCTACGACAATTTTAACTTATGCGCCATGTATCATGCGAACAAGCTGAATCAGCTCAGTGTTTCCATGTTAAAGTGTATTTGCAAATACTTCGACGTAAACAATGAACAACTAACGGTTCGCAGGAAGGCACCCTATATTGCACTTATAGAGAAATTAATACAGTCATGCACCTGTCATGACCAGCGGTCACAAGTATTTAGAGTATTGGCCTCAGGACCTTGCTTCTTGTATTCTTTGTGTTTACACTGCTGGTGATCTAACAGACTGTGAAGAGTGCACAGTGGTCTTATTATTTTTCTAAGCCTGGACAGATATTGTCATTCTGACGCTTTCGTTCAAATATGAAGAATGCTAATTTCGGCGCAAGTATCGGGGAGATTTGTTAAACTCAGGTTAATTGTACGACCATTCACCTCCCCCTCCCCGCCACCCCTAGAATTAAGTCAAATACAGAAGAAGCAGCTATAATGTACAGATGCTTATCCCTGTACTACATTTTCAATAAAGTGTCCTAATTTGAAAGTGTGCCTGAGAACGTCCAACGCTGATTAGTCGTCTTTCTCTGGATAAGTCCGAAACGTCGTCTGTTGGACCGTGAAATAATCTCGAGATGGCGATTGGATTTTACTTTCTAAACAGAAAACTGCGTGTCCTGTGGAAACTTGGCAGTTGTTGCCACAATGTAAACAGTCAGCTCGTGAAAATTTTCATGTTCGAGTTAAAGGTGGAAAATCTTGACTTAGTTCCTTCTGGAAGTCATTCCAAGGAAACAAATATAAAAAAGCAAACCTAGATGATTCAGGTTAAGTATCGTTTTGGTTAATGCATTTTCACAGCTCGCAAATTCCACGTTCAGTGCTAAGCAAACGAAGTTATTTATTGCGTCAAAATGTGATTTTAACCGCTTTGTAGCCTCTTTAAAATTTAAAAAAACAACATAGTTTTTACCTAGACCAATTTCGGACCGATATCTCTAAAAGAAAGTTTGAAAATAACGAAAAGTTTGCCGCCTTTTGCAATTATCGGTTTCGTTATACTGGGGTCAGAGGTCAACTTTTGAAGACATGTTGCTGTATTTACTTCGCTGCTTTAGCGCTCACACTTTTATTTACCCCCAAATTTTATTTCAAGTATTTGAAGAAGAAAGATTGCTCTTTCAGACTAAATAAGCTTTTTTGGCGAAACCGTTGTACCAGAAGGCATTTTGAGCAGTTGAAAATAGGCTACATTTTGGCCCTTCGCGGGCTGTCGCGAGTCATCAGTTTTCAAAATCTCGTGAAATATTTGTTTTCTTATCAAATCGCGATCTAACCACCTCGAAGTATACAGGATATAAAGTACAAATACGAGGTACAATTAGTTTTTGTTGTCAAACTTTATTTACGAAAGTACGGTGCTCTGAATATGCCTCTCATCTTAGCGCGATTTTGGCAGGTTTTTTAAAAAGCATCGAGAAGAAAAAAGGGCTTTACAAAATCAATGATTGCCCCATCGAGCTTATACTAATATTTTTGTAACTAGTGCCGCAAGGGCATCATTCTGGCCAAGTTTGGCGAAATTCCATGTGTGGCTATTTCCCGGCCTAGGTGATAGTTACGTGGAGCTGGACTTAACTCTTTCGCTTCCAGAGTCGTATTTTTCCGACACTGGAGTCGGGAGACATTGAACCATTTGTGACGTCATCATTTTCTGACGACACCAGATTGTTTTGATAAGCAGCTAACACAGAAAGGACACATCCATCCATACGTGTCCATTTTGAATATCGATCAAATTCTGGCAGAACTATACCAGAGAAACGTGTCCAATTTTGGGTGAATATTTTGGTGGTAATATATAGATTTAGCCATGCCTAAAAGCGGAGCCTCCAAGGAATAAACTGGTGCTCGTTTCTCAAAAATAGTCCTGAAACTTTTCGCTCTGAAATATATTACGGGGCTTTCTTTGGCTCGTTCCCTTTCGAAAAGTGTTTCTCAAAAAGCCTGAAAGTGTTCCAAATTGTCCTCCAATATTTTAAGGATCTGTTTTGTAAAACCAAGCTCGAAAGGTCATTCTAGAGGCTGAGCACAGCTTAATTTTTTTTTTTCGGGCATCAAACTGAACACATATTTTACTCAGGAGCAGTCTTGCTTGGTTTTTTAAATGTTTCCATATCCTGTCATTAACTGTCAAGGCTTGTCAAATCTCCTTGGATTAT
>Ga0126336_10001726_pt1 | contig 11789 bp, 6 predicted proteins | sample SidCmetagenome_FD_92530 | JGI IMG/M metagenome (GOLD analysis project Ga0126336, IMG submission 92530) | Coral microbial communities from El Islote,Puerto Morelos, Mexico - Siderastrea C C metagenome | ecosystem: Host-associated > Invertebrates > Cnidaria > Coral | place: El Islote,Puerto... | reverse complement strand
GGAAAATAAAATAATGGATCAGGAAAAAAATCCTCTTTGTGGAGATTTGGTTTAATCCAAACTGCTCAACTAATAAAATGTTTAAATTTGTTTCTAGGGCAAAACTCTACCTTACGCGTCTAATTTAAAGGCTGGTGTTGAGCAGCATTTATTTTTCGAGAATTGGAAAGAAGTTAAATGTCGCCTCTAAAAATTTAACCTCTTGAATAAGTCGCTAAACTCACGTCAAAAAAAGAGAGAACAATTAACGTGAAAACCTTCGCGCCATAATAAGGTACGAAAAATCAGCGTCTTAAAGCGTCTGTTGCTTCTAAGGTTGCATAAATTCTATTTTTTAACAGTAATGTTAGTTGCCAATCTTAAGTAATAAAGAGCCGTTGCTTCTAACGTTGACATAAATTCTATTTTGTTAATGTTAGTGACCCGGCTAATCTTCAGTTATAAGATTGGCCAAGCTTAAAATGTATTTTTTATAGTGGCTTTTTGTTCAGATATTGAAAACAGCTCCTCGAGATGGTTCTGCTTATATGTAGTTCAAAAAATACCAATATATTCTAAACAATTCGGAAATGCCTCACAAATGATTTTTTTCCATTGATCAGGCTCTTACTGAAAAGCAAATTTTTGCAAAATTGCAGAATTAAGAGGTTACGGCAGGTTACGGTTTAATTATATATTTATTTAGAAGAAGAAATCAGTTTTTTCAAAAAGGTAGTACATCTCGAAGACATTAATTTGCTGACGAAAAAATTTGCAAAATCTCATATCCGCAGTATTCAATAAATGGCATTTTACTTGCAAGCCATTGCTCAAAACAAGTCACATGACGTACCGTCATTTACCCAAAACCAAGGAGGGTATAGTTTTAAGTTCAGAAGTCCTTTTTCCCTTGAAGGTTAATTTTTTCGAGCAAGACGTTTAAAAGCCGTCGAAGTTACTCTGAAATCAATTGATTATCGCATCATTCTTTTGCCTGTCACTATTTGCAAATGTCGTCACTTCGTTGTTCTAATGTATGCCAGTTCGTGTCAACAAATGCGGTTTAAAAGAATCTTTGTTTAATTCTGCAAAGAAAACTACTGGACTAGATTTTGGTATGTATGTTTGACAAGTATTTCACAATAGGGTTGTTTATCTCAGAGTGATCATGGGTCAGACTGATCAAGAGTGAACCTTGTACATCTATTCTTACGTCGCTTTGTGGGTTTTCCAAGTTCTCCTGTTTTCTTACCGCCCAAAAATCAAATTGCTTCGTTAAATAAAGGAGATAATTTAAAAAATGTCCATAACTTGCATAATCATTTATTCATTCACTATTTTCTGAACAATAAACCCTCCAGGATGTAACAACAGTCATGTTTTCCTAAGTAGCAGACGGCAAATCTCTGAATTTTCCCAATGTGGCCAGCCTTGCCGTCACAACGTAAGAGCTGTGCATACTGCAGTACAAAGCAGCGATCAGCCTTAAAAATTGACTTTGCCGTTCAGAAGCGCAGTTTTCCACGGGTAGGCGTCTTCCCTCTGAGACGAAGTGGGTTACAAGAATGAAAGGAAATTGAAAACCAGGGTGTATTGTCTCTGGATAATTCCCAGAAAGAAACTGAGAAAATAGAAGAAACCATAGAGTAACGATAAATTCAGCTAAAACCTTGACCTAAAACTTCATGAGTCAGTTTTAGTAAGAAATTAAAAAAAAAACCAGCTCGAAAGACACAAGAAGCATTTGTTAACAGGTACTATAATTTGTAATTATATAGATTGTAAGTCGAACGCTTTAGTCATGTTGCCAAGTACGCGACAAGCCAAGGTGAGGTTAGCATTTACATCTTCAAAGACGTTTATCTTTTGCATCAGTGGCAATACTCCTTAGCTGGAGTCTAATTCACTTATCAATATCGCTAACAAGACTGCACGAAAAATTCTTTTTTATACATTTGAAGTGAAAACACTGACTTAATTAAAGGCAGTATTACCGGCTGAGTTCTGGTACAGACTATAAAGTCAATAGTACGTAGTGAACGTTGCTAGTTTAGTTTGAAGGCTGGAGAAAAAGTATTTTGTTTATTATTTTTATTTCGAAGACCGCTAGAAGCCCAACCCATTTAGATATAACTCTATATGACACTTCTACGTTTTTAGATTGTAATCTGCAAAAACACTTCAAGTTATTATGTTATAGGAAACTCGTGGCAAGTACAAAGTGTTTGCATCAAAATTGCGTGAAAGTAAAAGTGGGTATGAAGTGTATGTTATCATGTTGTACTGGTTTTCCATATTTCTCTGGAGCAATATTACCATTATGAGTATTATGAGCAATTGCGCACAATCAGTTCCATCTCTTTCATTTCCTTTTAACTTTTGCTCGTTACCGCATTGAACGCATAAGGAGAATGCGACAACGATTTTTTGTCATATTTCTGAAAGTGAAAGGTCTAAAGAGTTTTATGATAAATAAAAGAAGCACTTCCAGGATGAGGCCAGGGCGAGACCGAATCGAGGCCATTTTGCAAAAAGACAGTTTCTGTGTAAGCGGTCAAAGGAAGTTGACCCACGGCTCTATTTGGCGAATAGGCAGACAGTACTTCTGTACGTTTTTGCGAAAGAAAAATGTAAGGAAGTCCTTATTAATGGCAAAAATGTACTTTGGCAAAGGTTTTCTTATCAAAATGGCGTTGCATTTCTGTCAGTAACTGTGGCTATATAATGGAAGAAAAACAATGCTTTTTGTGCTATCTCCATGATCTTTATATTACTAAAGAAACCTTTTTTTTCGTCATCTCGTTTCCTCCTAATATTCTGAGGAGGAGGTATATTGTATTAGCTTATTTTGATGTTATTCCTTTTAGTAGATAGTTTTGCACTTAAAAGTGTCGGTTATGTTTTAATAACACTGATTTATTATACGATATATCTGCGGTTTCTCAACAACTTATCTGCTTTGATATATTGGAAGAGGAGGCAACGTATAGTTAGAACACAAATTGCGGAAACTCGTTGTCAAGTTCCAAGTACGGGGCAAAATTTGTAGTTCACGAAATCCAGTATCTGTAAGAGCGATGTTAAGTCAGTAAAACTTTCTGAAATATTCACAGACTGATATTTGAAATAATATTTCACTAACTAAAAGAAGAAAACTCTCGGTTTAACATAACTGAGAAAACATGATGGACAGTTTCAATACGATAAAGTTTTATCATGAACTGAAATCAAAACAAGAGTAGTAAATAAAAATGAACTTCAAAGCTCACTCAAATGAATGCGCGCAGAGTAAAAATTAGGAAAATCTTAACGGTCAAAGAAGATTTTGTATGATAATGGTGCCAAGATGACACAGACCCGTCGCTCCGTTTTTTCGCTTACTTTTCTCATTAATTGTGCATCAAAATTTACTCTAAATTGGAATTTTGAAATTGCAGCTTTTAAGTTAAAGCAGTTTGAAAACGACTTTAATTTGATACGTCGCTAACATCTCAAATTTCTTTTTCAAAGGACTTTTTTGTAAATTTCGCCGTGAGACCTAAAGCCACCAAACTTGGTGACTTTTCCTAAAATTTATCTCGGATTTAGGATAGAAGTCCTAGTCTATTACGTTTGATGTTACCATGGCAACCACTTTTGACAAGCGGTTTTTTCAGAATTTTGAATTCCCCTCTTTTTAATCAAAAATCGTTACTTTTTTGAAGTAAATTGTAAATTTGTAGACCATTTCCGTGTTAATTTATTGATTTTGATCACTTCTTGATCAAGTTTGGCGGTTTTTGGAGGTTTTGGAAAAATCAAGAAATCTAAGATGGGGGATCCAAGATGGCCATCCTTTGAGAACAAAACGTTATTGTGACGTCATATGACATCATCAGCTGATGTTGCGGACCTCAATAAAAACGTTTTTGGACGTACTATCTGTCCCTTTAAGTTTCGTTGTCAGAGCTTTAAATGATATTCTCGGAGTTAAGAGTTGGGGGCGGAATCCGCCCCCCCCCCCTCCCCCAGGGTCCCAGAAGACCAATAAAAAGCCCGGTCCTGAATAGGGTTAAAATGCTGCTGAGTAAGTACAGTAGATCCCCGGTAACTCGAACTCTGAAGGAAAACGAAAAATAGTTCGAGTTAGGGGGGGTTCGAGTTTTCGGGGTCGATTGAATATTCAATTTGCCACGTTAATAATTGATAGTTTACTGATATTTCAGCACTTCAATCTACAGTACAGTGCAAAATCAAACTTATCTCGTTAGAAACCTTGACGTGATTGTGCATTCTTATGATAATACAGTACTGTGAATGTTACTCAGTTAAATTGCCGTAGCGTTAGTTTTGGTGTTTTTAACGATTACACGACATGAAGAGCAAATGGAATATTTCAATGGGCACCCGTAGTGAGTTCCAAAAACCAGAATTCGAGTTATCGGAGTAAATTTTGACCAAGGGAAACGAAATTTAGTTCGAGTTAGCGGGGAATTCGAGTTTTCGGAGTTCGAGTTAACCGAGTAAAAATGACTGAAAGGTGGGGTCAAATCCAAGAGAAATGGGACTTAGTTCAAGTTAGTGGGTTTCTACTGTATTACCATCAATACAACTTAAATAAATAGAAAGAAGATCATCGCAGTTATAGACCCAACTTATGCAGTTGTGAAAAGAAAGCCTGTTAAAATATTCAGGCTTGTACGGGATTTAAGCCCTTGACCTCTACGATACCAGTGCAGTGCTCTAACCAATTGAGCTAACAAGCCAACCGGGAGCTGGTCATTTAGTCGGTTCGTTATAAAACCGTGAAGGATGAAGATGTTTATTTTTTTGCAGGCTTTCTCAGCTTTTCGCAACTGCAAAAGGTGGGTCCATAACTGCGGTGATCTTCTTACATTTCGGTAAAATACCACGTGACGTTGTACGTTCTCGGACTAGTAACCTGTAGACATAAAAGTATAAGTATTTGTGTTGTAAGTAACGTAACTGTTAACCTTCCGTGCCTGGATTAGATTTAACGATATTTGACACCACTGAAACTGACACTTTACTGTGTCTCGTAAAATAAAACTTTCCATTATTTCATATAATTTTGAAATCAAACCAGGGTTAAACTGCAGCCTACATAATAATTGGTTTGCTACAGGTTATCCAGTTAAGCTTTATAGCCGATATAAGAAGAAAAGGAAAAATTATACAACTTAATGCACGACCGGTTCCTCAGTGTCAAAATACATGAATTGAATCATTCAGTTAACTTTTGCAGGAAAAAAAGTAAAGACCTGAATGTGAGTCACCTTCCACGACGTCACGAAGTTTCAAAACAAATGTATTCTGACATGATTCCGAGGCTATTTTCCCATCATTTCTCTTTTCACTCTTTGATCAATTCCAAAACGGTTTAAAAACTGATAAGAATAAATATTGATTTACCCCAGCTCAGTCTCCCAAAACGGAGCAGGATCTGTCTTCTCCTGACTGACTTTTATATGTGTTTTGTTTAGGTTGGTGCAGAAATCAAGGTTGCTTTAGCGAATTAACTTTATACAACTTGCCGCTAGGGCATGATGACGGCTAAATTGACATCGGTCATTTTTTGGTAATATTTTCAGCGTTATTAACGATTATTAAAAAGTTTAGGTTGACGTTTATTGGGCAATAGTAATTTTGATCCTCATTGGGACCAACTAGGACGAAGACACGAACCTCAGAGACGGGCCTGTGAGAACGAGAAATATTTAAAAGTTTACTCTAGTGATTTTCCTGCTTCAACGTTATCTTGAGGAAATCAATATATAGGTTCATTTGTCAACACTGGTGCCAAAAGGGTAAATTACCAACGCCAATCACTTGACAACGATAAGCTTGTAAGGCCTCTATCAGGAGGACAGACGAGAGAGGAATGGACAGAAATGTTGATCACGCATACGCAACACAACAGAATGACTTCAAATGGGAAGCGAATAGGACTGTACATGTACATGTGAACTATGGCATAAAAATTTAGAAACTAACAAAGAGCAACTTTCAGAAGTTGCAAGTTAAATCTAATCTTGCTTGTCATTCGGTAGATTATTTTTCTTTAATGAGCTACTTTTCCGGCTCATTGCAATTGCTGATTCCAATTAATAGACTAAGGTCAGGATCGATGGTTAGATAAAAGGATCTATTCAACTAATCTTAGTTTTTAATCAATCCACCAGGTCACAAATCACAACAATCTGGCAATCTGTGATCTTTTTCTTTTCTTTTTTATTCTTATCTACAGGAGGAAGTCATCAACAACTACATTGGCTATGATGAACTGTCACAATCTTCATTTACTGATGGCCCTTTTCACAGATAACGTCACTTATTCGTAATATTATGTATACGTACCAGTAAGTTCGAGAAGAAAAAACTGAGCTGTTCCCGAGCTTGTTTCGCTAACGTGTTACCAAGGTAGACACGTTTATTTAAAATTAATACCTAACCCTACTTGAGGAAAGCTGAATGAAAAAGTAACCCGATATATACATATGTGATACATAATATATATTCAAATATATTTAGTAAGTTCTTTGTTCGTTTTTGCAGAGTTGCAATACCCTCACATGTGTTGATCATGAACAACTAAAGTAATTACCTGAGCGTACACAGTATATGGAATAATCATTTCAAAATTGGGTGTAAATGGTAGATATTATTCAACAGAATAATTGTTATGTAGTAAAACAGCTGTTCATTTGTAGCATGGCCATAATTGTCCGGTTAATATCAGAGTACAGGCAGAATTAAAAGAACTATACACATCTGATGAAATATTGAGTTTTCCTGAGGTAAATTAATCAACTCCTTCAGTGCAAGTTTGACAGAAGAGAAAGCTAGTAATGGCTTCTTCATTGTTTTGATCCATTAAAACGTTCAATGGCTATCGAGGGTTGTTCCATGCCAGTTTCCTGACACTTGAATTCGGAGTGTATAAAACGCGGCGATTCATTCTCGTTTCTCATACAAGAAAGTCTTCTGACATAAACTTGGACATGAACTCGAAAATGATGCCCGTTTTGCCCTTGGTGGCAATCGTCCTACTGAGCTTGGTTCTACAAAACGAAGCCTTCACACCCGGAGCTCGCATGTATCAAGGCGGAAAAAGAGGGACGTCGTTGTCAGATGTTTCGATCTGCGAAGAGGTAATATATTCAAAATGTATTATCTTTTTTCGTTCAGCCTAGTAAAAATTGTGGAGGTGGGGCTGGTTTAGCGATCAGCACACCCCATTTTCTATCGGAATTCCGATGGGAATATGGGTCGGTAGTTTAAGACTGGCCTTTGTATCGTGTCGTGTTAGTTCTTAGAGAAGACAATTTCCCCCACTTCAAAAAGCCGGGGTTAATCGCCAGCCGTGGACCTATAAGAGTAATTGCAGAAAATGTTCCTGAAGGCTATGGAATGCTTGCAAAGGATCGTTCGAGTGAAGTGTCTTTTTGGAGGACCTTAGCATATTCAAGTATAACCGTAACAATCCCTCTAAACTAGAGATTTCAAATTCTTGTTAACATGAGAAAATAACAAGCACCATTTCTTTTTCCTTTTCTCTCTTTGGAGGGGGGAGGCTGAAAATGCCATTTGGCTAGATACACTTAATAATAATACAGCTAGACAGCATTTTGCAAAGGGAATGTAAGGTAATGAATTCGGAGGATACGGTTCCGTTTCGTAAACCTTTTTGCCATTTATTCAGCTATGAAGTGAAAAAAGAATTCGAACAGATCAAATGTTGTGGTGTTGATTCTCACAAACTGATCCTTGAAAGTGCGAGTTAAACTTTAAAATTTCTATGATTAAACCTTTAGGAAAATAGGTGGCCAAAGATCTAGCTCTTACTAGACTAAGAGACATCCATGGAACGGGGCGTTGGGAGGGGGGAATGCCCAAAACCGCAATACCGTGGGAAAAAAAATCGCCAAAACCCGCAATACCGCATCGAAAATCGATGGAATACCGAAACCGCATTCGGAAATGTCAAGTTATTTTTTTTACCACAAGCTGCATCTCGCTATATTGTTCGCGAATTGCCTTAACTTCTATTAGTAGCATCTTGGGTTGGCGTTCAGATTTTAAGTAAATTAAAACTGTTTTATAAGCAACATTCCACGTAATTCAGCACGCAAGTAACCTTTCGCATGTTCTTTAGTATTCCAAGTCAAACCCTTTCCAACTTACATGAAAAACACTTAGTAACGTATTTGCTCATAATAAATAAAAAAGATCTAGACTTAGCTCGAGTGTTACGCTTATTTCTCGGTCGCTGTAGTCAACATGTGTGGCTAAACGCTACAGTTTAGTTCTGTTTGGTCTTAGCGATAGCCAACAAAGGTCGCAACAGTGAGGCAACTTTTGATTGGTTGTTAGAACTATGTATTTGTACATTAGAAACTATAACAATCACTAACCATCGCGTAATGCTTTCAGTCGCACGAAAATCTCAAATCATAAGCTGTCTCAGTAATGACCAGAAACAGGAGTAGAGGGAAAAATGTTTCTTTTTACCGAATACCGTCAACCAAAACGTTTTAAGGTCGCAAACCGAAGGTGTGGATAAAACCGCAATTCCGCACTTTAAGATTCAAATTACCGAAATACCGCACGAGAAATTGCCCAAAACCGCATTACCGCAAACCCTAATGTCCCCCTCTCCATGGGTTGCAACGAATGGATTAAAAGCAATTTTATCAACGAATATTGCATGAAATTTAACGTATTTTACTGACTAGGTCAAAGAAACGTTTAACAAAGAAAAGCATTAAAGTTGGAAGCAAAAAGACTTTTAATTCAACAAACAACAAAAGCCAAAACTACGAGCGATAGTAAATCATTGTTGTTGGATGTCCATTGTTATTTAAGAAAACTAAAAGCCGTTTCAAACCAAACTAAGCATTATTACACCTGTTTATGAATCCCACCTCACTAACGCTGGTCGAGATGGATGAATATACGTGATCTGCTAAAAAATTCAAACCAACGAATTCGTGTTCAATATGCTAAATAATTCAAACTTATTTATGATCTAGTTGGTCACATGTTCACCATGGCCTGTCATTAAAGATTGACACAGTTGGCTGTTCGGTAAATTCGGCTTAAAAATGTACGAAATTTGACACAATTGCCGCTATCTCAAACCCTGATTGACTGAAGTTCTTCTGTATAGAACGCCTTCTGGTGTAACTTAATATTAAATAGCGTAAAAATCCGAAAGAAATGTCTCCTAAACATCCTTTGTAAGACATAAACAACCAATGTTTGTTATTTTTTTGGTTTACAGCAGAAAACGTTAATCAAGCACTTTTGTAATGCACTTCTACCCTGTTCACCAGAAGAAAACAAGCGCGAGAGGACTGGTAACTAATACGCCTCGCAGTGCAAAAGGAGGAAGCTAAGACTGCAACTGGTGATGATGACGAAGCCCTTAAGATGTGTAAAATAAACTTAGAAACTGTAACATGAATCTCAATGCTTATCGGATATATATATTTTCAGATGTAATAAAGAAATAAACAATTTATTCACAAGCATATGGCCAGAGTTGTGACTTGTGTCAGATTGTAAACGTTTTTCAATATTTTAATGCACGAAACGATTGAAATTATTTGCATCCAACTACACTCTAAAATACAATCGAACCTCGTCAAAATCCCCAGTTAAACCTTCGCAGCGGGGAGCGGGGGGTCACAGAATTCTCGCGCTGACTTTGAGCGTTTATAATATACAAGCAGAGCCCCCAAACTTTCTGACTTTCCCTAATTTTATCCCGGAATAATTTGTTACGACAGGACATTGTTCATAAAATAAATCTTCCCAAGGCAACCATAATTTGACAGACATTTTTTGCAGAATTTTGAATTTTCTGTGCTACAGAACCTAACAGTTGCCTGTAAAAGGTATTGTCTTCTCTCGAGGAGGCAGGAAAAATTAGAATAATAGCGGAACTCGCGGGCAAAGCCCGCCAGCGGAGCTCCATTGCTAAGCAAATTTGGTAACCTATCGATCCGAGAAATTTTGGTCGTGACGTCAGCGTACGCCCACCCGCCCGCCCGCCCGTCCGTACAGACTCTGGCGGAGGGGGCGGGGAGTCCCAAGACAACCCGACGGGGAGGTGGAGAATGCCGTCTTTTCTTGGCGGGAAATCGCGCGGTGCTTTTGGGCAACCGGCGTTTTTCTTGACGAAAAATCGCATGACCATCGTCGCTTTTGATAAAAGAGCTTTCTTTAAAAAGCTTAAGTTTATTTAGCAAAACGATTGTTCGACAGTACCGGAAGTTTTAAACTTGAGAAAAAAAATGTAATATCTGTAAATGGAAAGAAAAGGTTCAAAAGAATACTGGTGGAAGGCGAAAAGTTCAAGTTACGAATTCAAAGCTGCCTTCAAAGGACTTCATCTTTCAGTTTGTTTTCTTCACAACGGAGAGCTTGCCCTGTTCTGAAACACAACTAAGTAAGTGAAGTTTTTAAGAGCGACTTTCAGTAAAAATCAAGCAAAATTTCAATTTAGCGGCAGTAGTTGAAAAATCGATTTCTTTCGGATTTGCATATAATTGGGTATTAGTAAAGCTAGAAACCTGATGTGGTTCGTTTTCGCCAGAAGCGTATTATTTTCGAAAAAAACGAGGAAATCGATTCTCGGGTTCGAGAGGTCAAAATCACAGGAAATAATCTTGAAAATCAGTACAGCTATAAACTTGCATCGTGCTGGTAAACTAAGGCATAGCGAAAAAGATAGGCACTTTCTATCGACAGAACAAGTCTTTTTCATTAGCTAGACAGTTGTGAATCAGCAGTAGCGAAATCTACTGAACACAAACAATTCCAAACTAAAAGGCAGGTTTTGATGATCACGTAGAAACTGATTTGGAGACTAACTTCTGTGAAATAATTTAACATGTGCCACAATTCTAAATGGTCTCAATCCTCATTCAATAGACAGCGCAAACATTGAAACAAACCATACCTTGAAACTGGCTTGGGTTATCCAAGCTACTTTGTTTGGGGCCAGTTCGAACTCAGCAAAGTTTTAAGAAATGGAGCTTAGTAAAGTTGAATTCTGCCGTACATAAAAACACGGGAAATTTTGCTTCGTTAACCAAACGGGCTCGCTCTACTTCATTCTTGTTACAGTCAAAGCCGGTCAGGCGTTCTCGTCGTAAACGGACTAATGAATTCGTTAATGGAATATTGATTCCGTTCGTTGATTGAATAATCCATTCGTGAAATGAATAATCCAATATTTAAATTGAGCCTCGATTCAATAATCGAATGTTGACTGGATTACTGAATAAAAGCCATACCATATATGGAAGGGAGTGCGGCCGGCAAACATCGCGGCCTTGAATAAAGAACAGGTAAGTTATTTTAGTATTTTAATTTTTGCCGATAAACACGCCATTAGTAGCGAATGTTGTTCCTTTTTCTACCAGCTTTGGTCCATACGATTAATTCTTACTTTTGATATTTGCCGTTTCGGTTAAAGAATACTTGTGAATATTTGCAAAAGCATACCAGTTACATCGATCGATTGATCTTTATTGTCTGCTGTGACACGCAACCTTTGCGTTATTTTACAATCTCATCTTGCACTTTATACTAAAAATAAACTTAAAATTTGGCATTTCAGGAGAAACATATGGCAAGGCGTTTGTTCATTAATCAAATCAACATTCGATTATTGAATCGAGGTGCAATTTGAATATTGGATTATTCATTTCACGAATGGATTATTCAATCAACGAACGGAATCAATTTTCCAATAATGAATTCATTAGTCCGTTAACGACGGGAACGCCTGACCGGCTTTG
>Ga0126336_10001725_pt1 | contig 11794 bp, 11 predicted proteins | sample SidCmetagenome_FD_92530 | JGI IMG/M metagenome (GOLD analysis project Ga0126336, IMG submission 92530) | Coral microbial communities from El Islote,Puerto Morelos, Mexico - Siderastrea C C metagenome | ecosystem: Host-associated > Invertebrates > Cnidaria > Coral | place: El Islote,Puerto... | reverse complement strand
GAGCTATTTACTACTTTAATTTCACAGACAATCAAAGACTTTGGAGCACAGAAATCCAATCTTCCTCTAAAAGGGACAAATATGAGACTTAAAAAGCCTGTATCTTTTTACAGCTATAATTAGATTTCAATTGTTGCTTTTGGCAGGTCTTTTGTTGAAGTTAGCAGCTGGGAAGTATGAAAGAAACTTCTCGATTCTGATAAATTAAATATATCTATTAGTTAAAACTGAAAGATAAACAAGCAAACAATTATTCTGATAGACTTAATTTCGGTAAATATGGATTATTTAAGTTCACTCAATCACCGCAACATAACCTTTACTTTATCCTTGTTTCCTTTAATTAAAGATCCCCTTCGTGGAGCCACCATAAAGAGGAACTATTGAGGCTTAAGTTACATGGACCCTGATTCTATTAAAATAAACACAATAGAAACTTAACTCGAACTTAAAATGACAAATTTGGTTGACTCATCTTTCAAAATTTATCGAAATGCTTTGATTGACTTTACGTTCATTTTAAAGCAAAAGCAATATTATGCCCTCGTCATAAAAAAGTCTCATACTTGAAGCCTCCTTGCAGATTCAGCTCTAAATGCAATGAATCGGTTGGACTAGTTGCAAAGTTAGAAGAGTGTAGACTTTTTTCCGACAAGGTTGCGTGCACCGGTTGCTTCTTATCATTAAGAAACTGGATGGCTGGAGACAGTGTTAAACCGATACAACCAGCATACATGGGCCAAGTGATTTACAGGGCAACCTCATAACAGAGTCTATAAATGTAGATAATAGTAGGAAAACAGCTCAGATCTATAAGCATAAGCCACTACAGTTCTACGAGTATAATATGCCCCCTGGATGAAATGCTAGTTCCACTGGAAAGTATTCCTAAGCCTTTTGTCAAGTATCCCTTGCAAACCTACCAAACCCCATTCATAAAACTGGGTGGAGAAAACAAATGCGAGGTATTTTGTCCAAGAAACACGCAGTCCGTAAATATCAAGCCCGATGCGTTGAGCATTAAATTTTGATAACTTTTGGCCGTTCCTTTCCGAGGAACGCCCTTAACATAACACTGATTTCTCATCTCATTCCAGTTAATAGTTGTGAAACAACCGACAAAGCTTTTTAAACCCACTTACCCGCAACAAGCAGAATTACTGCAACGAAGAACAATGCCCGGAAATGTTCTCGAGAGATCATGTTTGGGTACAGTAGCTTGGAGATTCAAAAGGCGCTGACTTAAGAGAATCTATCTGGCCTCCTTTAAAATGTTCTGGTGATCCTCCACTGACAAAGCAATTTCGTTTTTGAAAGCTAATATTGTAGTTTCGTGACCTTGTTTGTCGCGTGTCTTCCAGCTGACACTATATGCAGAGCTTGACAGGGCAAATAGTTTGTTTTCCTTTTCCTTGTAGATCTATTGTACATGTAGTTACATGACACCCACTTGACCTCAAGTGCTCCTAAGAAATGGATAAGCAAATAGAAACATTACGTCAGCGATATCATGAGTTATTTTAGGCAGTTGGTAGCTGTCATTTTCGCATGTTAAATAATCTCCCAACTTCGTTTTAAAAAACGAAAGATAACTTCAACGGTGTCCAGAACCTCATTGCAACTTCATGGAGAGAGTTGTCCAAACTTGACAGACTCGACCTGAGTCAGCGACAACGTATAATTCTTGTAGGCTTTGAACTGGGCTTCGTTGCTTCCAGTCTGTCCACGTTTTCATCTCTAAGTTGTCTTTTCTATTTAACAGCTTCCGTAATATTCTATTTTGGGTGTTTTTCAGTATTTTTAAGCCTTACGTAGAAGTGTCTTGTAATTTTTAACCTAAAAAGGTTTGAGCAATAAGAACCTATGCATGAAATTCTGTACAGGTTGCCATTAAATAAGAGCTATGTACCTGTCAAATCGAAGCTTCAACGTCCCCCCGGGCAACCCCCCTCCGGGTATTTGATCAGTTCAAATGCCCCACCAATTAATACTGAAACACCTCTCCTCAAAGAAAAATTTCGTCTTCAATCAAACACTGTTCATGCTTCTCAGAGAGAGATATGCCGTTATGACACCTTCAAACTTCTTTTAAAGACCCTTTTGAAAGAGTTATTTGCTAACAAAGGCAAAATTCTATCTTGTAAATCCGTCAAACCCCGTAAAAACTGAAAAACTCTCCGGCGTATTACACTAGAACAAGACATAAATCCGGTTCAAATTCCCCACCCTTCCAAAGCAACGTTCACATGCCCGGGGATGGGAGGGGGGGGGTTGGGGTGTTGAAGCTTCGATTTGACCGGTACACTAGCCTACGAGCAGGCTCTCGTTTGGGTTTTATGCGTGAGATGCGAGACGCGAGTGGCGAAGCCACGAGACGAGCGGCAAATGAAGATATTGAGAAGCTTGTTTTTATGGTGATGTTTGCTTTTAATTTTTTTAATCAAAAATGAAATTAGACGAATTTTATTTTCAGTTTTGAATTTGGGCAATCCTGCTAGAGTCTCTTAAAACAGTGTAACTCAACTGCTTCTGTTGACATATGCAAGACCGCCATGAAAGCTATTGCTTTTGTTGTCAGCAGTTTCTTTGTCACCACACCTATATAGGTCATTAACAAGGTCAATTTTTTTAAATCCTCTGACTTCAACATGCTATTGTTTTGTACTGCCAATGTCATGGTCAACTTTCATGAAATGGGGTTCACAGAATCATGCTGTTTTCTGGTTTGAAAAACCGTGTAATAATGATACTTTTTCATCATATATGTCCGCAATACGATGTCAAAAGTGATTTATTTTGGTCGGAACGAAATAGTAAGCGCAAAGAGACACATCTTCTTCCTCAATTCCAACGCACCCCCAAAATAAAAGAATACTCCCCCCACAAAAAGTCCCACCCCCAACACCCCATCCCTTCCACATCGCATATGCGAAGAAAATGCGGTTGGAAGCTTTATGTGTATTCTGCAGAGATTCGATACCCGGAAGTAGGGTCGTAACTCCACCATCAAAAAAAATTATAAATAAATAAAAATAAAGGAGCTTTGAGGTTTTTTAAGAACTGCTTGTCTTTTCAACTGGCGGAAAACTCCCCTTTCGATTGCTAAATGGTTTGGTGGGATCGGCTACCGTCGGGAAGTGGAATAATTCTTTCCTGAAGACCCATGCTAGGACTGAACACATTATTCATAAAAAAGGCTTTTTGCAAGCAAGCTTCTTTAATTACTAGTTTTGAACTCTTATGTAAAAATGTGTTTAAAACACTACCTGACGAACCACAAGTAACGTCCATATAAAAGTTTATAGATACTACTCTACAACATTTTCAAAACTATCGTTACGTTGCCAGGATTACAATCAGTTGGCTTCTCTATTCAAAGTTGTTATTTGTTGTTTTACTCTATCAAAATTACTCTATCAAGATTATATTTAGAGTTCTTCATCGAGGGTTCTTTTGTTTCTGCTGTTAGAACCCTAGATTTACTTTCCTCTTCGTTTAGTGAATCTGTAGATCTGGCAATGTCCGACGTAACGTCCACACCGTGGATCCCCGAATGTTCTTGCGTAAGCTCTGGCCGCGTTTTGGGCTTGGTTACGAGTCATGCCAGCGCCATATACAACTTCGGGGCAGGGTATACCAGGGGGAACATAGCGTGTGTTGCAGCGAGCGTAATACGCGTTTTTAATGAGCCTCCAACCGGCCCTTGCTGCAACCGCGACAAACCAGGCAACAGGGACACCAGCCTCTGACTTGTGAGGTGTAGTGACTAACAAGACCAAAAGGACACAAACAGCAGCTGGGATGAGCTTCATTGCGCTGGGCAGTTCTTTTGTGCCTCTCCTTGAGTTCTGTCGTCAAAGCTGGGGTTTTGCCGTAAAGAAAACCGTTTTTAACAAAGAGCTACGCAATAATTAAAAGAAGAAATGCTTACAAATGAGTTATAGGTTTGCTTCTTGTAATCTATTTCAATAATGTTCAATTTTCCTTTTTTGTCGTTTGTACTCCTATTATAGATTCATCCTAAAATATGCCGTTTGAGTTTTCCCGTCGTTTGAAATCATCATCGTGTTTTTCTTTTGATAGATCACTATCATACGGGTTCTCTACATTTAAAGAAAAAATGACAAAAATTTCAATGTTAGAAGTTTGAAATGTTTCTGTTTTACAACCTCGCGCCACCCAATTGAATATCGCTAACGTGGCTGCACATGGTCAAAATGGCGATGGTTTGCAAATGTGCTTCTTCAGATCTTTGTATTAAAATTCAAAAACATGCCTCCTTGAAGAATGACACTAAATTTTAATTGTTAGCAGTGATTTTTTTAAATAAACCTCCTCAGATAAAATGTAGCACAGAAGTTTGGCCTCCAGCGATTCATTGGCAAATATTACTAAAGTTACAACCAAAGATTGAAGCTATATCGAGTTAAATTATAGTGTTTTTATGTGCTTTATGCCCAAAAATTAAAGAACTCGGCGACTCTGATTTTTTCAATTTCTAACACGGGTAACCCATTGTATAACTGTTATTTTCAGCCGAACGAAGGTCCCGTAAATACCTTAAGATAGTTTTCCCCGGTTATAATTCTGAAGATGTAGTTCTTTGGGAAATAATTAAAAATAATTAACTAAATAAATTACTTTACCTGAAACGTCTCAGTCGAGCTGTTCCACGCGGGTTGGCTTGCAGCTAAGGGTGCAGAGAGGATAACATATAGTCATAGGTGACTAGTGCTCCCTCTTTATGTAGTACTCGTCTAAAAAAGTAGGCCTGGCCCCCAAAAAACACAAAACTGAAACTGTGCTGTAACGTAACTATATATTAATAAGACGCGTTCTTAAGATTGCTTAAAAGCAATATCACAACGGCATTTGCACGCAAGGTTTTGCCATCTTGATTGCTTACATTGGCTGAAAAACTGTACTGTACTATCGAGTTCAATAAAAAATAGAAAGCGCTCAGTTTCCACCATGAATTTTCCGTCTTCATCTTACCTTCCTATTTGTGTTGTTTCTGTTTGTAGAAACTACCCTTGTGTTCAGGTTCCCATGCGAGACAAAAAATAGAAACAATCATTATCGTATCAACAATGACGTTATCTTATATTGCACAGGTAACCCAATGGCCCTATTTTTCCAGGTGTGGCTACGCCTCAGTGGTCAAGGCGCTAGCTGGATTTTGTATGATCCGAAACGTTCGTCTGTCTTCACTAGTTGCTTTGTAGCAATGCATGTATCAAAGCCAACTCCCCGATCAATGTAAGTAAACAACTGGTCAGATTCCCACCTGTTCGGAAGTTCCGAACAAGTGCGAATCTGTAACACGGCTGATATTATTCTCCTTCTGATTCTAGTGTTTCAGAAGCAAGGCAAACCACAAGAGAGACTGGTGATCATATTGAAGGTTTAAGTAACATGGATATCAACCCTGCGGAAGTTAGACAAAATTTCGTAGTAGCAATGGTGTCCGGAAATATATTGCTCGAACCAAACTTGCTACAGCAACAATTTGCCGGAAATACACTCAATAAAAATTCTTACATAAATTGTCTTTAATCGTAACGCTTTCAAGAGTACTTACTCCATTAATGAAAAACCAAGTCGTTAAAAGATAAAAGCAACTGTGCTTTGCGCGCTTTTTTTTAATGTGGTTGTATTGCAGAATGCAGCCACTTCTCTTTCTTTCTACATTTAAGCTTCTAGGAATGCAAACTGAAGTACCACGTAAAGCAGTCTGCATTCCCGGAATGTTGCGCTTCTGTATCAATATACTTTACCTTTTTACTGCAGTGAAATCGTGCATTTGAAGTTTTTGCATAGAGAGCCCTGGGTATGAGCAAGCGTGCACTCTGATTGGTTCACTATTAATAGACTATCAGCCCATATCTAACTCGTAAAAAAAACCACTCAAGTAAATTAAGGAACTGAATGCTTATTTCAACGGGAATGTTTCTCTTAGTTAATTAATATCTCTCTCACAATCAAGAGTATGGCTCATGATGGTAAAACAATTTAATTCTGGCTCTGTACGCGCACCTTATAACAAATACATCTAAAAATAATCTGAAGGATAAATAAACGGAAAATTTTGGAAAGTTACAGACGTTTGTACGACAGGAGGCATGGGATTCACTGCAGTCAAACATAAATCTGTAACATTTTTTAATTATTAGTTTACTTTTTCTCAACTGAGACAATAACAGTAATGAAACATCGTAAGGTTTCAAAACAGAAGATGCTTTCAAACGCAGTGGTATTTATTTTCACCTAACTTGATTTAAAGCAGTTTGAATTTGCAGCTGTCATTTTGGGGGAGGGATTGAAAGGATACAAAAACAGTTAATTTGCATTAGTGTATGTGTACGGCCCACTAACAAGCCGGTTATATACATTCTGAATAGGTTTATAAGAGTGTTTTTTCCGACCTGTTTTAAACCTGTTTTAGCACGTGCTCACTGTAAACTATGGGGAAAACTTGATGTTCCTTTGCAGTTTAGTTCAGCTAAGTAAACTAGTTTAAAATTCGACAAATACGCAGGACGGATTCGTTCCCGGTTACTACAACCTGCAATATTAACCTCTGCAATACAAATCACAACTGCGGTTTTGTAAGACGTTTTCCGCTGTATACCACATAGAGGAGTGCAGAGCTGACAGTTCCCGAAGCAAAAAGCCTTATAGATGGCTTTATAGATGGCTTTATAGACGGCGACGGCAACAAAGAAGAGAAGTTTAAACACAGCAAGACCTAGTGTGACTCCACACTTGCATTATCAATCACGGTCTGAATTGCTCAGCCGACCTCTGCACGGCTTAAACGTTAGATGTCCAAATTCGGCTGGCTACTAAAGTGGACCAAACTGATACGTCGGATTTAACTTGAAAATTAAATTTGTTTGGGACTAAGAACTAAATCATTTAAGAGTAAGACGTTTTTGTGGTTTGTTTTTTTAAAAATAATACCGATTATATACGGCCGCCACGATGAAGATTTTAGTGCGAATTTGATTTATTACCAACAGTTTGTTTACATTTGGTGATTTAGCTACCTGCTATTCCAAATCAAAATACAATCTTAAACTTGTTGTGCTTTACTATAGGTTGGTTTCTACTAACTACTCCAGTAATACAAATCAAAACACAAAACAAACTAATCACAAAGTCGTTCATTTTGTTAAAATTAAAACCCACTGAACTGGCAGCCTAAAGCAAAAACATGCACCCACCACCAGCTGCCAAGATAAGAAACTGGTGGCTAGCGCGCGAAAACGCACTAGATCCATCTTACGATATATTGGTTTTTAGTTTAATTGCTCCTGAACCCGGATTGGATGAAGAAAAAAAGCATATTTGCTTTCAATTTTTAGGGCAAATTTTTGTGTTTTATTGAACAGCAAATAAAAGGCTTCATTCTTCGCCTATTGGGAAATACCATGTTTTCTGTTGTGCTGTTTGTTTTTCTATCCTTGCAAATTGAATTTTAGAAATTGTTTTTTAGTCTTGCTTTTATAACCTTTCAGGTCTTTGTCAGCTAAGCCATCACAAAGGAGAAAGCAAGTCATGGGATTCCCTTTCTTTGTCTCGTTACCGGATGACGCAAGACCCCCGGAACAGCATGAAAACCATGAAGAAGACCCGCTGTACGTTAAACATGTCGAACTTTAGGAATCCAAACCATGCGTTGCTTCATATAAGAGAATGGAAAAGTCATTGTTTATCCGTCACCTTGTTAGCTCGCGTGGCTCAGTAGTACTCGAACAGTTGATGGTAGTTACGTTTCACTCGAACAACAAAACTTTTGTCATTGATTCTCTGAAGAAAGGTATCGAGTGCAACGGCTCGCAGTTCAACTACCTGGGACAGTCGAACACACAGCTGCGAAACAAGACGTGTTTCATGATAGATGCCTCCTTGAATGACATCCATAGTTTGCTGGCGAAGTTCGAGAACTTTGACGCGGACATTTTTCCAGTCGCGAGAAGAGCTCAAAAGATTTGCCGTCTCTTTTCACCTTTCTCCCGCAGTTTGGTACTAGTTTGGTACTCAGAGATGACGAATTTAACGTCGTTGATGACATAACAAGTACCCTGGGAATGTATTTTTTCATCGATGGTTGTGGATTAATGTCGCCCGAGCTTGCAAAAGAAATGCAGATGTTATACAGCCTCTCTCACGCACCTAGCGTCGTCGAAGTAAGATTCAAACACTTCAGGGGTGTTCTTGTGCGTTTTAGCGAAATGCCTAGCCTTCGAGTGAAGGCATTGTTTCGACATTCAATGGCAGAATTTGCTGCGCCTCTTGGACCCCTGAGCGAGGTGAACACGCTTGGCATCGTGGACTACTCCCAACCATACTCGCTGGGTTATTTGGAAACACAAACAGTAATGTTATTGGCCGAAGGAGGTGTCCCCCGCGAGTATTTGTAGACACTTCAGGCTGACTATCATGAAATACTTCAGCAGATGGAAGACAAAACGTACGCTGGTTATTTCTTACGTTCGACCGGAAACGAAAAGTTGCTGCAGGCTCTCCACAAAGACGGATTGACCGTTAAGGAGTTGAAAATTTTAAAAGATAAAGAAATCAAAAACAAAAGACAAAGAAAAATTGCCAGTGAAGAAGAAGAAAACAAAGGGGAATTTAAGTTCACTAATGACCTCGAAGAAGCTGAGATCGATGAAAGTGATCGCAAGGCAAGAGAGATGGATGCGCTTATTGAAGATGCCATCTCTACGAAGAAAGTTGACGCCGACAAGGATAACAACGCGAAGCAAGCTTTCGACTTAAGAGTTTTCACGCCAGACTCCCGAGTGGTCTACGGAGTAAGTGATCCTTACGGTCAGCTGAGTTACAGAGAGTGTTTTTTCAGCCAACACTGCACAAAGCGGAGTCAGACGCCTTCGCTGTAGCTGATGTTGTCGTTGTAATACGCCGCCCTTCGTTCCACGTGGGAGATGTCCGTGTCTTAAAACTGGCACATGGAAAAGAAGATTACAAAGATCTGTATGACTGCATCGTGTTTCCAACCAGAGGATCGCGGCCTCATGCCACTGGATGTGGCGGGGGTCGGGTTGGTGGTGACAAATATTTTGTCTGCTGGGATCAAGGCCTTATCACCCGTTACATCAGCAGCCCGTACCCGTACATAAGTTTTGCGTCAGCTTCCTCCTCGAGAATCGCAGATAAAGTGAAAGAACTTGCCTCAAGTTTCAAGTGCATGAAGAAAAGACCAGCAACTGATACAGAGGAAAGAAAAAGACATCAGCAAGCGCGCGAAGAGCTAGTGGAACATTTTGACAATTTTAAAGATTACGAGGAGTTACGCTCCCACGCAAGGAACCTGTTCCTCAAGTACGCATCACCCCTTTGTTTGGCTCCACCTGTCGAGAATGCGAGCTCTTGAAGAAGATGTTGGTGAGGGAATTCGACTGGAGTGAGCGATACGAGCAAGTTGCCAAGAAATTACATGAACTAGAAGAAGCTCACGAGAAAGAAATCAAGGCACTCGCTAAATTGTCAAACAGAGGGCAGACGTTATCGCAGCCAGCCCGTCCTCCCGGAGTGTGGGATCGCCTTTTAATCTCCACGCAGTGGAAAAAGCCGGCATTCTGTCCCGGAGATGACGTCTGGAACAAGATGAAAGAGAGGAGCGTGGTGTTTGTGGCGTCGCACACGAGCATGAATAGTGTCACAGTCCATTCACTTAACTGAACTGAACGATTCTCTTCCCCGTTGGGGTATAACGCCAAAACAACTTCTCTCCATCCAGACCTGTGTTTTCAGTTTAACACCAGTTGTTCCTCACCCCAGTTCAAACGTGCATCACAGGCTCAAACGTCGATTGTAGTTTCTAGACGTTTTCTTTCTCTAACCAAAGTGCGCGAAAAAGACTGGGAACGGCTTGTGTGTCGGCCAGAGAACGCTCGTGGTCCGTCATTTGGTGATGTCGTGAAAGTTCGCGCCAAGTTGAGTTAGTGGGACGGGAACGCCCGAGTACTAGCTTCCTCAGACAAACAACATAAGACAACAAATATACAATGTCGACTTCAAACGCTACTTTGGGTGAAAACTAAGGGTTATGGGTGGCACAAGGTTTCTTTTTCCTGTTGCTGAAACTTTGTTCGTAATCGTGGTTGCAGTCAAAAGCAAATCTGTTTCCAGATTCGTTGGTCTAATGATCGCAGAGACAACATTCAGAGAGGAGCCATTTTTCTGTAAGTCCCCAGCAAGAATGTGTAAATAGGATAGAGAGAGCTATTGGATCACATTATTTTGATGCTTTTTTAACCCTCAATAGGTTGCCTAAGCCACAGAAGACAGTAATGAGTGTGTTTCTTGTTAGTGTGTCATCTTGTGTAAGTAACTGAAGTCGTCCTTGCTGCACGCATTGTAAGAACAAATTGTCCAGTAAAAATAGTTAAACACCGTACTGTATAAACTTCAATTATATTCCTTTCAGTCTCACATGTGTTAAAGATTGAAAACGAAACGTTCAAGTTATACACGAAAGGCAGGGTCCTAAAGGCGCTGATCCCTGGCAGAAATCGCATACAGATATGTTTCTCTTGGTGGACTGGTCAATATTCTTATGTTCGGAGGGAATCTGAATGGAGTGGGGGAGGGGGGGGGTACAAATGTCATTTGTCAGTTAAATTTTGGGCCATTTGTCAGGTGTCAGTTGCGGCTATTAATAATTAACACCGAACCCCCAAATATTTTTGGTAACTCTTTTAGCAACTAAAATTAGCTATGACGAAATATCTAACATTTAAGTCTTTTAAAATCCATAAAATAAGATCAGTACCAATCAAAGCGAGCAAATGCCGAGAAAGATTGCATTGTTTTTATTTTTTAATTTTATTTTAATTTTTTGGTCAAATCTCAGTTGCTGCATGTCATTGGTGAGCAGCTTATGGGTCCAAACACTCGAGTCATGAGTCTTACAAGTCCAAGCCAAAAAATTGCGCCTTAATGGCAGTCCCGACCTTGTCAAGTAAAATATGTTAGTTGTTTGAGGAGTAATAATTCCACGACGTATCTCTTTAAGGACTCTACTGTTTGAGTTATGTTTAGGCGCATGAGTAATTTGAATATTGTAGGACGCGAGCGAGATGTGCCTAAAAATTACTCCTTTCTGATACTCTGAACGCCTGCTAAGCAGGCTATTAAATTGAAATGCGGCTTCCGTGCCTGTTCAAATGCCAGGTCTGAATCTATTCAGTAAAATGAGAATTGCTGATTCCATGCTTCGTAATTTAGCAACTTGTAGGACTTATGATTACAAACGTTGCCCAAAGTATCACTGATTAACTAATATGTCATAGATCACTTCGATGCTGGTCAATACACGCTATATAAATTATCAAAAGACATACACTATAAAATGTGTAGTAATATCAACATCTAGCAGGCCTTTTACGAAGTTAAGTCAGTAGTTAATTATGCCGTTCGGTTAATTGTCAGTCAACTACAAACCCCATATCTCGCCAGACCCTCGTCAAACAAATAGTCAGTTCTCAATTTACTTTTCGTCAACTGCATGAAACAATAACAGAATTAGTGAAACACTGCAAAACTACAAAACTGAAGGAGCTATCCTTTCTTTTTTTAGCTAAGTTTGGGTTAAAGCAGTTTGAATTTGCAGCTGTCAGTTTGAAGGAGTGCTTGAAAGGATACAACAACAGTTGATTTGCATTTGGGTTTATGTGTAATCGGTCCAATAACAAACCCAATAATAGTATAAGACTTAATAACCTAAATACGTTTAAGAAAGTAAGCCTGTTTTCAAGCCTGT
>Ga0126336_10001724_pt1 | contig 11798 bp, 5 predicted proteins | sample SidCmetagenome_FD_92530 | JGI IMG/M metagenome (GOLD analysis project Ga0126336, IMG submission 92530) | Coral microbial communities from El Islote,Puerto Morelos, Mexico - Siderastrea C C metagenome | ecosystem: Host-associated > Invertebrates > Cnidaria > Coral | place: El Islote,Puerto... | reverse complement strand
TGCTAGCGTCAGCTTTTGTGCTCGTCAGTTTTTGTGCTTGCGTGAGAGTAAAAACTTTTTGCTGTTAGTTTGTTGTGTGTGGTTTCTGGCCGCAGCGGAGCCTTGTTTGCGTGGTTTTCATCACTTGACCCTTGCCATCGAGCGACAGGCGTGCGTCTATCATCGACTCGAGGGCGGCAAAAGCTGAATTTTTCGCGGGAACAGAATTAATTCGCATAAATTAACACTGATTCGCCGTGACGTCACTGGACGGCACTAGCGGCTCATTATTCAGACGTTTCTCTCGGGAGTGAATGACCAGAGGAGACGGCTGAAATTCAGGCTACCAATTTGATGGCTATATACGTATGCTGCCAATGATTCCACCCTACAGTGTAAAATCAACATCACTATTGACAAGCAAACAGAACTGTCAGATGGTGGGGGAAGTACTACGTGTAGAGATTGACTGCCCATTCACATGAAAGCTATTGATCAACGGAATTATACTCTTTCAGTTAAGTTTCTTTTCCAATATTTTCGAAAAAAATTGTTTTCCAAACTTGAATTTAGGACTTCTCCTCCTACAACCACTCCTTTCTACACTTTTTGGATTTTCTTCACAAATTCAAAACTTAAGCCCCACACATATGTCATGTCTCACGTCTTAGGACTTAACTCATACCTGCAGTAGACTGTTGTACTATTCCTTGAAGAGGAATCGACGGGACTGGATCTAACATAATGCTATGATCACTGGATTTGAAGCTCGTACTGTAATGTGAGACCTGAAGACAAAACACATTTCATGACTTAACAAAGTTGTAGTCATTTCGTCTTTGACTTAAAATGAGTATTCATTATATCTAAATTTCTTTTACCAGAAAATGCACCTGCATCTATTTAGCTTTAAAATTGTAAATTACCTGTGATCATCTTCTGGAAGACAATGACCAGTTAGTTAGGAAATGAAAATCATGTTGATAAAACAACAAAACATTTATGATTTAAATTACAGTTAATGGGAGAAATAGTGCCAACTTTTTTGCATGTTGGTGCCCAAACAACTTTGTTAACTTCCTTCAAGTGGGAATTCATATTTTTTAAAATTAATACTTTGTTTTGCAACAAAAATAACTTTTTTCCAGCAAACTGTTAAAAGGAATCTACAGGAAAACTCATTTCCAGCTCTCCGATTCAGTTTAAAGCAGTTTTGGTTGTGTGGGCAAAATTTCATTTCCTTGCTACCCAAATACGAAAAACAAAATTCTCTCTAAATAGTTACGATTGATTTTCTATAACTCACAATGTAGCAATTTGGTTCCAGTCAAGACAGTTTAGTTTCAGAATATCCAAGTTAGAATGGCTGCCAAATTACTGTAATTCAGTAAGGGGCTTTGTGCAGCTTATGTGCCTCAAACAATCAGTCACATAATCTACAAAAGCTGCACCTATTTGAGTACAACTTATCAAGTTTATAGTCAAAACAGTCTTATACTCTTCCAACTAAATTTGTCCTCAAGACTAAACGCAGTCAGGAAATCCCCACACCAGTTTCTGTTTGTGGTATTTATGACCGACACCACATTCAAAACAGCCCCGAATATAGTTGCTTCCGGACGGAAATAAAGCCTTTTGCAAAAAAAAAAAAAACCTAGCCAAAACACAAACCCTTACTAGATGTCTTCCTGCACCTTCAATTCCTATACCTTTATTTATAAAACCAAATACACAACTTTATAGCAAGAACTGTATATATTCCCAATGACAATACAATGTAACAGGACAAGGCCAAGATCACAGATACTAAATGCTGTCTGCTAATTTTATATTGCGCTTTTTTCTTCGATTTTTCACATATCCCTTTGTGTGCCAACATTGTACTCCACACTGTGTTACAACAGGTCCCATTCGCCTCTCTGGAAAACTTATCCGTCGTTTTTGTGTCTTATCTCAATTCATCCAACAAAATGAGAAACAAGATTTTACGTGTCGCTTAGAAGCCATCACTTGAATAACAGGAAATGACTCAAAGCAGCGGAAGAAGAAAACGATTCGAATTATTTCAGTTCTAAGGATATGATAGGATGATATGGAAATAGATATGACAAAATTGATCACGCGCTTCTGAAGAACGAAGGGCAAAAAGTCAGAAAAGTACTGGAAGATTTCCACCTTTCACGTTTAAAGACATCAGTCTGCCAATTTTCAGAAAATAACCCCTCGCGATCGCATTCCAAAAAGGTTATTACTATGCAATATTGGCATCGAAGACCGCCATGCAATTTCCCACTCCGCAATCAACTGTGTTAGATAATGGCTTCGTCGCCAAAATTCTAGACCTTAAGCTTTGCTTGACTATGTTTTCTATTTTGAAACACCCTACAAACCCACTACTTCAAACAAGGTGTAATACATTTTCATTCATTTCAAAACATTAGCGCGACCAGCTATTTGAATAAACAACAATAAATACCACTTTATTGTTCGCGTACATCTCTTCAACAAGAAAATCCCGATCGAAGCAATAACAAAACGATTGCGTTTGTTTTTCGGAAGTGCCAGTTGCGAACGTTAGATGAAGCAACCGGCAAAATCAGTAAATCAATCATAGATCCAAGTTTTGCCCTTTTGAATCATTGCTAAGCAAACAAAAGCTAGGGAAAGAATGCATTCCGGTGATGCAAAACAGAATGGTTCGACTGTTTCGTGTTGTCGATATTGAGCCGTTAGAAGAAGTTATTTCGTTTTGCACCACGTTTTGGACACGAAATTTTTGTTCTAGAACACCTTAAACAAGTACAGCTGGAATATACAGGAGTTCATAAAAGCTCATTTTGAATGAAACAAAACCACCGAGCTTGCACAAGACACCATTGCGTAAACGAAGTATTGTGTCCCACTATACCAGCAGAAATTATTTAAATGAGCATAAACACACGAGAACACCATTTCTGCTGAAAATGGACTTATCCCCTAAACAAAAATGAAAACTGTAACCAAACTTTGTTCAGAAAATGTTGAATCATTCGTCCCAGCACGCCGAGAGGACTTTGTTCGGCTCGAGAAAGAATCAAAACACCTCGCCATTGAATTGTAATATCTCCTTGCATAAGTCACGTCTTGCTTACCTGAGGCGAAGAAAACCAGCTTATCCTTAGCTCTGAAACCGATGGTTCTATTGGAGCCATGAAATGATAAAATGCCATTGGATTTTGCACCATAGTTGCCGGCACTCCAGCTTGAATAAGATATAGTTTTGCTTGAAAGTCCATTTCTGAAATAGAACAACAAATCTTGATTGAATTCGCTCTCCACATGGTCTGCGAAATGTTTACAAACTTTTCGCCTTCCTTGAAAGAAAGCTACTCACTCAGGTAAGACTTTGCATCTTCCTTCGACACATATAAGTTCAACTGAGCAGTTGCTTGGTTTAAAATGGAGAAAAATCCCAAAAGAACAACCAAATATGACCACGCTGTAGAGCGAGAACCCTTGAGCGCAACCGTACACATGTTTACAACAGTGTTAATCTTACGAGTACCGCTCCCAGTGCAAGTTTTAAACCATCAAGTAACCTCTCCACTAAATGTGCTATGACTTAGCATGTTTCAGGGCTAATTCCAACATGTCTGGAGAAGTATTCCGGCCACCAAATTCCGTACTAAATTTCAAAACATAGACTCTATGACGCACTCCTGAAATCGCCTTGTGATAGTAGCTGCTTTGCTTGGTGGGGCTTATACGTGACGTCACGTCCACCTAGTCCAATAACACGCGGGTATTGATCAGTTATCGATTACACTACGTGAGTGGAAAACAAAAGAACCTGTCACCGTTTCGCGCGGTTTTTGTAAATGAAACAACTGAATCAACACTAACAGAGCACTAACAGGAAAAACTAGTTTCAGCTACTGAAGTGCTCCTTCTGAAAGGAGGGGGGGGGTATTCCCTTATAAATGTATGGAGGCCCACAAAAAGAAGAATAAATAAAAGACACGTAACAAAAACATACTATTTTCTTTTTATTTTCGAAACAGACTCTTCAAGTTGAAATTCCGTACTCCTATCAGAATCCTAATTAGCATTTCAATGTATAAAAATAAAACCACTTCCCTTTCCGGAAAAACTGATCTTGCCCTCTTAGACCTCTAAGCTCATCAAAAAATATTTTGACTCAGTAAAGTTTAAATGCTGTAATTCTTATCTCGTTACGTGTTTTTTTTTTTTTAGTGATATTTGGACGATATCGTTTTATATCTTGCCCTGTTCATGTTTTGTGAGTTTGTCTGCATGCGGAATATCACGACTCCAAACCGTGCAAGGGCCGTGATCGAGCGTTGGCTGATGAACGCCGCCGGGCAATATCGCGAGGTCGCGATAAGTCATGCAATCAGTTTTAGTTACTGTTGTCCACGTTTATTTCAGGTTAATATCTTTTACGCTGGAAATAGTAACAAGCATCGATAATTGTCTGCCACCTGTCGTAATTACCTTTTCGTCAAATTTGAAGTAACTTAGCAGCCATGAGGGGAAGTCTTTATTAGTACGTTGTCGGTATTATGCTTCATGCGCGTGCGCTTATTGGTTAACTTTCGTAGCAGGACAAGTTAAGTTGTTGTTGTTGTCATGCCTTCAGACTGTTGTAGAAAGCACGTCCCAGGACCTCTGAAACTAGAGTAACTCAGCGGCTTAGCAGCACGTCGTAAAGTGAAGTTTTGGCTTGCCTCTCTTTCCTGTCTTTCCGGCTCACTACGCCTGCTAACGACTCATCACGTGCGCGTCCAACGTGGCAGGCGATTTTCGTGCTCCATCACGGCGGGTTTTTTTGCTCGACTATCGATATCTCTCAGCGGAAAGAGAGACTACTTGTAGTTTAGTAGAGTAATTCAGACCGAGATACTTCGGAAGAGAGAGCGAAAACGAAGACACCTAAATTAATTTAAATACCGTAAATATACCGTGAAGGAAAAAGCGTTGCGGGAAGTAGAGGAAAAGGGTGTTGGCCCAATTGTTTTCCCTCAAACATCAGTGCTGTTATAACATATTTCCTTACAACCCTTTTATTTTGCCTAAATATCCGTCAAAGAGGCGACAATGCAGGAATTCAAGTCAATTGATCAGAAAGGCATATATCTTACACCATGCGCAAACATACCCTAAGTGTCATGTATTTCCCGGCAAGAGCTAGACTGGTATGTAAAGCGCGAGAAATACAATACAAACAAAAGGAAAATGCATTATTAAAGTTCTCTCTCAGAGTGTTGAGAGCTTGACTGACTGACATTCACTCATGTAAAGTGAATCTAACTATTAAATATTTGGATGAAATCCCAAAGTCTGCAAACTCAAGTGAGAGCTATTGAGGAGTTCCTTCCTGTGCTGTTGTTGTTGCCAGTTGTTTACTGGGCTTCACAAGGTTAAGGTGGTTCGGTTTGATTTTGTGGATCAAATCATGATATGGCCGAATATTTGGACAAAATGTTATAGGGATACGGTATATTATAGGAAATTTCTGACAGGGTTATGGGATATTGAGATTGGGGAATCCGGGATATTACGATAAATCTAAAGTAGCTTGTTCCAGGCTCTCAGATAGTTGCGTCGGCGCGAACAGAAAGGGAACGCGAAAATAAGACGTGCGTGGGATCAGCCTGCAACAGGCTACATCTCAAAGGATTATAGGATATTCAGCTTAAGAGGAAAATTTATTTGGCCAGGGGATTTGCAGTTCGAATACCATTGAATTGCAGCTATGGTTATTGAGTCATAGCCAGAGTTCCCCTTGGTGTGTAAACTGCTGTTTGAGGCATTGCGGGGTAAACTCCTTGAACAGTTCAACGCCGTGATGCTGTTCATCAGTTCGTTATAATTTGTCAGGGTCGGCTTTTAACTTTTCATTCGTTTATGATGAAATTTTGGACTTTTTGCGTGAGTTTTTTCAGAGGTGAAGATGTTGGAGACCCGTGAACAAGAAAAGGCAGTCACGTGTAACCGATGAGGTGCCCGAGCGGTGATGAAATCGGCCTCTGTGATAGTGAATGGTCACGATTTCTAGTAATAGCTGATACAAAAATGATCCTGACGCCTGAAGCACTCACGGCCCTAAAGGCTATAATGACTTTGTTAGAAGCAACTTCATGTCTCTTGACTTTGGAGAAAAGTTTTTAAAGGGAAGTAATTTCTGCTATGTATCAATATGTTCTTCATCAGTTTACGGCGAAACTATCAAACTTGCTGGGCCGTAGGTTTGCTTTTGCACCTCCACGCCCACCACCGTCGATAAGTCCTTTCAAGAACGTGACGGATCCCGGATATTGCTGGGGGACGCCCACGAGCTCGAGTTAGGGAATCAGACCTTTATCTGACCTAATCTGCCTAGCTGTGCCTGTCTTATAAAGGTAACTTCCAAATTCTGTTACGCAAGTCAAAGGGAAGAGTTAGTAGTGTTTGAAAGAAGAAATAGTAATTTTTGAACGATCGAGTGAGAATGCTTTTTCGTTGTAAAAAAATTTATACCTGCTATTTTTTCCATCACGTTTTAGCTACACTCAGCAAGTGTTGATTTATGATCCACGCGAATATCAACAAGTGTTAGTTTGTAATCCACGGGGAGAGCTCGTGACCACGCTAAACCACCTGCCAGCACATGGCGAAATTTGCCATTAGTGACAAAAAACAAAACAAAACAAAACAAAACACACCCACATCCAAGTGTATCAGTTTTTTAAACTCGCATTGTCCTTTTAAGCTCTTTCTTGCCGCGATTTTTCGTCGGGAAACTGCAGATTGTCAGGAGATCGCGAATGGGAGCTAACTGATGCGCTGGGCGGACTGTACGGTCCATCAGTGACGGGAGATTTGCAAGGCACACAATGTTGGCGATTTCTTAAGAGCAATGTTTCTCAACATTTTGAGGAGTTTGCGTAATTTATACCAAATCTTCACGTTTTTGTTTTCTACATCGCCACCCGCAATAATCATCTCACCTGACGAAAATATCCGGCTGCAGGAATGCCTTGCAGGCAATCACAGATCGATCGAAACACACAGCAATGTATTTGCGTATTGTTCGTTTTCCTTTGTTGTTTGATGATAACAGCAAGCACCATTAAATAATTTAAAAAAAAGTTGTACAGCAGCCAGGTTTGAGAGTAATCGAAAACATAGTTCCACAAGAAATTTTTACAGGCGCTTGTATCTTTGGTGGAGGAGAAAGAACTTCCAGAGAAAGCAACCTGGATTATCGTCGGTGCTGTCCAAAATGCAACATTTCTTTTTGATCATGATATGAAGTTCTTCTTTCGTACCACCAGGATCGACTAACAATGAACCTTTAAATCTAAGCGGGACCAAACGAATTTTTCTCCATACCAAAATTTAGAATCGAGCCTTAAGGACATCGAGGGACCGATGAGGGAAAAGCCAGGGGTTCGACCATTGTCGACTAGGGGACTGAAATTTTTTAGTTTGGCGACTGGGACTAGGAAAAAAGTAGCGTATAATGGGAATATGAATAACGTGCTATAGAGTCTACAGATCATTTGAAACTCTTGTTAAGTCCCTTAATGCATAAAAATGTAAAATATAGTCCTGAAGAAGACTTAAAAATGTTTGCAAATCAACAGTTGCCAAATCAATGTAGTTGCCACCTGATTTTAGTGTTGATGTTAACCTGCATTTACTGAAATTAGCGACTTGGAGCGCCTAACAGGTCAAACCATGTGCTCAAATGGCGGATACCAACCGGTGGTGCATTAAAACCAAAAAAGTTCACTGTTTTCATTTTTACCATTGGTGGCACTGGGAATGGGATTTGAGGTAAAAATTGGACTGGGAAATGGGATTTGGGCGAAATTTGGGCTAGGAAATGCGATTTGGAGCCCCCTATCAGGACCCTGTTGACAAGATGTGACTGTCAATCTTTAATGATCATTTCACTGGTTTTAATGTGCCCTTACTGTAGTGCAGGAGTTGATTTTGGCTGCCTTGACAATAAAAAAGTTGCAAAAATAAAACACTTAAAAACACAAACAAAACAAAAGCAACGGCATATAAAAGGGTCTGTTCGACGGTCTCCCGGACCGCCTTGTCTTTTTTTCTATTTCTGACTGGTTCTCCAATCAATCAAAGCCGCTCACCAATCAAACAGACCCGTCGGGGTACGCCTGTTAAAGGGGGATAAAGTCGCACTCGGGCCAAGCAGGCCCACTCGGCTGGAGCTTATCCCGGTTTCCGTAGCATGAAGCAACTGAGAGTATTGCTACTCCCCCCTGGACGGGATGCTAGTCCATCGCAGGGTTACCCCCAAGCAGTATGTCGCCGATACCCATTTAAACACTTGGGTGGAGACAGACAATGTGGGGCAAAGCTAAAGTATATTGTCCAAGGAAACAACACGATGGCAGGAACTGGAGTTGATCCACCGACCTTCAGATCTGAAGTCCAACGCACTAACCACTAGACCACCGCGCCCCCATAGGGGTACGCCTGTGCTTACCTTTAATTCGTTTCTACCAACTGAATCTGAAGGTTTCTGCTCTTGTTTTTCGTGCATCGAAGTTTGTTTTAAACTGAAAGATATTTAAAAAAGCAACAGGTATCACACGCGTGCGGGAGAAACAAATGAACACCAGAACACCAGTAAACGTAAGGTGCCAACTGGCATTTGTGGAAAAGCTATATGTGCTTAGGGTTGTCCACATTAGACTCATACTGCCTCGTCGCCAGGCGCCGGTTTAGCGCAGGCAAACAGGGAGCGCGGGGCGTCATGGGAAGGATGCTGCAGTGCACCTATCCCACAACGCCGCGCGCACCATCATATAATAAGGACGGACGCCTGGGGACGAGGCAGAGACATATATATTTATATATCTTGTACTAGCAAAATGTGAGCATATCATAAGTTAAGCAGGCAGATCAAGCCTTACGCCTGAATAACAGTGATTCAGTCTACTGCATGTAGCTTGGAAAATAGGGCATCTTCCCTCACTGTTATTAGCCAGCTGGGTTAAAGCTATGAAAAACTTTTTGCAGGCCTGCCATTTTTCTATCTTTTTTTCTTTTTCTCACAACCTGGAAATGGTTGTTTTTTTCATCATGCCTCATGAAACGTAATTTTTTAAGTACCAGCTAGACGTGAGTTCTCATCACCATTACCCGTGAAGCGAGAATTGTGTTTTTAATTTGTCATAAAAACATTCTGTAGCCACCCAGAAAAAAGTCGCGAAAGACAATCAAATTAAAATAATCGTAAGATGACTCTTTTGTTTATGACGTGAAGCCTGATGTGGACTCCGCCCCTCCCCCCTATACCCCACATCATCTTGCAATATTACCCGAGCGAAGTTGCGGACTTTATTGACGGAAAAAATAACCAAGCATCCCCTTATATAACACTGGGGTCTATCTACTCCGATCACCGACCTTGTTTCTCGTTCGTATCACCAGGTCTTTCACCCCCCTCGGCTCTTGCAGGGGTAGGGAAATGAAAGACCCTGGGCCTGGGAACGAGTTTGCCGTATCACCCATATTAGATGAAATCTGTTTGATATGTAGGATCCAGGAATTTTATGTGGATTTGTTTTTGTAATTAAGGGCTCATCGATATTTTCCGGTTTGGGATTGGTGAGGGAGGAAGGCGCAGGGGAAGACGTATGTTCTGAAAGTGGGTTTCCATGGGGGTATAACCCGGGGTATAACCTATCACCAATGAGGATAATCAGGGTACCAAAGAGGTTGAGGGTTCCAGGGCTCCGAGACGGCCTAAACAAATGCAGGGGTCCAGTGCTCCACGACGGAAAATTCAGGACTCTAGGGCTCCATCACTTCACTCCAGGGTTCCATTTAGCCAGAATCGGCGCTTTTGACCGGGTGTCATGTCAAGAAAGGATTCGGGTTCCAGGCTCCACATAGCCTGCGTAGCAGGCGTAAACGGGGAACGGAATTAAGGGAAAGGTGAGGGAGAACGCTGGAGGAAGATGGGGGTGTGGGGGCTAGGGACGAGGGCCAGTCCCCAATTTTTCTCCCACGTTCTTGCTCCCCTCCACCTTCCCTGTTTACGCCTGCTACGCAGGCTATACTCCACAACAAAAATTTCGGTGCTCCAAGGCTCCAATTCCAAAGACCCCTTGGGACCCTGAATAACAGCTGTAGAATAAATTCAGCCTGACCAGGAAATTATTTTGCTTCAATTCCACATGCGGCAGCCCGCGGGTTGTGATTTACAATGTTTTCTGTTGTTCCCCTAAATCCCCCTTGGGCTTGTTATGCCGGTAAACGCTGGCCCGGCTGCTCATGAATTTTAAAATGACTGCCATTTTATCAGGTTATCCATAGCAGACATCTTCGGTCCCATTCGAAGGCGATCGTATCGTATTCGTGGATAATCGGGAGTAGTCGGACTATCGATTAGTTCTCGGGTGACAGAGTAACAACATCTCGAATCACAGTGACAATCACAGTCCGTTTGATGCATGGTGCATGCAAAATGATTGTTTAGCGGTACGGAAGCCGAAGAGCGAAATAACTGAAAGTTATCTGATTTCATCAGCTTTCTGAGCTGTTCTTCTTGCAGCCCGACATGTCTTTCAGAAGAAATCCGAGCAAATACGGGGTGTCATCTTCGCACGCAGATGAAGATGCCCTTCCCACGGCAACCCAGACAAGTTTCTTCCAAAAGGGCCGCGAGTTCGAAAGTCGTTATGTTAATCATCATTATACGCAAGAGGAAAGAGAAAAGCTTGGTACTTTTGAGAGTGTGGATTATCTACCTCCACACAGTGCTGTTTATAAGGTCTGTCAAGTTTGTATTCTACTGGTTCAGCTGGTTAAATATCTCTTCTGTTTAACATCACAACGTTCCTTGCGTTCACTTCAAGGTTTATACGGAAATACGGGATCTTTTGAAGAATTACTGCAGCTGACCTTTATACGATTTTGAATAGATGGTCACTCCAAGTAATTCCCAGTTTCCTAACTAACAATTTTGCCTGTAATCATTGAAGAATTTTTAAATTTCGCCCAAGGTATCATTGTGTGGAGTGTACACACAATACACCTGATACCCCTGTAGTAATTGCTGGGTGTGGGTAGGGAGGGGAGGGGAGGGGAGGGAAGGGTGCCATAGGTTGCTTTTTAATACAATTTTATTCATTAAAAATATTCGGGAAATTTCGGTTGGGAGGTAAGTGAAAACTTGATTGTTTAATTTGTTTGGGGTACAAGTAGGAAAACTGAGATTTTCAAAAGCAGAATTATTACTCTTCCATCATCTTCTGTTGTAACTGAAGATACTCAGGAGGGAATTTGCATTCAAAGTTGGTTGGGCTTGATAATAGAGGCAGCTTATAACAGCTTGAATCATTAAAAAGCTTATATAATACAAGAAATTCTAGGGAATTTTCAGGTGGTGCAGAGTCTGTCAGCTTCTTTTCCCTGGGCTGTTATGTATAAATAGTTCTCCACCTAGGCCTTGAATCGAACTTGATTCGGGCTCGAATGTGACTCGTGCTATGGCGCTCAAAACATCAACAGTCCAATATACGTAACTTGCCTAGAATGTTAAGTAAACTTTTTATTGTCTCCAATAGATAACTAAATCTATCTGCTTATGTTATATCTACAAATGAAAAATTCACCTTCAAACTCTTCAACAAAGCTAATCTGACAAAAGAAATGTCGCGTATATGACAGATTTAATAAACCATCTTAATGCAATGGTCACACGACACAACTCCACGGTATGGCCAGTACCTTACGCATGCGCACAGCCATATCACCCGGGCAGTGGCAGCCATGGACAGCTGTTTCGTCCTTGT
>Ga0126336_10001723_pt1 | contig 11801 bp, 10 predicted proteins | sample SidCmetagenome_FD_92530 | JGI IMG/M metagenome (GOLD analysis project Ga0126336, IMG submission 92530) | Coral microbial communities from El Islote,Puerto Morelos, Mexico - Siderastrea C C metagenome | ecosystem: Host-associated > Invertebrates > Cnidaria > Coral | place: El Islote,Puerto... | reverse complement strand
CGGCAACTGATGAGACCCATATGGAGGGTCGAAACCATGGTCTTGCCTGTACATATTAGCATATTTGAACACGCAGTCAATGGAATTGCTGACCGCAACAGGAGGAAAGATATCTAGCTCCTACACTATGAAATCAAGTTTTGTTAAAAATTCATGAAAAGGCCATGAAAAACTGGTTGTCTTCATTTTCATGGCCATGAATTCTGCATTTACGAGATTCATGGTGTGGTCACCAAGTGTCTCATGTACCCTGAAAATAGTGTGAAAAATTTTCCCCACCATTAAAATGTGTTGAAATCCTACCTAAAATTATTTTCATGGAGATTTCACATGCCATGAAAATGAGTTAATTTGTGACTGCACCATGAAAAACCAATGATTTTATTGCTTCTGAGTTTTCATGGTGTTTTCACCACTTACTGTAATTTTCATGCGCATGAAAAAGTACTGAAAAGTTTGCAGCACATACCAGTACATGACCTGGATTGAAGAAGTTTGAATTTGGTTATTTTTGTTTTCATTATATGTTACTTATAAACTCGACAGCCCAGCAAATACCAATTGCGTCAAATTATTTATTGTGTAAGTTTAATGGACAGTTTGAGAGAAATTCCATTAAAACCAATTCTAATGTTAATTTCAACTATCATGCTTGCTTTAGGTGATGATGACCACTTGCAGTGCTGACAAAGTTCCTTTATCCACATTTTAATATAGATTTTTAACTACACGTGCCTTAATCTCGTACACGTACATACAGAAAAATGTTGCTGTTGCTTTGTTTGGTTAGATTTGGACATGATCAAATTCATCAATTAATACAGTTAACCGCACATAAACAACCACCCAAAATGTCAAGCATAAGTGGTCACATAAGTGACTAGTGCATGGTCGCTTACGAGAGCTCAGACCAGGGGTCCAAGCCTTGAGTTGTTTTAATTTTGATAGTTTCAGAGGTTTAAAGTTCCCAAAATGAAGCGAAATATCCTTTTAGCAGATACAAAACTACCATTTCAAAGTGCTTGCCTTTAACGGAATCTGCTAAATTATATTGACAAATGAGTCATATCAGGGTGTGGCATCGCACTATACATTTTAGTGTTTTGACTGAGAAAATTTTGTTATTTTGGAAAAGTGGTCACTCACGGGAAGTGGTCGCTTATATGAGACACTGGAAGGTTCAACCATACAAAATTAAGATGAAGTCCCAATTGCAAGGCCAGCCAGGCAATAGCTCTAGTCGTCCTTTTCAACAAACAGTCCAAATTCTGTGTATTAAAGTCAATTCCAAAGTTTTTAAAGTTGGTTTAAATTTCTTAGTGCATAGCATGTCAGCCAATTTTGTTTCCAATTCTCTGTTTCTTTTTCATATTTACAATTGCACATTCTGTCTCTTAATAGATGCTTTAGCAAACAGTCACTTGTTTACACCAGTTGGTGCATCTAGGAACCAGATAACATTTTCCTCCTTTGCAGTAACAAGTGGTCTTGACACTCTTGTAATCAAAACTGGTGAGGTGTGTTCTACTTTATCTGTAGTGAACCACATGAAAGATGCAGGGTCACGTTTTGGTGGTGGATACCACTTACAGAAAAGCCACACATACTCACAACCAGCAAATTTGTGCTTGACGATCTTGTCTACAACTCCAAAATGTAAAGTGGGAAGTCCCAGTTGGAAGACAACACTTTGTCCAGCTTTAAATTTGTGTGGACGCCTTCCCCTTTCTTAAAAAACATAATGTAAAATACTTGAAGCTGCAGGCTCTGGTCCCGCCAAGAATTCCTGTTCTCTGACAGCTAAAGGTCTTCCCTCAGGAATCCAGCTCTCAAAAGAAGGAAATTTTCTCAGTCTCCTTTGCTTCCTTGCATTTTCTCTCTCTTGATTGTACACTTGGATTAACAATTTGTACTCCTCAAGCTCCTCTTGGTAAATCTCCTTCATCTTAAACAAGTTAACCTTGTCAACTTCTAGTGTTGTTAGAGTCTTGTGAGACTCTCCCACAGGTTCCTCTGACTGCATGTCTTTGTTGGTGTTTTGTACGCCTGCAGGACCATCAAAGCTGAAGTCATGACTTAAAGAACTTTCGTTACAGGCTCTCTGATATTGACACCACTCGAAGATCTAAAAAAAAGTAATATTAACTGAGTTTCTCTAAAGGGTAGTGATATGTCATTTATAGAAGTTAAATATCTGGCTAATAGTGATGGAACACGTTAATGGTAATATAGTCAGCCAAATGAGTACAGGAAATATTTTAACATAATTATGTAACATTTCAAATTAATAATCATGTCATATTATACCAACAAATCTGTTGTTCAAAAAATATAACTGAAAAAAACAAACCACCAAAAGAAAACATACCTGATAAGTCTTGAGGATTGTTGCTTCAGGATGTTTCCTGCTCATTGCCCTTCGGCACAGCCAAGAGTTGAAGCGTTCATAGGGGAACATCCAGGTAGCATGTACAGGCCCAAATTTCTGGATACCACTTAAAATGTGGTGTATAATGTGACTGGTAATAACCTAACGAATGAACATGTACAGCAAATCAACTTAACACACAATGGAATATTTTTCAACATGAGAAGATTAATGTCGTACCCCCAAGTTAGTGGCCGTGTAATTTTCTGTTTACTATATAGACACTGATGAAATACCAGAAGAACGATTTATTGGACTTAAATCCTTTATTCGCTGAATCAATGTAATAAAATATAGATTGTACACACATTCAAATTTTGGTCAAAAATAGAGAAAATAAGCAGCGTTAATATGTATTTTGAATATTATAGCAATGAGATATATAACTTTTTTATAACTTTCATTGGCTGAGACTGAAGTAGCCATAACAGCCATGATATCACATGCGAGAAACAAAAGTCGTGTCTTTATAATAAACATGGACATGACATGGGATTAAAACTGTGTGCAGCAGTGTAAAGCAGCACCAATTTATAGGGCAAGTTCAAAAGTGCTATCAACCTTTTTATTTAAAGGTTCAGAATTATCATAATTTATTGTTTTTATCTCTATTTATCTACTACCTGCAGTGACGCTGGGAAATCCCTTTCTATTCTAGCCATGGCAATGTTGAGGTTTTCACCTACAGATTGTAGCTGCACAGGATCTTGCTCCTCAGCACAAAGTGATGAGATGCTGTCCAAGAAGAGGAACAAAGTCTCCCTCTGGGTGTCAGCAAGCATTCCCCTTAAGCAATATTTTGCTATTCCCCTTGCAGCAATCTGTTGGACAAAAGTAACATAATAATAACTTTCATAACAAAATTTACATGTTTCTGTCAAGGGACAATTGGAGGATAGTCGACCCCCAGAAATTTGATGTTCTTAATTCAAACAAATATTTCTCCAAGCAAAGAAGCTTTGAGGGCTTATATGCTAGTTTTTTGAACATCAAATTTCCAAGGGACATTGCATTTTTGCACCAAGTTGGCTGAACATCAACACCAGTATGCAAATTGTGCAACTTCATTCATTTGATCTGTTATCAGACGTACATGTATTGTTACAACAGAACAGGTCTTAAAGATACACGGAAAGTGTAACGTGTTTTTCAAAATACAATTGTCAGCAAACCTCCTTGAGAGCGTGTGAATTCATTCTTGATATTTTGCTGAATATGGGACCAGGTATAAAACTGCAGTCACTTGGTACAACAATGTCACTGGCACGCTTATCAGCAAGTTTAATATCTTCAGGTTTCAGCTTGAATGGCGCAGGTGGGAGCTTGGTCTTAGAAGATGATAATTTAATCTTCTTCTTGCTAGCACCGGTGTTGGCCTCAGGATTAGTAACGTTCAACTTCCTTTTGTGGGCCTTCTTCTTGTCGCACTTTCTTGCCTCTTGGTTGTTTCCATCTTCTTCTTCTTCCTCCTCAGCATCTTGGCAAGGCTCCCCACTATTGACCCAGCATTCTGGAAATCGGTTAAATGCCCTCTCTGCATTTCTTACCGACAAAGAGTCTTCAGGTTCCTTGCCAGTGATAAGGTACAAAATGTGCTTCATGCACACAGCTATGGTGTGCATAGCGTCAGGGACTACTTTCGATACCCTATCAAAGTTTGGCAATTTGCTGGCGAACATGTATTGGCCACGGCAACCAGTGGCAGTTGCAATGCTCTTTGCCTGTGCTTGGTTCTTAGCATTGTCATAGGCTTTGTGGTAGTTGAGGTCTTCGTGAAATTTTCTTTGTATTGGTTCTGATCTGATCTCCTTACTTTTCTTGGGAAAGTTGATTGTGTCGTTCCGCATTTCATGACCACTAGTAAGGTATCTCCGGTTTCCCAAGTAGATGATCTTCTTGAGGTGTGTGCAATAAGTCCCTTTCAGTTGGCACCACGAGCATCCCCTGTACGAACCAGTTCCAGTCATGTGGAACACCTTTCCAATTCCTTGGTAGTCTAAAACGTAGAGGAGAATATCAACCTTTGCACTGAATGCCTCATTTTTGTAGGCATCATACAGTTTGGTGTCTGTTAGACATAACAGTTCATCCACCAGGACCTCAGGGTAGGGATCTAGGTTAAAAGGCTCTTTTCCATCCCCTTGAGCAGGAATAATGCCAACAAGAATGAGGTTGGCAAAAAGGTTTCTGATCTTTCGAGGAAGGTTTAGCTGCCCAAGAACAATTGGCCACATTGAATAGTTTGTTTTGTTTTTGCTCCATGGGTTTAAGCCATCGAGGCAAAGGCTGAGTGACAACCCCCTTGGATCCCCATGGAACATTCCCTTTTCACCATACACTTCTTTCCAGATAGGGGAACCATGAATGTCTTTGAGACCTGGCTTCTCATGTGCATCCACTAAAACATTTCCCTGATGACTTTGAAGAGCTTCAGCGATGCTTGCAGTTCCAAAGTTTCTCACTACTCTTGGGGATAATGGCAAATACATAAATGTCCTCCTTGGTATGTGACTCAACTGACCTTGGTTGTTTCGTTTAAATCTGTCTTCCTTGCATTTTGGGCACTGCTGTTCATTCTTGTACTCTTTCCGAAAAATGACACAATCATTTGGACAGACATGGTACACAATTTCTGGAATTAGGAAAGGTTTAATGCACTGATATGCTTCTTGATATGATTTTGGTAGCAAATTTCCTGGAGGTAATATGTAATCATGCAAGTGACGTAAGTTTTCAGAGAAGGCCTGTTTGCTTATTGAAGGGTGTGAGGTAAACCAATCAAACAGGTGTACCAGGGCATCTAACACAGTTGATGTGGCACCAGGGTAGAGAGGGGGGCTCTGGCTGATTTCATTGAATTGTCTTCTTTGATTCAAGAACACCTCCTTAAATAAGTCATCTGAAACATCAACATGGTCAGGTTCCTGGAAATGTCAATATAGAGAAATAATATTAGGAATACAACTTACGCTAATTGTGTCTAAAATTAAACTCAATATCATGATATTTCATAATTTATTTAACAATCTTGAATTTAATGAAATTAATATGTTTTAACTATAAGTTTGCATGGTTTAATGCACTGTATGTGTTTGATAGCTTTTCCACCTGTCTTCTCATGGTTTTACAATTTCTGAAGCACAGGTTGCAGGTCTTAACTTGAATTAATTGCATACCGTATACTGTATGATTGAATAAGATACACCACTTACCATGGTGGGTTCCAGTTCTTGGGTTTCAGAGTCAGAAGAACTGCTGCTGGTGTCATCAACGTCAGAGAAAGTGTCGTCACTTAGTCCACCATTAATGAGTTCTGCACACTCTTGTGAATGGTGTGGCAGGGTTATCTCCTCATCATCACTTGCTACGTCCTTTAATTCCACACAGTCAGCACTAACAGAAACCTGTAATAACAAAATTAAGTTTCCTACACTGTGTTCATAAAGTGACTTATTAGTGTGTCAACTAGGTTGTAGTAAAATATTATGACAATTTTTTGTTGTCTCTGTATTGATAATTAGTAAAAGAATTTGTGGGGACCATGCAAATGGGGAAGTGAAACTTTAATATTTAAAGGGGAAGGCCATCTATTTTCTCACACGCAACCTATCCTTCACTGCTGTCACTGGTTAATTTACTCCGTTATACAAACTACTTGAATTACATGAAAAACTGAACAAGTACTTTGCGATCGCCAATACATGGAGATCAGACATGTTTGTATTATACTAACTTTGTGTTAAATAGCGCTTTTCAAGAACCATTACAAACGGAATGTTCCACCCCCCTCTTAATCAGCAGTGGCAGATCTAAGGGAGGGACCTGGGGAGGGGCTGCACACCCCCCATTCAGTTTGACGGGAGTACCCCCCCCCCCAGGGACCCAAAGCCAAAGCACTTCTCATTTGGCACGCAACGTAACGGGGTAGCAATATGGGCGCGCGCCATGAGGAAGAAATTGTGTTATGATATCTATTCACGGATTTAATCGAGATTTTGGGACATATCCATTTTAACCAAAAACTAAAAAACTCTGAAAGTGAGAAGTTTTACCTGTTTCGCATTTTCTACACACATAGAAACTTACGATCAAATTGCGGATGTACTTTTCAAGCGCCCGCAGCTTTTGAGTTAAGCTTAAAGAGTTTTTCCATGCCGCGTAACTGGCAACGGAGGAATTTTTCTTATTACCCAAGTAAAGTTAGTCCAAACGTAGTTACCCCGAGTTAACCACATTTCAGTTGACTTACCGAATCGTCATACTGATCGTCCATTGCCAGTGCCTCTGGAGAGGATGATTCGCAGGGTTCCAAGTACTGTACGGTTTGTTCGTCGTTAGCTACACGTGCACCGGGGCTGCTGGTGGAATTGCCTTGTTCATGTTGTGTATCTATTTCAAATTCTTCATCGCAATTGTCGATGAAGCTGCCATAAGTCTGTAAGTGCCTTGACACGACGTGACTTGACAGGAGAGATTGACCTTTACATAGCCTGCATAAACAAGTCTTGCGAGATTCTGATCGGGGCATAACGTACACCACCTTTCAATAATTTTGTTTAAAGAAGATAGAGAAGTACACATAGGAAGCTTTACTGTTTCTTTCGATCAGATCAGATTACTCTGAGTCGCGCCGGAGATCAGTTAATTTTTAACTCATTCTCATCATGTGATTTTTCGTCATCGCGCAGAGCCAATGGAAGACTTAGGGTTTTTCAACCTTCTACCAGCGGCGGGAAGAACGAATAAAGGATCGGTCATCTCTGACGAAACATTGAAGTTAACGTCTCTTTTAGCCTGTAGTTGCTGCCGTTTATCAACAAGTTATGGACACTAGTCTGAAGAATTTAATTACAAGATGTAATTTTATTGACAGCTCAAATGTCCATCGTGTTCTCAACGAGGAAATGGTAAGTAAATTTACGGTACACAGCACGCAATATTTAAGCTTAAGTTAGATGACCTTTGAATAATTAAGTTTTAAGATTTTTCAAGCGTTAATAAGCTTGGGTAGTCTGCACCGAAAGATATGTTTGTTGATTAGTCTCGTTAGCTTGTTCTTTGCGAGTAAATGGCACATTTAAGCAATTTCAATTTGTGTTCTGCCGAATAAAACGTTAGATCGAGCAGAATAATAAATGTTAAGACTTATGCCTACTAGAACTGTGCCTTAAATTACCGTCTTTTTATAGAGAGTGTGTGCAAACAGTTCTTGTAGGCTTAAAGATCAAGTTTGTTTTGAACCGGGGTGCTTCATGTGTGCTTTCAAGCTATCTACAACGGTTTTAGTCGAGCGCTAGCTCACAGAATAAAAAGCGCGGAGAATTAGCTAATGCTCCCGCTTTGAACGCGTATCAAATTCAATTTCGTCCGAGTAGACGAATAATAATTAATCGAGCCTGATTTTGGACCCACGTCTAATGTACCTAATTAGATTTAGATTGTTGGCGTCCATGTGTCCCGTTTTTGTTAAAGCTCTACTTCTATTATCCATTTTTCCCTGAGTAATTGTTTTGATCATGCTTAAGGGTTAAGCTTATACATGCCTCAAGCTAAGCCTGACTTAGTTTTTTTGATCATGCTCATATGCACCAGATATATGATTTATCTACGCTCAAAGCTGCCAGAGAAGAGGACTTGAGAGTTTGTGGCTTAAAAATGGGTGAGATAATTAAGCTGAGAACGCTGGTTTACAGTCCAGATGGTGAATCGTCTAATAATGATGAATTCGAAGACAGATCAACAAGTTCAAGTCTTGAGAGCAGCTTATTAAGTAATTCACCGCTCAATGAAGAAGAAGTCGCTGGTCAAACATGCACACCTGTACAGGTACTATATACTGCATTACAAGGAGTCCAATTAAGTGAATAACACAAACTTAGGTGTCTGCGCCAGTTGGGCACATGTACATTATGAATTAATTATAAGGTTGTTTTTGGAAAGCCTGACTATAGTCTGAATGGACTAAAAGCAGCTAAAGAATAACACAAATGAATAAGACATCTTATTTTGCCCTACAGGCAAGGGAAACATTTTCAGCAAAGGATCTGCTCAGTAAACCGGGTGGGAAGGGTAAAATGGCAACAGAGGCACAGAAGTTTTTCAGGGTGAGTAAAAAATAAGTGTTGCATTAATAGTTTTTTTAATTGTTTGCACTGAAGAGCCGTGTCGTGAGTAGGTGTAGTATGATTGTCTGGGTGAGTGTAGTCTTGACAAGGACTGTTCATGGTGACACTAACTGATGTTTCAACAACCTGCTAAATGGATATTGTCATGATCATCAGACAGTGATGATGACATCCAATCGAGCAGTTCTTTTCCATCAGTGTCACCACAAACAGTCCTTGTCAGAACTACACACACCCAACCATGATACTGTGTTTCACCAACATGTACTTATAATAAAATTTTTATTTTCATGTTGCTAAAAATACTTGTGCACTTGTTTTTACATTACTGTTTTTTTCATATTTACGCGAAGAACATGCTGCGGGACTGTGCACGAGGTGCCAAAGTCTGGAGCAAAGCTCCAAAGTTGGAAGACATCCCTGACGCTAAATGGGAACGCTTTTTTGAGTTGGTAAGTTATTTCACCACCAGCTGCAGCGATAATCATAGTCTTTTTGTAAATCCTCATTCCATGTTTAGCTGTTTTGAAAATGAACAGGCACAACAGTTAGGCAATCACCATCACAATTAACAAACAGCAAGTTTCTTGACAAATTATACTATATTTCTTTGAGAAATATTATGTAACCCTTAGGGTAGCTAATGGCTGGAAAGGTCTCGATTGATTAAATCCATTTTTATTGTTGCTATAGGTTCGTGCTGCTTGTCCTCAACTGGGTAGTTTAAGCTACAGAAGTGAACTACGCAAACGCCTTGGGCAGTCACTGCAAAACAAGCGTAAATACAGATCAGATTGCTGCAATGGAAAGAGGTCTCTTAAGTCAAGGTGCAAAGCATTTCTGTGAAACTATCCAAAACTAACATCTACATCCCTGGGCCCGGTTGCATAAAGAAACTTAAAATTGAGTGGGAATTTCAACAACTGGAGGATTTTTTCGCACCGTCATTTTGTTTCCTATGCTCTTTAATCCGCTTTCCGCCGATTTATCCATATAATAGCATGCAAGAGAACCCTCCGGAACACATTGAATGGTTGCAGAATTTCCCACTTAATCTTAATTTGCTTTATGCAACGGCGCCCAGCTGGCCTCTACAGCTGGCTCTGCTTGGTGAACAGTCATGAGAATTTTTTAATAATTTTCATGTTACTGGTATCAGCAGAAATTACAGCTACCTGTACTAGAAATAAAACATTTGTATCACTAATTTGCTCAGAGACGTGAAAGTAGGCTCTGATCTGTGTTGGGCATTTTGCAATTATATAGTCCTTAATTCTGACATGCTATTTCCCTTTGAATGCAGTAGGTCTCATTGTAATACAAGTCCTTCAGTGCAAGGCAGAACATTGGCTACTGAATCAACAAGGAGGAACTCATCGTGTACACCTTCACGGAATGTTATGCAGAATGATAGAGATGAGTTTCTTCCTAGGTGAGTTAAATTCTTATGACAATGGTTTTGGTTTATGTGTGGTTGTCAAAGAGTGTCATGTTCCATAAGATATTAGTTTAGATTCTCATTTATATTTCATGTTACATCTCTTGAGACTTTATGCTCTGCTAGTATGTGTGTAGGCCAATGCTCCTTCAAAAATACCCCCCACCACCATGAAAAATGAAAGCCCACCTAAAAGCCTTTTGGACAAATATAAGTCCAGGATGTATTACCGGTAATGGGACCTGCAAGTTCATGATCAGTTACAGTTGTATGTCAATTTTAATTGTCTGATTTTGATGCTTGTTCAGGCAAAGCAGTAGGCAAAACTCAACCTCTCAGAGTCTTGCTCCCTCACTTCCACCACTTGATGCTCCTCTGCCAGTCTTTACATCAACACCAGAAAGCAAGGACACGACCACTGGCAATGAGTTGATTGTCGCGTGAGTAAAACTATACTACACAGTTTATGTGCACAAATTTAGGACCAAAATCTAGAGCAGTCATCCTGTTACAACATGAAAAACTTACCCCCTGCCAAGGAGATGAGCTTCGTGATGACCCTGTATCATTAGTGTCAATTCGGTTAGCCATTTTCATTAAGGGATCAAGGGCAGGCCAACTGATACAATTTGGAGTGTATTACTGGTGCTATGCGCCCTGGATTTCTAACGATTTGATTGTTTTGATTGCAGACATGAAGTTTTAATTTACAAATCAACTAAAAAAGAGATAAAGCTGGGGAGAGGAGTTTATCTAGGAGGCCAAAATGGGGATCCTAATAGTAAGTTGCGAATGTCTTTTTCATAACCACAGAACTCTGATCTATAACTTCGTGTAAGTACAGTCAAACCCCTAGCTATTAGGCGGTCAGTTGTGAAAGTCCTAATGAGGGGTTGTTCTATTGGTTTTTTACCTCTGTTTATTAATTAAGCAGCCAACCACTATCAAATGGCCACTATCCACTTCCCTTAGGGTGGTCCCTTAATAGGGGTTCAACTGTATAACATTAATAATGTATAACTGACTATAGTATTTGTTTAGGCATGTATTCAAAGGTTCAGCTACTCTCGGCCACCCCTTGTCTGCAGGAAGAGGAAGTGCCACTCCCAGAGGTGAATGAAGATGGTGCATTAAATCTCAATGATGTCAAGGTTTGTCTTCGCTTTTAAGTTCAGGACTCCATAACAGTTGTAAAATACACATAAATACAGTGCATTGATTTTATAGAAAAATTAATGGTAAAAAATTGTGAAGATGATTGGCCCCTTGAATGATTATTAATTATTCCTTTTTTCTTTATTTAAGAAAAATGCAACATTTTGCTGGAAGACTTTAAAGCTCAGTCCACCAAATCATCCCTCCAAACAGTTCAAGCAGGTCTATAAAGAGGGGAAACAGAAGAATTCCAAGGTGTCAAAAAAAGTATGTGATTATATTACAATGTTAAATTGCATATATATACATTTATTTAACATGTACTTACAATTAGGAAGACTATACTGCAGTAAACAAAATACTCTACTTGCATTGTAACTTATTCATCTGCTGTAATAATGAAAGTACCAATGATTGAATTTTCTAGTGCATTTTCAAGGGCAGTAAGTAGGTATATGCCTCTAACTGTGTGAAGTTTCTTACCTGCATTCAATTGGGGCGACTGATCAGTTTAATGATGTTTTGACTGTTCAGCCAAATTCAAATTGAATATACATTTACAACATAAAAACAATTTGTCTCAATAATTTATATAATTTGTATATATATATATATATATATATATATATATATATATATATATATATATAAAATT